>Ga0310690_10002867_pt1 | contig 27156 bp, 22 predicted proteins | sample AusTroGonzalo_MG_2_FD_207661 | JGI IMG/M metagenome (GOLD analysis project Ga0310690, IMG submission 207661) | Bovine rumen microbial communities from tropical cattle in Woodstock, Queensland, Australia - Gonzalo_04 (v2) (version 2) | ecosystem: Host-associated > Mammals > Digestive system >...
TGGCAAAGACAAGAGGAATCGACGAGGAAATCGAACTCGCCGTGAGCGTGACGTTGTTCAGCTGATCAGGGATTATCTTCAGCGACCCTTCGCCATTGACGGTAATGGCGGAGAGCGCAGCCGTTTCATCGATTGTGAGCTCAACGTCGCCGGAAACATTGATGATGACGTTGCCGGCGGTCGGAGCCGTGGCAACATTCCACGCCGCACCCGTCCAGGTCGCCTGCGTCGTCTGACCGGCCGTGCCGACCGTCATCTCCGGCGCGGTGCTGGTGCCGGCTGGCATGATCTGAATCGCCGAAATGCAGCCGCGCGCGTTGTTTTCCTGCACGCCGCCGAGGATGGTGAGCGCACCGGTCAGATTGTTGATGCGCAGCGTGTTCGCACCATAGACCGCCTTGCCGGCGGCGGCCGAGGCAAGACCCCATTTCTCGCTCGCCCCTCCGGCGACAACAGTCGTGCCCGTCGCGTCGTCCCATTTGTAAATCGTTCCGTTGACCGTCTTTGCCTTGAAGCCGTTGCTGCTTGTGTCCGTCGAGCAGTAGATGATGAGATCGTATGTTTCGTAGGGAACGCCAGTGAGCGTGATGGTCAGCGGGCCATTGCCGTCGGAACCATCGTCAAGATAGCCCTGAATGAACGTGCCGCTCGTCAAAGAAGCAACTTCAGACCAAACGTTCTTCGACTTCCACGTCAGCAGGGAAAGACCGTCAGCAAACATCGCCGTGGACGAGCCGGAGGCCGAGTAGGCGTCCTTGTACCACGTTCCGATTTCAAGCGCGAGAGACGTATCGGCGGCACCATCTGTGTTACCCTGCGCACTGCGCCCGCCGTTCGCGTTGAAGTTGAAGCCAACCACACCGGGCGTGAGCCACGAGCGGAGGAGCGCGCCCTGGACGGCGAAGCTGACGGCTGAGAAATACGAGGCGTCGGGCTGGGCATTGGCGGAGAGCGTGATCGTGCCGGACGAGGCGACTTCCACGGGGACGGACGCGACGAAGGCGGTGTCGACGGCAATCTCGACGCCATCCGCCACGGAGAGGATGATTTTCGCGCCAGACGACGCGGCAATTAGGTCATTGAGGGCGGAGACTGTCGTATTGGCGTTGACCGCAATCGTATCGACGTCGGACGGGAACGCATATTCCAGAATCTCGGCCTCACTCAAGGTTGAACCGAAAACCGCCATCTTGGAAATCGTCCATCCCGTGGCGGGAGAAAGCGTAGAACTCGTCTTCTCGTAGATGCCGCCAAGCGAAAAGCCTTTGTAGTTTGTTTTCGACGCCTTGAGCCCCGTATGCCCGAAGCGCTTCACGAGGGTACGCGCGCCCGTATTGGCGTCAGTCACGATTTCATATGCAAAGACGCCGCCGGATGTCTGGATGTTGATGACGATGTCCGTCCCCGCAGAAAATGGATCTGCGACCTGCAGACTGCCGCCGTTGTCATCATAAAAAGCGTTTTGCCAAATGCCGCGCACGGCCGCGTTGTTCGCCGCGAGGCTGACACCGACTTTGTTGTACGAGGCGTCGCCATTATCGCCGCCCAGCATATTCTGGTGCAGCGAAAGAAGGTACTGGTTGTTTGCGTTCGCAAGGTTCAGACCCGAACAGCGGATGATGAACGTGCAGTTGTTGAGCGAGCTGGCCGCTCCTGTATAGACCACGCCGCCCGTCGCCCCGCTGGCAATCGTAATGACATTGTTCTCAATGATATTGCCATTCTGTGCCGTCAGCGAGAAGTTGCCTAGGCTTGTATTTGCGCCGTCCCAAAGCGCTATAGGCGTCGCTGCAAAAGCAATGCTTGCTGCGGTAATTGCGGAAAGTGCAAGTGCTAACTTTTTCATGTCTATCCCCTTTGTTTTGAGGTCAGAAGCCGAAGCCCTTTGTTGAGTTGTCGAGAACAGTATACCAAATAAGCCGTCGCCGCGCAAGTGCGCATCACCGCAAAACGCCGCGCCATGGCGGGAAAATGCAGCAATGCGAAAACTTGGCGGTCACTTTTCAAGCATTATGCTCCGGAACTTCTTAATGTCCTCTTTCGTGAAGCCAAGCGAAATGACGTACTTCTCCAGCCTTTCACGCACAGTATCGGCCGGAAAATTCTTCTTGAAGCCGTCAACAAGCTTGTCATAGCGCTTCTTATGGCAGAAATCCACGCCGTGGGACCAGAACCCGGTTGTCTCCCAGTCTCGGGCGAGACGGTCTTCGTCTGCGCCAAGAAGTCCGCAGAGTATGTACGCCACAGCGCCGGTTCTGTCCGCGCCGGCGATGCAGTGGAAGTCGATCGGGTAGTTCTTCTTGTCGAGGAACACGCGGAATACCTTCGTGAACGCCTCTTTGCCGCGCTTGCCCTGCATCCCCTCGTATGCGGAGGACGAGTAGTGGAACCACTTCACGCTGGCGCCGAGCGGAGAGCCTGTCATGCCGAAGCATTCATTGTCCGATCTGAGGTCGATGTCCGTCTTGATGCCGAAGCGTCTTCTGATGTATTCGCCGTTCTCCCCTTCGACGCGGCTTTTGCCTGTCTCCATCCCCTTTGACACCCTGGGCGTGCCTCCCGCCTTGACGATTTTCTGTGCACGGTGCACGCGGGACGAGAGGAACTTCGCGACGGGTTCGCCCGGATGCCTGTTGCTCCAATCCACGTATTCATCGTCCTTGAAGTCCATCGTCTTGGGATCGCCCTGCCAGGCGAGCAACTGGTCGAGGCGCTTCTGAGCCTCTGCGGCGGCTTCCTTCAGCTCTTTGTCCATGCCCTTCGCGCGCAGCTCGTCTACAGTATAGTATGCCTTGGCGGCGTTTCTGTTGAGTCCCGAAGAGCGGAACACCAGCCCCTGCCGGACGCGCTTGCCGCCGAGTCCGATCCATCCGCCTATGTCGCGCACGTTCGGCACGCCGGGGAAGCGGACGAGACGCGGAGCCCTGTCCTCCGTCTTGAACTTGCCGCCGCCAGTCGCGCCGCCGCCGGAAACGGTCCAGTTGTATTCGGCGGCGACCTCCAGATTGTCGACGTTTGCAGAGGTGCCCTTCACTGTCTGCTCCACGACAATTGCGCCGCTCTTCGCGTCCTTGACGGTCACTTTGTACTCGTCTACGCCGTCAAGCGCCTCCCATGCGAGCCTGACGGTCTTTGGCCAGTATATCTCGCGGGCTTTCTTCTCGCCCGGGACCTGCTCCGCAGGATAGCCCATTTCGTGGCTGCGGAACTTGGCGTCCGCGAACTTAACGCGGCGCTGTTCATAAGGCATGTCGAGATACGCCTTCTGAGCGTCGGTAAGAAGCGGCACGACCGAGCCATTCCTCGGTTCGACCGTCTTGATCTCCGCAGCGTTCGCCCACAAGCCGAGCATCATGCCCGCCGCGACTGCAATCATCATTCTGCTGTTCATCTGAATCCTCCTTGGTTAAAATGTCGCTTTACGTGACTGTCGCCGTCTGCAAAGAGCCTTCCGCCCTTCATCTCCGACAGCAGTCCTCCACCAACTGCGCGAGGACGGGATCCTTCGTCTTCAGCTCGTCCGGCTCCAGCCCCTCCATCTCGTGAGGAAACACTATCCATTCGTCTCCAACATCCCGATAGTAGTAGTCGGGCCTCAAGTCCGTAGTGTTCCTGCCGGGCTTCCAGTAGACGCACGCCAGGCGCATCTCGGCGCCCGTCGCATCGACGCGCTCCTTGACGGCCTTCGCGGTCTTGCCGGTGTCGAATACGTCGTCCACGATAAGCACCTTGTCGCCCTTCCGAAGCTGTCCGAATACGAGGTCGCCGTGCGTGAACTTTACGATGCCGGCGTTCTCGCCGATGGCGGTGTAGCTCTCGCACTTTAGCGGGATGTGGCGCACCTCCCAGCCAGACACCTTGAAGAACTCATGCAGCGCGACGCCGACAGGCGCACCTCCACGCCAGAGCGCTATGAGCATGTCGGGCTTCCATCCCGACTTCCTCACTTGGGCTGCGAGCCTCCAAGTGTCGCATAGGTACGCATTGGCCGAGAGATAGTTTTTATCGTCTAACGCCATAAGTCCGCCTCTTACTTGCCGGGGTACTTGACGAGGGAGGCGACGTCATAGCCTTTGAGAAGCCCTTCGCGCGCCTTGAAGCCCTCAAGCTCGATCGGGAAAATCATCTTGACGACAGTCCCGCCGAGGCGCTCGACGAGATTCGCGGCAGCCTTCGCCGTGCCGCCCGTCGCCAAAAGATCATCGACGATCACAACGCGCTGGCCCGGCTTCACGGCGTCAGTGTGCATATGCAGCGTCGCCTTGCCGTATTCTAGGTCATACGATTCGGATATCGTCTCGCGCGGGAGCTTCCCCGGCTTTCTGATCGGCACGAACGCCGTCCGGAATCTGTCGGCGAGCGCAGCACCGAAAATGAACCCGCGCGACTCTGGCGCGGCGACCAGGTCGAATTCCACGTCGGCGAGGACGCCTACGGCCTTGTCCAGCGAAAGCTGGAACCCGTCAGGGGACTCGAGTATCCCCGTGACGTCGCGGAATAGTATGCCCGGCTTCGGAAAGTCGGGAATTGCCTTTACATAGTTGTCCAGGTTTTTCATTGCCTTGCCTTCCCGTTCTGCAGAGTTGACTGCCGTCTCACAACGTCCCGAAGATGCGGTCTCCCGCATCGCCCAGACCCGGGACGATGTAGAAGTGCGAGTTGAGTCGCTCGTCCTTAGCCGCCGTGAATACAGGAACGTCGGGATGCTCCTTCTCTATCTTCGCGATGCCTTCTGGCGCGGCGATGAGGTTGAGGAACACGATGCGCCTGTAGCCGAGCTTCTTGAGCTGAGCAAAAGCGTCGCATGCGCTGCCGCCCGTCGCGAGCATCGGGTCTATCACAATCGCAAGCTCGTCGTTCTTCGCAGGCGGGACCTTTGCGTAGTATGGAATCGGCTCGGCCGTCGCCTCGTTGCGCTGCATTCCCAGGACGCCCACCTTGGCGTACGGCAGGACATGGAGCATTGCGTCAAGCATGCCCATTCCCGCACGGAGAATAGGCACTATCACTATCGAGTCCTCTATCTTAACGCCCATCGTCTTCGCGACAGGCGTGGTGACCGGAATCTCGACCGTCTTCAGGTCCTTGAGGCTCTCGATCGCAAGGAACTCCGTAATCTCGTTGACGAGCTCGCGGAACTGCTTTGGCTTGGTGTTTATGTCTCGCATCAACGTAACGCGATGCTTGACAAGCGGATGTGTTAGCACTGTATGCATAAGCTCATTATACCTTTATGACGGGACTACAAGATGCAAATACCAGTCGACAAGCTGCTGTCCATAGAACATCCACGAGAGGCAACCCATGCAGATGTATGGCCCGTACGGTATTGGAGTGAATCCGCCGAGTTTAGTCTTTGAAAGCAAAATCAGAACCACGCCGAAGACGCTTCCGAAAAGAGACGAGAGCATAAGCGTCACAAGTACGGAGACAGGTCCATACAGGGCTCCGACCGCGCCCATGAGAAACACGTCTCCCATTCCCATCGCCTCGCGCTTGAACGCCTTGGAGCCGAGGAATCGAATGGTCCACAACAGGCCGAAACCCAAAGCAAGGCCCAAAAGCGAAAACACGAGCGGGGACAGCACCGACAAGCTCCAGCCGCACGCCGAATATGCGAAGACGCACTTCAAAACGCCATGGCAGACGCCCAGCACCATGCCGCCTACTGTAACGAAGTCGGGAAGGAGCTGGTGATCAAAGTCTATGAACGTGCCGACAATCATCAAGGCGATCCACACCCATGCGACGAGGAGCGCAGCCGTCATCGGCATCCATGCAAACGGCTCGACCGGGTTATAACGGAAGAACGCAGCAAGGAAGAGGCATCCGCCGATCAGCTCGACGATGATGTAGCGCGGGGAGATCGGCGCACGGCAGTTCGCGCACTTTCCGCGCAGGGCAAGCCAGGAAAGTATCGGTATGTTCTGCCACCACTTGATCGACGCTCCGCACTTCGGGCAGTGCGACGGAGGCGAGACAATCGACTCGTCCCTGGGCACGCGCCAGATGACGACGTTCAGAAACGACGCAATGCAGGCGCCGAGCCAAAACGAGAAGAACGCCAACACCGGCGCCATGTCTCTGAGTATGTCGGCCGTCGATTGCATGTCACTCGCTCTTCAGCTCTCGGTTCATCATCGCCGACACAGCCTTCCTTGCGTCGAAGTCCTCGTAGCAGAGCGCATACACAAGGTCGCATATCGGCATTTCGACGCCGAGCTCCGCCGAGAGTCCGTGGACGACCTTCGAGTTCCAGACGCCTTCCGCGACCATCTGCATGGAGGCGAGGATGTCCTTGATCTTCTCGCCCCGTCCGAGCCTCTCGCCGACGGAGTGGTTGCGCGAATGGACTGACGTGCAGGTGACTATGAGATCGCCTATGCCGGCCAAACCAGACAACGTCTCCGGCTTGCCGCCGTAGGCGAGCACGAAACGTTTCATCTCCGCAAGCCCACGCGTGATAAGCGCCGCACGCGTGTTGTCGCCGAAGCCCATTCCGTCGGAGCAGCCTACCGCAATCGCAATGACGTTCTTCACCGCGCCGCCGATCTCAACGCCGACGGAATCGGTGGACGTATAGACGCGGAAGAGCGGGCCGGACCATACCTTCTGCACCATTCTGGCCTTCTCCTCGTCTTCGCAGGCGGCAACAATCGTCGTCGGTATTCCGCAGCTGACCTCCTCCGCATGCGTAGGACCTGCAAGAGCGACTACGCTCCCGAGGCCGAGAATCTCCTTCGCCAGTACGGTCATGCGCTTGTTCGTCTTCTCGCAGAGACCCTTCGTGAGCGACACGACGAGCTGTCCGTCGGTTATCAGCCCCTTGAAGCCCTCCATCACCGACGAGAAGTACTTGGAAGGGGGCGCGAGGACAACGATCTCCGCGCCCTTAACCGCCTCCTCTCTGTCGGCGGTAAGCTTCAGCGCGTCCGGCAGAACCACGCCCTTCAGGAACTTCTCGTTCCGGCGTGTGCGCCGCTGTTCCTCTATATAGTCGGGGAACGCCCACCACAAGGTGACGTCATGTCCATATCCACAGAGCAGCATGGCATTCGCCGTGCCCCAGCCGCCATCTCCTATAACCGCTATCTTCATAAGAGATGCCCCATCTTCTCTTTCTTCGTTTCAAGATACCGCCTGTCGTGCGCGTTGGCCGGAATGACTATCGGAACGCGTTCAACGATCTCCAGCCCGTAGCCTTCAAGCCCGGCGATCTTGCGCGGATTGTTCGTCATTAGCCGGATCTTGCGGATTCCGAGATCAACCAGCATCTGCGCGCCTTCGCCGTAATCTCGGAGATCAGGCGCGAAGCCGAGCGCGACGTTCGCCTCAACGGTGTCCATGCCCTCTTCTTGCTTCTTGTAGGCGTGCAGTTTGTTCGCAAGTCCTATTCCGCGCCCTTCCTGCCGCATGTAAAGGACTGCGCCTCGGCCTTCCTTCTCGATCATCTCCATAGCCGTGTGCAGCTGCGGACCGCAGTCGCAGCGCTCGCTGCCGAGGACATCACCGGTAAAGCACTCCGAGTGAACGCGCACAAGTACGGGCGCGCCGTCGTCGACGTTCCCCTTGACGAGCGCCAGATGTTCGAGCCCGGTAAGACGGCTCTTGTACATCGAAAGACGGAAATGTCCGTACCCAGTCGGCAAGTCCACGACCTCTACGCGCTCTACAAGCCTGTCGTGCCTGCGGCGGTATGCGATTATGTCCGCAATGGACGTCACCTTCAGCCCGTGCTTCTTCGCAAACGCCATCACGTCTGGGAGCCTGGCCATCGTGCCGTCGTCCTTCATTATCTCGCAGCAGAGCCCCGCCTCCTTTAGCCCGGCCAGACGACACAAGTCGACGGTGGCTTCCGTGTGCCCGGCCCTGCGCAACACACCGCCCTCGCGAGCCCTGAGCGGGAACATGTGCCCTGGTCTGCGGAAGTCCGACGGCTTCGCGCCGTCCGCCGCGCACGCAAGAGCGGTCATGGACCGCTCGGCGGCGGATATGCCGGTGGTCGTCGACACCGCGTCAATCGACACCGTGAACGCCGTCTGGTGGTTGTCGGTGTTCTCCGCGACCATCTGCGGCAGCTCCAGCCTGTCGCACATGGCGCCGCTCATCGGCATGCAGACAAGGCCTCTGGCGTGAACGGCCATGAAATTGACGTTGTCGAGCGTCGCATGCTCCGCCGCGCAAATGCAATCACCCTCGTTCTCGCGGTCTGCGTCGTCGGTAACCAGCACGATTCCGCCCTTGCGCAGCACCTCGATACATTCGTCTACTGTGTCAAAGTCTGGATTCATCGCCACATATTATACCATATTCTCCGGCGATGCATTGCCCTAGAATGACGGCGCCGCGGACAAGCAAAAATCAGCGCACAGGCCGTCGGCAACTACAACAAGGCGCGGTTGGCGACGGCAAGAACCGACCGCCAACCGCGTCATCCCTGTCAGTTCTTGTACGTAACGATGCCCGTGCCCTTGCGTATGACGCCGATGACGTTGTACTGCTGGTGCTGGGCCTTAAGGATGTTGGTCGCCTTCTCGAGCTGGTTCTTCGGAAGTATCACGACGTATCCGATACCCATGTTGAAGACACGGTACATTTCGTCGCGATCGACCTTTCCCTGGTTCTGTATGAACTTGAAGATCGTCGGAACCTCCCAGGAGGCGCGGTCGATCTCGGCGTTCGCGGCCTTGGGCAGAACGCGCGGGATGTTGTCCGGGAACCCGCCGCCGGTTATGTGCGCCATGCCGGTTATCCTGACCTTGCGGTCGAGGAGCTTTGCCACGGGGCGAAGGAAGCTGCGGTGGACGGCGAGAAGCGCGTCGCCGAACGTCTGGTTCGTCCCTGGGAGCTTGTCCTTCCAGGAATACTGGCAGAGGTCGAAGATGACACGACGAGCCAGCGAAAACCCGTTGGTCTGGAGCCCGCCGGAGGGGAAGCCGATTATGACGTCTCCGGCGCGGATGGACTTGCCGGTGATGAGGCCGCTGCGCTTGACGCATCCGACGATGGTTCCGACGAGGTCATACTCGCCCGCAGGGTAGAGGCCGGGCATCTCGGCGGTTTCGCCGCCGAGCAGGGCCATGTGGTTTTCCTTGCAGGCCTTGCAGAGCCCGCTGACCACGGCCTTGAACTGCACCGGATCGACTTTGGACGTCCCGACATAGTCCATGAAGAACAACGGCCTCGCGCCTTGCACGAGTATGTCGTTGACGCAGTGGTTGACTATGTCCTGCCCGACCGTGTCGTGGCGATTCATCATCGCCGCCACCTTGAGCTTGGTGCCGACGCCGTCCGTGGAGGACACGAGCACCATGTCCTTCCCGGCGGGAACTTTGTGAAGTCCGCCAAACGCGCCTATACCGCCAAGCACGTTGGCGGTCTTGGTCGAAGCCACCATCTCGCGGATGGAGCCCACGGCGTTCATCTTCACGTCAATGTTGACGCCCGCCTGTGCGTATGCGGACTTCGTCACTTTCGACGGCATATGCGAAGCACCTTCCCGATTAGAGCTTGTTGTTGGAGCCGAGAACCTTGACGATCTTGTGGATGTACAGCTCCTTCATCGCCTCGCGCGCCGGGGTGAGGTACTGGCGCGGATCGAAGTGTCCGGGGTTCTCGGCGAAATGCTTGCGGATCGCAGCAGTCATCGCGAGACGCGAGTCGCTGTCGATGTTGATCTTGCACACCGCGCTCTTCGCGGCCTTGCGGAGCTGCTCCTCCGGGATGCCGACCGCATCAGGAAGCTTGCCGCCGAACTTGTTGATCGTGTCGACGTGCTCCTGCGGGACGCTGGAAGAACCGTGGAGGACGATCGGGAATCCGGGGAGCTTCTTCTCGACGGCCTTGAGAACGTCGAACGCGAGCGGCGGCGGGACGAGCTTGCCCGTCTTGGGATCGCGCGTGCACTGCTCCGGCTTGAACTTGTAGGCGCCATGCGAGGTGCCGATGGAAATCGCAAGCGAGTCGCAGCCGGTCTTGGTCGCGAACTCGATCACTTCCTCGGGCTTCGTGTAGTGGCTCTCCTCGGCCTGGACCTCGTCCTCGACTCCGGCCAGAACGCCAAGCTCCGCCTCAACCGTCACGTCGTGCTTGTGCGCGTATGCTACGACTTTCTTCGTGAGCTTGATGTTGTCCTTGAAAGGAAGCGACGAACCGTCGATCATGACGGAGGAAAAGCCCGAGTCGATGCAGCTCTTGCAAGTCTCGTAGCTGTCGCCGTGGTCAAGGTGGAGGACGATCTGCGGCTTCTTGCAGCCGAGTTCCTTGGCGTACTGAACAGCGCCCTCGGCCATGTAGCGGAGAATGGTCGGGTTCGCATACTTGCGGGCGCCCTTCGAGACCTGCATGATGACGGGGGACTTCGTCTCGACCGCAGCCTGGATGATGGCCTGCATCTGCTCCATCGTGTTGAAGTTGAACGCGGGAATGGCATAACCGCCCTTTACCGCCTTGGCGAACATTTTCTTGGTGTTGACGAGACCAAGCTTCTTATAGCTAACCATCTTTATTCTCCTTGTGTTTTCCCTAATTTTGCGGGAATTGGCAGGTAGTATATCAAATTTTCGGCCACGATTTCAAGTGAAACTGTTCAAAAAATGAAAAATCCCCGCATCGCGGGGGATAATACGACTGGTGGGCTATAGTGGATTCGAACCACTGACCTCTTCCATGTCAAGGAAGCGCTCTAACCAACTGAGCTAATAGCCCGAAAGTGAAAGATAGTATATCATAGTGATTCGGCACATGTCAATGAGGAATATTGGAAAACTTTAGCAGAGGCGAGAAGCGAAGTCATCGTAGCCAAACGTTCGCAGAGTCTCGGTCGTCCCGTCCTCGTGGCGGAGCGCGATGTCCGGCAGATTAACTCCATTGAAGGTATTGTTCTTCACCATCGAATATATGGCCATGTCCTCAAACACCACGGCGTCGCCCTCCTTCAGCGGACTGGTGAAGGAATATGTTCCTATCTCATCGCCGGCGAGGCACGTAGGGCCGCCGAATCGGTATGCGAACGGCCCTTCTGCGCCGATCTTTGCACCCGACACTCGCGGAGTGTAGGGCATCTCCAGGACATCCGGCATGTGGCACGCGGCACTCACGTCAAGAATCGCATTCGCCGTTCCGTCTACGCCCTTCGGCTGAATCTCCAGGACGCGAGCCTCCAATGTCCCTGCGTCAAGCGCCACCGCCTCGCCTGGCTCAAGGTATACGACAAGCTCCGGGTTGCGTCTGCGGAAATCAAGCAAGAGCGAGACTAAGCCATCCACGTCGTATCCAAGACGCGTGATGTGGTGTCCACCGCCGAAGTTCACCCACTTCATCTGCGGCAGCAAATCGCCGAACCTCTCCTCGAAGCCGGAAAGAACCTTCTTCAACTCGTCAAGCCCCTGTTCGCACAGACAGTGGAAATGGAGTCCGTCAAGAGTTGAAAGCCTAAATCCGGAAGACGACGGCTTGTCGTCGCCAAGGCAACGGTCCAGCACGGCTCTTGTCGTGCCGAGTCGCGACGAGGGGCGGCACGGATCATAGGCCGGCGTCGTCGCGACGGAGACCTCCGGATTGACCCTGAGTCCAACGGACACGCCTCGCGCACGGGCTTTTTCGCCATACAGCGCAACCTGGCGCGGAGAGTTGAACACGATATGGTCAACGACTCCAAGCAGTTCGTCCATCTCGTCGGGAGCGAACGCCGGAGCGAACACATGCGTTTCGCCTCCGAATCGATCATGTCCGTGACGCGCCTCGAACAACGAGCTCGCAGTCGTGCCCGCTAGACACTTGGCGCAAAGCGGATACGTCGCCGCGCAGGAATACGCTTTCTGCGCGAGCAGTATACGCACGCCCGCCTTGTCGGACACGGCCTTTAGCGTCTCGAGGTTGCGCCTCAGCGCACATTCGTCTATCACGTATCTCGGCATCGCCAGACTTCCTCCCCTTCTACGCCCTCACGACTCCCACGGCTTAGGCTCAGGCGGGGCGAGAACTATTTTATCCTCCGGCGCAAATGTCATGTCGCCCTGCGGAACGACCTTGGCGATCTCGGCAAGGAACGACATGTTGCAGGCGACGCGGCAAGCAGGGCCGAAGTCCACGACGACCACCGTCCCGTCGGGATACACAAGGTCCGCAACTATCGGCAGCTTGCCGGGGTTCCTCATCGCGGCATCCCTCACCTTTTCAACCTTGTCGGCCAGGTCGGAGTCCGCATAGTTGAACCGCAGCCTTATGCACTTCGACACAAGCGGCAGGGCGACATCGACGGGATAAACCTCCCTGACGGAGAACACCACGTCGCCTACCTGCGGATTCTCCTTGTTGACGTCCTCCCGCTCATAGTTCGTGCGATGAGCGATCTCTCCACACACCATGACCAGCTGATCGGTCATGTCCTCTACTCCCATGCCATACTTGGCCCATGCCTTCGCGTAGCAGAATGCATCCGCCTGGCCAGTTCCGTCGTCTAGCGACAGAATCGCCCACTTCTGCCCGACAGTTCCGTCTGGACGCGGCTTGGGCGTCTTCAAGGAACACGCCTCCAGCATCGCGACGACGCGCACTTCCGCGCGCTTGAGCAACATACCGTCCAACTTCCCCTCGGCGAAACGTTTTTTGAACTTTGCGCGCTCTGCGGACACCGCCCTATCGAATGCCGCCTTGTCGCTCCACGAAACCTCGCCCTTCGCCTTTACGGCGGTCCTCGCGAGGCCCTTCAGCTGCCAATCGTCGTCCTTCGATCTGGAAAGGAGCTCGTCAATCGGGGAAAGCGGCTTCGCCGCGGCAGGCTTCTCCTCGCCATCCTCGTCTGCAACGGCGGCGTCCTCCATTTCTACTTCCGGCTCATCATCCGCCTCGACCTTCTCGGCGTCCGCCTCCTCTCGCTTCCGTGCAACCTTGGCCAGCGAAAACGGCTCGTAGTTGAGCACGTCCTCATGCGATCCGGCTGGCCGCCGCCTGACACAGGCCTCCGACACCTCCGAGATTATCCTGCGGCAACTCTGGAGGGGATGTCCCGAGACATACACGCCTAGCATGTCGCGCTCGTTCGCAAGATCCACGACGGAGGTGAACGGAGCGCACGGCACCAGATCCTCGTCGGTATGTATCTCCTCTCCGCCCGCCATCAGGTCGAAGAAGTTCGTTTGGACGCTCGCATCGTCCTTGGCCTTCTGCTGAGCCTTCTTGAGTGCATACTCGATGTTGGTGAACAACTTTGCACGGTTTGCATCGAGTGTCGAGAACGCGCCAACACGAGTCAGGTTCTCGAGGACCCGCTTGTTTACGGCGCTGGTGCCGGCAAGCCTCATGCAGAAATCGAGAAAGCCCTTGTAGGGGCCGTTCGCCTCGCGCTCCGCGACGATTGCCTGCGCCGCAAGCTCGCCCACGCCCTTTATGCCGCCAAGCCCGTAGCGGATGCCCTTCGCGTCAGGAGTGGGCACAAACCGCGCGCCGGACTCGTTCACGTCGGGCAGCTTCAACTCGAGATTTATCGCCTGCGCCTCCGCGACGAAGCCGGGGAGCTTGTCGAAGTTGCCGATTTCGGAAGATATCTGAGCGCACATGAACTCGGCTGGATAGTGAGCCTTCATGTAACCAGTCTGGTATGCGATCCACGCGTAGCACACGGCGTGGGACTTGTTGAACGCATACGACGCGAACGCCTCCCAGTCGGTCCATATCTTCTCGACCAGGGCCTTCGCCTCTTCCTCGTCCTTCCACTTGTCCACGCGGAAGTCCGGGTTCTCCAGACACCCCTTGACGAACTTGGCCTTGAGCTCGTTCATGATGTCCATGAGTTTCTTGCCCATGGCCTTGCGGAGCTTGTCGGATTCGCCGCGCGTGAAACCGGCGAGAAGACGAGAGAGAAGCATCACCTGCTCTTGGTAGACCGTGACGCCGTATGTGTCCTTAAGGTACTTCTCCATGAGCGGATGGTCGTAGGTGACCTCCTGCCGCCCCTGCTTGCGGTCGACGAACGCCGGTATGTAGTCCATCGGGCCCGGGCGGTACAGTGCGTTCATGGCCACCAAATCCGTTAGCTTCTCCGGCTGGAGGGCCATGAGCCACTTCTTCATGCCGTCCGATTCGAACTGGAAGAGCCCCGTCGTCTCGCCACGTCCGAAAAGCTCATACGTCGCCTTGTCGTCGTCCGGTATCTTGTCAGGATCGAGGCGGCCGTCTTCATCCCAGAGGGATTCGGGAACACGCGGGTTGCGGGCTCCAAGCAGATTGACGCACTCTTTCTCGACGGTGAGCGTCTTCAGCCCGAGGAAGTCCATCTTGAGCAGCCCGACCGGTTCTACGAAATGCCCGTCGTACTGCGTGGTGAGGAGCTTGTCGCCTTTGGCGGGGCCTGAGCTGCCTTTCTTCTTGCCGCCCTTCTCCGGCGTCAGCATGACAGGCAGCGTCTCGATGAGGGGATCACGTGAGATCAGGATTCCGCAGGCGTGCACGCCCGGCTGTCGTATGGAGCCTTCAAGCCGAGCCGCGCGCTCCATGATTTTATGCACTGTCGGATCCGTGGAATTGAACGCGGACTCGAGGTCCGGCGATGCGGCGCGCGCCTTCTTGAAGGATATCTTCGGCGTGTCCGGCACATACGAGGCGAGCTTGTTCGTGTCGGCGAGCGGGTAGTCCATCACGCGCCCGACGTCCTTGATCGCGCTCTTCGCAGCCATCTGCCCGAACGTCACGATATGCGCGACGTGGTCCGCGCCGTACTTGTGCGTCACATAGTCTATGACGCGCTCGCGGCCAGCGTCGTCGAAATCCACGTCGATGTCGGGCATCGAGATGCGGTCGGGATTGAGGAAGCGCTCGAACAGCAGATCGTACTTTATCGGGTCGACGTTCGTTATGCCGAGCGCATACGCGACGGCCGAGCCGGCCGCGGAGCCGCGTCCCGGGCCGACCCATACGCCGCATTCATCGCGCGCGGCGCGGATGTAGTCCGACACTATAAGGAAGTATCCCGGGAATCCCATCGTGCGTATGGTGTCCAACTCAAACTGCACGCGCTCGTCGATCTCCTTCGGGATGTCGTGCGGACCGAGCTCCGCCCCGCCCCCTGATCCAAGCTCCGAGTTCCCCCATCTCTTCTTAGCCCCCTTCCAGACGAGCGACGCGAGATATTCGGCCTCGAACTGTATGCGCACCACCTTTTCGTATCCGCCGAGCCTCTTGACGCGACCCTCGGGATACATGGCCGTCAGCGTCGGCTCGTCGTACTTCGCGCGCACGTCCTCCTCCGTTCCAAAGGACGCAGGTATGTCGAACTTCGGCATTATCGGCGGCGAGTCCAGCTCGTACTCCTCGACCATGTCCGCCACGACGCGCGTGTTGTCCACAAGCTCGGGGTTTTCGGCGAACAGCCGCCTCATGTCCTCCTCTGTCTTGAACCACTCCTCGCCGGTGTAGACCATGCGCTTCGCATCAGACATCTTGGCGCCGGTCGACAGCGCCAGGAGGACGTCGTGCGAGTCGTCGTCGTCCCTGTCGAGGAAGTGCACGTCGTTTGTGGCGACGACTCGTATGCCGAGCTTCCTGCCGATCTCCAGCATGCCCTTCACGACCCTGAGCTGCCTCTCGTAAAGATCAATGAAGTCGCTGCGGGCCGTCATCGGAACGTCGTCGCCCGACTTGGTCGACTTGTGGAGCATCACCTCCAGCGAGTAGTCGTCGCCGAAGAGGTCCTTGTACCATTTGGCGACGCGCTCCGCTTCCGCCATGTCTCCCACGTCGATCGCGTGGGCGACCTCGCCTGCGATGCATGCGGACGAACAGTGCAGACCTTCGTGGTACTTCTCGAGCAGAGAATGGTCGATTCTCGCGTTGTAGTAGAACCCGTTGATCTGCGCGAGCGACATGAGCCTGACGAGGTTGTGGTATCCGACGAGGTTCTTGGCGTGAATGCAGAGGTGGTGGCGGCGCTCGTTTTTGTCCCTGGTCGTGTAGTCTCCGGTCGAAGTCACGTACGCCTCGCATCCAAGTATCGGCTTGACGTGTACGTCTGCAAGGTCGCCGTAGACCTTCTCCTTCCTGGACCGACACTCGTCGTAGAAGCTCTTGAGGGCGAAAAGGTTGCCATGGTCCGTCACGGCGAGCGCAGGCATGCCGAGCTTGCGCGCGCGCTTGACGAGCGGCACGATCTGGCACTGCCCGTCGAGCAGCGAATACGTGGTGTGCAGGTGGAGATGTACGAAGTCGCTCATTGCGCCAGATGCAGTTGTCCCCCGGCGCGGCCTTCGCCGCGCTCCGCTGATCCGTCAGGAGCCGGGGTGAACAGGCTTTCCGCCCGCCTTGCACATCGGACAGTCCTCGGGCTTCCACGTCTCCGGAGTCATCTGCATGAGGGAGAACACCGGCGTGCGTCCGAACTTGACCTTGCCGGCGGACCGGTCCACAAGCAGTATCACCCCGGCCACTTTGCCGCCTGCGGCCTTCACAAGGTCGATCGTCTCCTGGACGCGTCCGCCTTTCGTGACGACGTCTTCCGCAACGACGTACCTTTCACCGCGCGCGATGCTGAATCGCCGCATGGCAAGCACCGTGTTCGGCTTGCCGGTCGCGTCCACGCCCTGGCCCTGCACTTTTTCCGCGAAAATGCACTTGACGTTCAACTCGCGCGCCACCTCGTGTCCGACGAGTATGCCGCCGACAGCCGGGGATATCACGCCGTCGATGCGCTTGCCGAGTTTGCCGCTCTTCACGGCAACGCGCGTCACGGCGCGGCAAAGCTTCTCGGCAATGCGCGGATACCTCAGCACGTTGGCGCACTGGAAGTATCGGTTGGAGTGCAGTTTGGACCGCAGCTCGAAGTGCCCTTCGAGCAGTGCGCCCGTGTCCTTGAACGCCTTTAGGACTTGTTGCTGTGTCATGTCTTTTTCACCTTTCAAGCATATGTCCGACGATTACGTCACTCAATTCTCAGCAGTTCGTCTCTCGGAAACGGACTGACGTCTTCCTCGGCCTCGCCCGACATGTCGCGCGGCTCCGGCGCGGCAAGCGAAGGTGGCATCGGCTCGGCGTCCCACCTGACAAGCGACGGCGAAACACGTCGCCTTCGGTCGGACACGTCCATCACCGGCTCGGGAAGCGGCTCATCCACCGTAGACAGCGACAGATCGGCACGGAGGTTCCTGACGCTTCTGGAGTTTACGGACAGCACGGAGCGAACAAGGTCAGTAGCCTTGGCTTCCGCGGCTTCGTCCAGAACGACGAATCCGCAGAACGGGACATCGCTCGCACATGGCGGTTCGGCATCGATGAAGCCGGCGGACAGCACCGCCTGCCTTGGAAACGAAAGGACAACCGCCGCAGGCACGGCGAGCAACGTCGCAAGCACGAGCAGCTCCTGCCTGATCCTGCGCTTCGGACCGTACCTGCGCCGCTTCACTCCTCGGCCCTCCCTCGCTTCTCCGCGAAGAGCGTCCTGACGACATGATTCTCCTTGGCGACGGCGGCGAGCTTCATGAGGTCGCCAATCTTCACGCGCCTGTCGGCGAGCACCAGCAGCGTGGGAGCCTCGGCAAGCGCGACGCGATCCTTGAGCTGTGCGCCGAACATGGCAAGCTGGGTCTCGTCCTCAAGGAGATAGCGCGTGTCATCGAAGAACACAAGAGTCCCCTGCCTCGCCGGAAGGACGAGCGCAACGGCCGAGGTGTCCGCAATGTCCCCTACACGCTTCTCCGGCAGCGAGAACAACGCCCCCTCAGACGTCGTAAGCGCCCCGCCCATGGCGTACATCATCATGAACAGCAAGAGCACGGTAACCCACGGCACGGCCGCGGAAAGCGGACGCAGCCACCTGGGGCAGAACTCCATCGACCCCGCAGAATGGGAGTCGGACCATCCCCATCTGCTCACTGGCGTCCCTCCTTCGAAAGTATGTAGCCGACGATCTCCGTCGCGGCAGCCTCAAGCTCCGTCACTATGCGGTCCATCCTGATGCGAAGGCCCGAGTACATTATGGCCGCCGGGATCGCCACGGCCAAGCCCGCCGCCGCCTGCACCATGGCCGCGACCGCGCCGTTTACGAGTTCAGAGCGCTGGACGATCTCGGTCCCCGTCACGAGCATCACGGTGCGGATGAAGCCGATTATCGTGCCCAGCAGTCCGAGCAGCGGCGCGATGTATCCAATGACCGAAAGCGCGACAAGCCTGCGGTCAAGGCGGGATATTTCGGCGCGCCCCTGCGCGTCGACGGCTTCGCGGAGCGCAAGCGCCGATTCTTTGCGATGGCGTATCGCCGTAGCCACGACATTCGCGACGGGGACCGGGGTGTCTTCGCAGATCGCCAAGGCCTCCTCCTCGTTGCCGATGGAAAGCACGTTGATCACGCCCTTCAGGAAGTCCTGCCAGTCTATCTGGGCGCGCCTAAGCTCAAAGAATCGCTCTAAAAACACAACAAGCGCCGCGACTGCGACGACCAAGAGTATCCAGAACACGGGTCCGCCCAGATAGTTCATTGAAACATGCCTTTCCTTTGTATCCTGTCTCTGCGGCGCTTGGCCTCCCTGATGGCCGGCCCCACGTCGCTCCTGATGACTAGCCTCAGTATGCTCTCCGCCCTATGGTCCTCGCCCCGGCTCTCGTACTCGTCGGCGAGGCGGAACGCAGCGCGGGCGAACGTCGCCCTGGCCTCTTCGTCGAGTCGCTCGCCGCGTTCCCTCGCGGTGCGGTACGCACACACGACTTCGCCGTAGTACTGGTCGAGCGCCTCGTCTACGCGGCCGAGCTTCTCCAACGTGCGGGCGATCTTGAATGAAAGAACGAGCTTGACCCCGTCGGAAAGCGACTCGCCCAACTGCAGGGCGCGGTAGTCCTGGAGCGCCTCCTTGTATCTAGCCGGATTGTCGGCGCCCATCACAAACAAAGCGTCTGCCTTCAGGGTTTTCGCGCGAGTGCGCTCCTCGTCGCCGGCTCGCTTGTCGGAGACCACTCCCTCCAACACCAATATCGCCTCGTCCAGCCTTGACAGCTCCACAAGCGCCTCGCCCTGCACCAGGAAACCCTGCGACCTCTCGGCTGCGTCAGGATAGTCCTTCGCAAGTTTGGTGACCAGATCTATCGCACGCTGAAACTCGTTGCCGGCGAACGCCGCTCTCGCCGCCCACACGAGCGCGGACGGAGCCTGCGCCGACGAAGGCACCATGTTTGTGGCGTAGTTCGTGAACAACTCGCATGAGTCCGCCCACTGCCGGGCGTTGTAGAAAAACTTTGCAAGCCACAGCGTCGCCTCGGCGCGGATTTCAGGATCGGGCGAGCCGGCGGCCAAGTCCTTCGCCTTGCGAGACGCCTCGGCGTCTCGCACCTGCCCGTAGAGGCACAGCATCTCAAGGTAGTCCATGCGCGGCTTGCGCGCAGGGTCACGTCTGCCAAGCTCCGCGAACACCTCCTGCGCCTCCTTGAAGCGGAAGCTACGGTAGAGTTCGCGGCCCTCGGACTCCTTCTCCCTGAGTTCCACCACGACCTTCAGCTTCTCGCCAGCCGGCGTAGACGGATACTTGTCGAGAACGGTCCTGTACTTAACCATGGCCTCTGCGCCCCGCCCGCACTCCGACATGACGTCGCCCTGCTCCATCAGAGCCGTCGCCCTGTCAACGGCGTTGGTCGCCAGCTCTTCCGCCCGGGCGAACGACTCGAGGGCCTCGTCATGCTTCTTGAGCTTTCTAAGCGCCCAGCCCCGTCCCTCGTGGACGGCGAACTCGCGGGCGGCGTCAGGCCAGGCCTCGAGCGCCTCATGGTATGCATCGGCCGACTCCTGGTACTTTCCCTTCTCCAAAAGCGCATCGGCCACGGCGAGGAACGATTCTTTCGCTCCGGCCGCGCCCGGCGAATCCTTCGCGATGAACCGTATCATACGCACACCCTCGTCGAATGTCCGCTCCCCCTCCAGAAGCCGCCGTCCGAGGCGAAGGCCGACTGATCGGCGCAGGTCGGCGTGCTTCACCCTCCGGTACGCGCTTCTGAGCGAAGGCTCGTCGCCTAGATTCCCCGCAGCAGCGGCCAACACGGACTCCTCCACATTTGTGGAAGACACTATCCCACGCCATATAGACGCAGCGCCCTTCAGGTCGCCGGATGCGGCGAGTATGTCCGCCGCCATCATTTTCGATGCGTCGTCCCCTGTCGCGAACCCGGCCGCACGAGATATTCCGAGGGCGTCGGCGACGTTGCCGGACGCCATCGCCACAGTAGCCCGGAGAAGCTGTATCCGCATGGCGTATTCCGAACCCGTGAAGTTGTGCCCGTCAAGGATGCTGAGCGCCTCTGCGCCCTTCCCTGTTTTCGCCAACGCAAGAGCCCTGTAGTATGCGAACGCGTCGCCGGCAGGATCGTGCAATGCGTCCAGCGACTTGAGAACGTCGTCCCAGCGTCCTTCTCGGGCGTAGCTCTCGGTCACCACCTGCTTGGCCTCGTCGCCCTCGGACTTCGCCGCATACTGGCGCGCGACATCGTAAAGACCGTCGCGCAGGGCCTGCTTTGCGACGTCAAGTCCCTCGGCGCCTGCAAAAGACGCCGCAACGACCGCCAACAACGCAATGACCCGCTTCATTTCAGTCCTGTCTTCGCTATATTTCCCCGCCCATGTAGCCCATTTCGACTAGGATGCGCTCGCTCTTCATCCAGTTGGGCTCGACCTTGACCCACATCTCTATTGCAACCTTGACGTCGAAAAGCCGGGAAAGCTCCCTCTCCGCGCTCTTTCGCACGTTCTTTACAGTCTCAGCCCCGCGCCCGACTACGATGGGCTTCTGCGACGCTCGGTTGACGAGCACGTCCACCTGAACGTCCCATCGCCCCGACGACTCGGCGATCTTCCTTACGGCTACGCCGAGTTCGTGCGGAAGTTCCTGATGCAGCCTCGCGAGGAACTTCTCACGGATGACGTCCGCAATGGCGAGTTTCCTCGGATAGTCGGTCACTATGTCCTCCGGGAAAAGCGGCTCGCCCTCCTCTGCCATCGCGAAAAGCGCGTCCAGCACGGGCTTCGCCCCGCCTTCCGTAGTGGAAATCGACTTGACCCAGACCGGTTCTGGGCGAGAAGCCGCGTCCTCCATGGCTCCGCCTGACGTCTCCTCATCGGCGGACACGCCTGCCTTGGCCTCCTCCCATGCATCACGGAACATCTTCTCGAAGAACGGCGCACAGTCGGCCTTGTTCAGGACGAACACCAGCTTTTCAGGCCTTTCCCTCGCAACCCGCATCATCCATCCGACGTCCTCCATCTGCGGCGACTCCGCCGCGTCGAACACGACGCAAAGGACATCAGCGCCTGCGGCGCTCCGGCGCGCCATGCGGTTGAGGAGCCTGCCCAACGTGCCAACCGCCTTGTGCAGACCGGGCGTGTCGAGGAGAACCAGCTGTCCGCGCGGATCAGCCACTATGCCGCGTATAGTGTTGCGGGTAGTCTGCTCAACAGGCGAGACGATCGACACCTTCTCGCCCACCAACGCATTGACGAGCGTCGACTTACCGGCGTTCGTCCTGCCCACGACCCCGACTACCGCGACCTTCGGCATGGCGTCACGGAACCGGAAATCCGGCGACAAGCTCCTTGGCCTCGCACCTGACGCGCTCCTGCACCGACACATCGGCCATGTTGTCGAGGACGTCCGCGATCCACGTGCCGATCTTTATCATCTCGGGCTCCTTCATGCCGCGCGTCGTGACGGACGCGGTGCCGACGCGGATTCCCGAAGTCTTGAACGGCGACTCGGTGTCGTAGGGTATCGTGTTCTTGTTGACGACGATTCCGGCGTTGTCGAGCGCGGCTGCGGCGTCCTTGCCGGTGACGCCCCTGGTCTTCTTGACGTCCACCAGGAAGAGGTGGTTGTCGGTGCCGCCGGAGACGATCCTGTAGCCGCGGTCCTGCACGGTCTTGCACATGACCTGGCAGTTCTTGACGACCTGCTGCGCGTAGCCCTTCTTCTCGGGCGACATCCACTCCTTGAACACGACTGCCTTCGCGGCGATTATGTTCTCAAGCGGGCCGCCCTGCATGCCCGGAAACACCGCCGAGTCGAGCGCCTTAGCCCACTTCTCCTTGCAGAGCACCATGCCGCCGCGCGGACCGCCCAACGTCTTGTGGGTGGTAGTGGTGACAAAGTCCGCGTATGGAACAGGCGACTCGTGCGCACCGCCGGCCACCAGTCCGGCGATGTGGGCCATGTCGACCATCATAATGCATCCGGCCTTGTCGCAGATTTCGCGGATGCGTTTGAAGTCGATGGCCCGCGGATACGCGCTCGCGCCCGTGAGCAGTATCTTCGGCCTGACCTCGAGCGCCATCTTCTCCATCGCGTCGTAGTCAAGCCTCTCGGTCTCCTTGTCGACGGTATACGGGACGATGTTGTATATCTTGCCGGAGAAGTTGACGGGCGAGCCGTGCGAGAGGTGCCCGCCCTGGTCGAGCGACATCGACATTATGGTGTCGCCGGGCTTGATCGTCGCAAAGTAGACCGCCATGTTCGCCGCGCTGCCGCAGTGCGGCTGGACATTGGCGTGTTCGGCCCCGAAGAGTTCGCACGCGCGCTTCCTCGCCAGCTCCTCCGCTGCGTCCACCGGCAAACAGCCGGAGTACCAGCGCTTGCCCGGATATCCCTCGGCGTACTTGTTCATGAGGACGGACCCCGCCGCCTCCCGGCATGCACGGGAAGACGTGTTCTCGGAAGCTATGAGGTTGATCTCCGTGTCCTCCTGCGCTGTCTGCGCCTGTATTGCGGCAAAGACCTCCGGATCGGCGGACGCAAGACCGGACACGTCCGAGAGCCGCCCCGCCCTCTCAAGCTTCCTGCGGCGGCGCACATGGCGCTCGTCGTCGTCCACTGGAGTGGACAGGAACGTCTTCGCTATCTCCACGGCGTAATCAGGCGACACGATGTCCGCGCCGAGGCAGAGGATGTTGGCACCGTTGTGCTGGCGAGAGAGAGTCGCCGCCTCGGTCGTCGAGCATATCGCGGCGCGGATGTTCTGGTAGCGGTTCGCGGCCATCGACATGCCGAGCCCGCTCCGGCAGACCAGTATTCCTAGCTCTGCCGCACCTGACGAAACCTCCAGCGCCACCTTGGCGGCATAGTCGGGATAGTCGCAGCTGGCCTTGCTGGACGGGCCCTTGTCTTCAATCAAAGCCCGTCCGGAAAGCGCAGTTATCAGGACGGACTTGAGCTCAAATCCGCCATGGTCAGATGCAATGGCAATTTTCATCGATACTCCTTAATACGGTTGTTGAAGATAAATTATACCAAAAATCGTCCGCCGCCGCAAAATGCACAGGACGATCGCCCAGAACGCAATCAGCCGAAAAGCAATTTGCGCATCGCCTCGGCGAAACGCTCGCAGGCGAACCGCTTGGCGTTGGCACGGCATCTGTCCGCCGACCACTGGCGGGATTCGAACTCTTCCATGGCGCCGCACAAGGACTCGACGGAAGGCTCGCGGAAGAAGAGCCCGGTCTCGCCGTCCACTACCGTCTCAAGCGCGCCGCCCTTCCCGAACGCAATAACCGGTGCGCCCGCCGCCTGCGCCTCCACCGGAACGATTCCGAAGTCCTCGACTCCCGGGAAAAGCAACGCCCTTGCGCCTGCGTAGAGTCCACGAAGCTCTTCGTCCGTGACCGTCCCGCCGCCCGCGACGACGAGTCGCCGACCCATCCTGCGGCATGCTTCTTCCGCAAGGTCAAGCCGCTTGTAGGCGACTGGCGCTCCCGCGAAAAGGTAGTAGTCCCCCTCCGTCCGCTCCGCCGCGCCGAAGAACTCCACGCCGACCGGCGGATGCACAACCACCGAGTCGCGCCCATAGATGCGCCGGATACGCTCCGCGACGAAGGCGGAGTTCGCGACGAACTCGTCCACGGCCTCCGCGCTCTTCAAGTCCTCGCGACGCAGATACCGCGTGAAAAGTTTCATTGAGAGTTTGCCGAGCGGCCCCGCAGAGCGATAGTATTCGTCGTGCATGTCCCAGAGATAGCGCATCGGCGTGTGGCAGTAGCAGACGTGCCGCGCACCCTTCGGCTTGCGAACGCCCTTGACCGGGCCTGATTCGCTGGAGACAATCAGGTCGTATCCCTCCAGCCCAAACGACCGCGACGCCCTCGGCATCAGCGGAAGGTATGCCTGCGGCTTGCGGCGTCCGAACGGCAGGCCGGCGACGAAGGATTCGTGCACACGGTGCCCCCATAGCCGTTCACGGGAGAGTTCGCCGAAGCGGTCCGGCAGATAGGCATGGGTGAATATCTCGGCCTCAGGCATCAGCTCCGCGAGCGCAGCCAGGACCTTCTCGCCTCCGCGCATGTTCGTCAGCCAGTAATGTAGCAGCGCGGTCTTCATATCACGGCCTCCGTCATGAGCGATGCAAGCGCGGCCGCGTCTTCGACGGGGAAAAGCCTCGCGGCAGAGTATCCCTTCAGCACATCGCGGTTGCCGGGGCAGTCGGACGCCACGACGCGGCGCCCGCGCGCGACCGCCTCCAGAAGAAGATACGGCATTCCCTCCCACCTGCTTGGCGCTACGAGCACCTTTCCACAAGTCATGTAGACGCCGGCGTCAGGTATCTCGCCGGCGAATTCTACCAGATCCGCGACTCCCCTGCGCTCCGCAGCGCGCTTGACCGCCTCGAACGTCCCGCCGCCGCCGATCATGAGGGTTCTCCGTCCCGTTCGGCGCAATTCGTCCTGCGCCAAGGCAATAGCCGACATCAGCACGTCCTGCCCCTTTTGGAAGTCGAACCGCGCTATGCAGACAAAAGCGAACTCGTCCGGCTTGTAGCGAAGGCCGCCAGTCTCCTTTGAGAACTCCGCCGGGTCGACGGCGTTCGGCTCGACGACGACCGGAAGGCCCGGCCCGTAAAGACGCTGTATGTCAGCCGCGTCAGTGTCCGTCAGGGCAATGAGCCCGCTGCACTTGCGGTAAAGCCGCCGCTCCAGCGCGAGGCGCAAAAAGCGCTTCACGCGGTTCGTGAATGTCTTGGGCAGGAAATCGTATTTGCGGAGATGTATTCCGTGGACGGTGAACACCACCTTGCCGCGCGGCTTCGCCAGCGGGCTGCGGAACAGCTGCGCCAGAGCCTTGAGGTGGTTCGCGTGGATAACGTCCGCCCCCCATGCGTCCATTCTCGCCGCAGTGCATTCGCCGCGCTCAGAGAAGAACACCCGTGATTCGTCCTCTGGACGGGAGGCGATGCGACGACGGATGTACTCCATGCCGCCGCCGACGGAATCGCGGTCAGTCAAATATGCAACCCGCACAGGCCAAAGCTCCTTTCTTGAATATCCCGTGGCGCGGATCAGCCAACAGTCCGCCGGTCATGCGCGAACGCAACTCCCGCCAGAGCCTTCTGTCGAAAACGCAGTGGCGTATCAAAAGCAGAAGCGTGTCGCGGGTCACCCGGTCGTGGAAGTCAGAGAAGCGGGCTCCCTGCAGGGCCTCGCGCAACAGCCTGCCGACGCGCGACAAATCGTCCACGCGGCGGCGTCCGTCCTGACGGTGAGTCATGGACGATGCGTTTTCGCAGTAGTGATAGAACGCATCGTCCAACACTGCGACGTTCTTCGCCTTCGCAAGCGCCTGTGCCGACACCATGAGGTCTTCGCCGAGGGAAACCGAGAGGTCGATGGAAAGGCCCTCCAGCAGTTCTCGCCTGAAGAGCTTGTTCACGAGGGCGTTGTACGTGTCGCTGGGGCCCTCCGCGTCAAACGGCCTGAAGACGGACTTCCCGTCAATTCCGTCGCGGATGATTCCGCAGCAGACGCAGTCCGCATGTTCGCGCTCGGCCGCATCCACCATGCGCGCCAACGCGTCCGGCTCCATCCAGTCGTCCGCGTCGCAGAAGGCAATCCAGTCGCCCTTGGCCTTTTCGACGCCCGACCTGCGCGCCGCCGGGAGCGTCTGCGGCCCGCCTACTGGCGGCGCGGAGACGACGAGCTCCACGCTTGGGTACGTCTGGGCGCGGACAGACCCGCATGCGCGGTCAACCAGCGGAGTCTCGCCCCAGGCAGGAACGACAACCGACACCATATCCATCAATGCACCGCCTTTCCGAGAAGCCGCCCCACACAGAACGCCAGCCCCCTGTCGCGCAATGTCTCCAGCGCACGGAACGCCTTGAAACGGAGCGGACCGCGCCCTTTCCACGTGGCCGCCGGAACAGGAACGCCGAAATCCACGGCGGAACGCGCGGAAAGGAACGCCTGCAGTTCGCGGTAGGCGGAGAGCGTGCGAACCGAGTGCAAGTGGTAGCGGATCGTCTCCGCCGCCAGCGTGCGCAGCGCCGCGTCATGCGACCCGCGCAGGCGCCGCTTCGCCTCCAGAAGCGCGTCGTAGAAGCAGGTCGGCGACTCCGTGTTTGTGGCCTGAAGACTTGTCGGATTGTTGACGCGGTATCCTACGAGCGACTTGTCGACGGCTGCAAAGGTGGACGCCTTTGCCAGCAACTCCACGGAAAAGGCAACGTCGTTGGAACGCCGGATGGACTGGAACCTGACGCCGCCGCGCAGAAGCACCTCCCTTCGGACCGCCTTGTTCCATGGCGCCAGGCCAAGGGTGGTGAACCTCGCGTCCGCCAACTCGTCGAGGGAGTGCGCCCTGCCATCGGCCCAGGGAACGATGCGCTTGAGATACGGCATTGGAGACCTCGCGCCAAGCCGCGCATCCACCTCGTCCGCGCGAAACGCCACGACTTCCGCCCCGGTCCTTTCGCCGACCTCCGTCGCAGTCTGTATGAAGTCGGAAGACGGCAGGTCGTCGGCATCCACGAAGAAGACCCAGTCGCCGCAGGCCTGCACAAGCCCGACGTTCCGGGCGGCTCCGGCGTTCTCCTCGCCGGGCGGAGGCGCAGAGACGATGACTTCAAAATCATCCGTGGTCTGAGCAGCCAGACGCTCCTGCGCCTCCTCGAGAAAAGGCGTGTCGCCCCAGGCTGGAATCACCACCGACGCCTTCATGCGTCCTGCCTCCCGAACAATATGCGCCGTACAGTAAACAGCAGCCCGCGGTCATTCAGGCACCGGAATGCGTTGACTACCTTCTCGCGCAACGGATACACAAGCACTTCCCGGAATGCGGCGTATTCCGGCGCGGACATTTCGTCTGCCGCCGCGGAAACCAGCGCCGGATTCACCGCCGCCAGCCTGCGCACATGCAGCTTGTAGACGGCGCGGCG
>Ga0310690_10002868_pt1 | contig 27153 bp, 43 predicted proteins | sample AusTroGonzalo_MG_2_FD_207661 | JGI IMG/M metagenome (GOLD analysis project Ga0310690, IMG submission 207661) | Bovine rumen microbial communities from tropical cattle in Woodstock, Queensland, Australia - Gonzalo_04 (v2) (version 2) | ecosystem: Host-associated > Mammals > Digestive system >...
GTACGGATCAAATCTCTCCCGGGTCGCGTGTTTTTGGAACGATCCGGTCGGAACGGGGTGAAATGAATGAATAAAAAGGAGCTTGAGCGCCAAGCGTCGGAGATCCTGGCGCGCGCGAAGGAAAAAGGGGTGTCGCAGAACTTCTTTTTCGAAACTACGTTCGAGCGATACCGGATGCAGCTCCAGATCCTTGCCGATCTGGAAGTCGCAATCAAGGAACACGGTCCGCTCGTTACAAAAGAGTATGTCAAAGGGCGTGAGAACCTTGTGACGAACCCTGCGATAACTGAATACAACAAGACATCGACCGCTGCAAACGGTACGGTGTCCACTCTGATCAAGATCGTCGAGTCCGTAACTGACGAAGGATCAGGAAGCAAACTGAAAGATTTCGCGTCCATGCTGGAAGCGGATGAATGACTATATACTCGAGTATTACCAAGCAATCGAGTCGGGGACTGTAGTCGTAGGCGAGCTTGTACGACTGGCTTATAAGATGGTGATCGACGGCCTTCACAATAAGGAATTTTTTTACGACGCGAAGAAGGCAAAAGCAATCATCTATTTCTTTGAACATTTCGTACATCACACTCGCGGACGCTCCGATCTGATTAAATTGGAACTCTGGCAGAAGGCGGCCCTTTCGGTCGCCTTTGGTATTGTCGACGATAAAGGCCGAAGGCAGTTCCGAGAGTTCCTGTGGCTCATGGGTCGCAAGATGGGAAAGTCAATCGTCGGCTATGGCGTCGGCGAATATATGTTGCTGATGGATGGGGAATATGGAGCCGAGGTCTACTGCCTTGCCCCGAAGCTCGACCAGACGGAGATCATATACAACGGACTTCGCGCCAGTCTCGAAAAAGAGCCGGAGCTTGCGAAGAAGGTTAAACCGAGAAAGACGGACCTCTACGTCAAAGAGACCGAGTCGATATTGAAGCGCATCCCTTTCTCGGATAAGAAGAGTGACGGGTTCAATCCTCACGCTGTTCTGTGCGACGAGCTTGCGGCGTGGCCGGGACAACAAGGCAAGCGCCAGTATGAGGTAATGACTTCGGCGATCGGCGCGAGAGAGCAGCCTATGATCTGCTCGTTTACAACAGCGAACTATGTGAAGGATGGTGCCTTCACAGAGTTATATAAACGCGGCACAGCCGTACTGAAGGGAAGGTCAAAAGAGAAGCGACTCTTCCCTCTTTTGTATCAGATCGACGATCTGGATAAGTGGAACGACCTGAACGAACTCAAGAAGTCCTTGCCGAACCTCGGTGTCTCGGTGGAGATTGATTTCATTCTTGAAGAAATTGCAAAAGCGGAGAGTTCGCTCTCGAAGAAGTCGGAGTTCATTACGAAGTATTGCTGTATTCAACAGTCTTCGGAGATGGCATGGCTTTCGACGAAGGTAGTCAACGATGCGGTCTGCGATCCGATCGACCCGAACGACTTCCGCGACTGTTATGCGGTCGGGGGTATCGATCTCAGCCAAACAACGGACCTCACGTCCGCGTGCTTGGTTATTGAGAAAGATGGCATCGAATACGTCATCTCTCACTTCTGGCTGCCTGCTGGGAAGATTGAGGAAGCAACAGCTCGCGACGGCATACCTTACGAGGAGATGATCGCGAAGGGTTTTATGTCGAGAAGTGGCGACAACATCGTTGATTATAACGACGTGTTCCGGTGGTTCCTGAGTATGGTTCAGGACTATAAAATCCTGCCGCTGGTCGTGGGGTATGACCGATACAGCTCGCAATATTTAGTCCAACAGATGCAGCAGGACGGCGGCTTCAAAATGGACGACGTATATCAAGGTTGGAACATGACCCCGGCGATCAATAAGCTCGAGGGCGAACTGAAAGATAGAACGGTAAAGATCGGAGACAACGATCTACTTCGGATCCATCTTCTTGATACTGCGCTTGAGCACGACCGAGAAAGTCGACGGGTCAAGATCGTGAAACTTGAAAAGACGAGTCACATCGACGGAACGGCTGCGCTCCTCGATGCGCTGATAGTAAAAGACAAGTGGGCCGGTGATTATGGCCGACAACTAAGAAACGAGTGAGGTAAGTGACATGGGTCTCTTTGAAAAACTGTTCCCGAAAAAGTATCGGGATCCGGTAGGGGTGGAACGTTGGGCTCCGTTGACCGCTTATAGTGCAGTCTTCCGTTCCTGGAGGGGTGAGATCTATGAGTTCGATCAGGTGAGGTCCGCGATCGACACGCTGGCGAGGAACACGGGCAAACTTCAGATAGAGATGCCCGGCAACGCGAAGGGCAAGATGCGGACGAAGCTCAAGATCCGACCGAACCCGTACCAGACTTGGTATCAGTTCTGGTACAGGGCGCGCACGATCTACGAGATGCAGAACAACGCGATCATCGTTCCGATCTTAGGCGAGTACGACGAGATCGTCGGACTGTTTCCTGTTCTTCCTTCCTCGTGCGAAGTGGTCACGACGAAGAACGGCACCGAATACCTGCGTTATAAGTTCTACGGCAACAGGTCGGCAGCGATCGAGCTTGAGAAGTGCGGCATCATCACGAAGCACCAGTACAAGAACGACGTCTTCGGTGACCCGAACACGGCACTCAACGGAACGTGCGACCTTCTCGACCTGAATAAGCAGGCAATCAAGCAGGCCATATCCGGAAGTAATACGTTCAAGTTTATGGCGCGCATGAACAACTTCGCGAAGGACGATGACATCGCCCGTGAGCGCCAGCGCATCAAGGAAGCGAACATGAAGGACAAGGAAGGCTTCCTTCTTCTGTTTAGCAACCTCGTCGGCGAGCCGAAGCAAATCGACTATAAGCCGTACACGGTCGACGAGAAGCAGATGGCGCTGATCAACTCCAACATTGAGAAATATTTCGGAGTCTCGACCGAAGCGATCAAGAACGAACTCACAGGCGATAAGGCGGCGGCCTTCTATGAGGGCGGTATTGAGCCGTTCGCGGTTCAGGCGTCCGAGGTCATCACAAATATGCTGTTTAGTCCGATCGAGCAGAGCACGGGCAACTTGTTCATGCTGACGGCGAACAGGATCCAGTTTATGACCAACGCGGAGAAGCTGAACGTTTCTTCGGCTATGGCGGACCGTGGACTGATGACCATTAACGAGATCAGAGAGATCTGGAACCTTGCACCAGTAGAGGGAGGCGACCGTTTGATCGCCAGGGGCGAATACTACTACATGGATCCGACAGCGGACCCGAGCAAACAGGAGGTACAAGATGCCGAGTAATGAAAACAGAGAATACAGAACGCTCGAACTCCGCAAGGCGGAGACGAATGAGGGTGAACAGTCGTTCATCGTAGAAGGTTATGCTACGACCTTCGGCGACGTTTATGAACTGTTCCGCGATGGCAACTACATCGTGAAAGAGACCGTTGATCGCGACGCGTTCAAGAACACGGACATGAGCGACGTTGTGTTCCAGATCAATCACGAGGGCCGCGTGTTCGCAAGGACGAGAAACGGCTCCGTCCAGCTCGATATTGACGAGCACGGACTCCACCACAGAACAAACCTCGGACTCACTTCTTCGAGCCGTTCTGTTTATGAAGACATCGACGCAGGACTTTATGACCGAATGAGCTTCGCGTTCACGGTCACAAGAGACTCCTACGCTGAGGAAGAACTCGAAACGGGCGACGTTATCCTGACCCGTACCATTCTTGAAGTCGGCAAGCTCTACGACATTTCTGCCGTTGACTTTCCGGCTAACCCTTACACCGATATTTCTGCGCGTTCAAAGGACAGCATTGACGGAGAGATCAAGCGGTTCGAAGCGGAGCGACTTCACGCGAAGGAAATAAAAGAGAGACGTGAAAAGACTCTCGCAAAACTCAATTCTATCTTGGAGGTAAAAACAGATGAATGAGATCAAGAACATGACGATCGAAGAAGTCGAAGCTCGCGCTTCCGAGATTAAGGCCGAGATCGAAGCTGGCAACGTGACCGAGGAACGCGACCTCGAGATCGCTGGCATCGCCGAAGAACTCGAGGCAAGAAAAGCCGAGCTGAAAGCAGCGGCTGCTGAGGCTAAGGAGACCCGTGAGATGGTCGCCGAGGGCAAGGCTCCCGTTGACGAAGTGAAAGAAGTCATTAAGGAGGAAAGAAAAATGACAAACAAAGAAGTATGTGCTACTCCCGAGTATCGCGACGCATTTGCTAACTACATTCGCACAGGCGACGATAAAGAGTGCCGCGCTCTGCTGACAGAGAACGTTGCAACAGGAAACGTGCCCGTCGCTGAAGTCGTTTACGATATCGTTAAGAATGCCTGGAGTAAGGACTCCATCATGAGTCTTGTTAAGAAGGCTTACCTCAAGGGCAACCTCAAGGTTGGTTTTGAGATCTCCGCTGACGGCGCAGTTATTCATACTGAGGGCGACAACGCTCCGACAGAAGAGAAGCTGGTTCTCGGCGTAGTCGAGCTCGTTCCTGCTTCTATCAAGAAGTGGATCACCATCTCCGACGAAGTTCTGGATATGGACTCTGCAAACTTCCTTCAGTATGTATACGATGAGGTTGCTTATCAGATCGCGAAGAAGGCTGGCGACACTCTGATCGCAAAGATCGAGGCTTGCGGAACTGTTTCCACAAACACACCTTCTGTTAATGTTTCTGTTCCGGTTGTTGAGTCCGACACAATTACACTCGGCCTCATCGCTTCCGCTATCGGCAAGCTGTCTGATCAGGCTGCTAATCCGGTCATCATGATGAATAAGCAGACATGGTCCAGTTTCAAATCTGTGGCCTATGCCGCTGACATCCCGGTCGATATCTTCGAGGGACTTCCGGTTGTATTCAACAACACCATCACAGCGTTCTCGGCAGCTACAACTGGCGTTACCTACGCTATCGTAGGCGACCTCGGTGAAGGCGCTATCGCTAACTTCCCGAACGGTGAAGAGATCACAATGAAGTTCGACGACCTGTCCCTCGCTGAGAAGGACCTCGTTAAGATCGTTGGTCGTGAGTTCGTAGCTCTCGGCGTTATCGGTCCTGACTGCTTCGTTAAGATCACTAAGGCTTCCGCTTAACTGCCAATAAGAGAGGGGTGACTCTATGGCAAAGATATTGATATGTGTTCCATCTATGGACGTGGTCGCGGCTGGGTTCGCTCAGTCGCTGGCCATGCTCCAGAAGGGCGGTCACGAGACCGCGGTCATGTTCCAGTGCGGTTCATTGGTTTATGATGCGCGCAACAAGCTCTCTAAGGCCGCCATCGCCATGAACGCGGACTGGACGATGTGGTTTGACTCGGACATGATATTTCAACCGGATACCATGCTCCGACTCCTTGACCATAACGCTCCGATCGTTTCGGGTGCGTACTTCAGACGCTCTCCGCCGTATCATCTTGTCGCTTATGACAAGTGCGATGCGGAAAAGAGAGAGTGGTCCGACCTTCCGCTCCCGACCGAGACCGTCAAGTGTGAGGGTGTCGGGTTCGGATGCATTCTGGTCAAGACCGAGGTCCTGTTTAACGTCGCGGCGAAGTTCAAAACATGGTTTGAACCTGTAAACGGGTTCGGTGAGGACTTGGCGTTCTGCTGGCGTGCTCGTCAATGCGGATACGACATCCTACTGGATCCAACGATCTCATGCGGACACGTTGGTCAAGTCGTTGTCAACGAGTCATTCTATAAGGCTTATTCGGAGGTACAAAACAATGAAAGTAAGAGTTAAATCTCCATTCTTTGACGAGAACGGCATCCACAAGAAGGGCGACGTTTGCGAAGTCAAGAACTTCCGCCCTGAGTATATGGAACTCGTCGAAGAGAAAAAAGAGAAGGTTGAAAAGGCTATCGCTAAGGAGCCTAAGAAGACCACAAGAAAGAAGGTTTAATGTTATGGCCGTTACTGCTGCATTTCTGGCGAAAGTGAAGACCGCACTCCGCGTGTCTTTTAATAACCTCGATAGTCAGATTACCGATCTGATCGAAGAGGCAATACTGGACTTGACGGCGACGGCCGACATTAAGTCCTTTACCTCGGCGAACGCTGACGCACTCCAACAGGGCGCGGTCATCGCTTACGTGTCGTATAAGTGGTTCAACGATGACAAATACTTCGTTGCCTACAACGACATGAAGGAGAAGATGGCGCTGTCCGGTGCGTATAGGAGCGTGATGCCTGATGAAGAATAGTGTGTATCCGATCGACCTGGTCACGGTCACGACCGAGAAGGATGACCTGAACCAAGTCGTCGAAAAACAGAGAACGACCAACACGGTATACGCCGATATAAGCTCCGTCTCACAGACGGAGTTTTTTAGTGGCGGACGGCTTGGTCTCCAGCCTTCCCTAAAGGCCGTGATCTATGACTTCGAGTATAACGACGAGCCGATCGTGAAGTGGAACGGGAAACTGTACTCCGTGTATAGAACGTTCTACGTCAACGGTGCGGACAGAGTCGAACTGTATCTCGAGGAGAGAGGGGGAACGAAAGATGAACCAAGTAGCGATGATCAGTCTCCTGAACAGCCTTGAAGATCTTCCGTCCTTCTATGATCACGCGCCAGTCGGTACGGCTCTCCCGTTTCTTGCGATCCATTGTGACCAGCCGGACAACTTCGTTGCGGACAATCAGGTCTTTTGTGAGAAGTGGAACTTCCGCTTAGACCTTTACACCGTGGAGAAGAACCTCGAGCTTGAAGCTGAGGTTAAGAAACTTCTGAACGATAACGGCATCGCATGGACAAAGAACGAGAATTATCTCACCGATCAGAACTGCTGGGAGGTTGAGTTCACCTTCGAAGTCCTCGGCAACGAGGACGTTACACCGGACGGAGGTGAGGACGATGGCAACACATCACCGTAAAGGTAATGAACAGGTCGTTATTGCTTTAGGTCAGAACGCGAGCGGATCTATTGAGGCTCGGCTGAAGACCATCACCGAAGGTCTGGCCGCGTTCGGCGTCCAGATCGACGAGGATGTTCAGCAGATCTTCGACGAGGTCGGCAAAGAAGCGGTGAAGCAACTTAAAGCGACGTCACCTGTTAATGAGAAGTCCAAGAACAAGGGCAGATATGCGAAGGGCTGGACTTATGAACGTGGGAAGAAGGTCAAGGGCGTGACCATGAGTTACATCCGGAACAAGACCGACCCACAACTTACACACTTGCTTGAATATGGGCATCCGATCGTAAGAAACGGAAAGGTCGTCGGCAACGCGGAAGCGAAGGAGCATATTAAGCCCGTCGCTGACTGGGTCGCCGAGGAAACAAACAAAAGAATACAAAAATCAATAGGAGGAAACTAAGATGGCTGAAAACAAGGTCAAGTACGGTCTCAAGAACGTACACTATGCGCTTGTTACCGAGACAGTCGCAACTGACGGTTCCGGTGCTATTACTTCTAGCTACGGCAGTTTAAAGGCGCTCGCCGGAGCAGTATCACTCAGTATGAGTTCTTCTGCGTCGAAAAGCGTTTTTAGAGCTGACAATGAGGACTACTATGTATCCTACGGTCAGGGCGGTTATGAGGGCTCTCTTGAAGTCGCTCGTGTGAACGAGGACTTCCTGAAGGACGTACTCGCTCTGAAGCAGGACGATGACAAGATCCTCGTTGAAGACTCTGCCGCATTCAAGACTGTGAACTACTTCGCTCTGGTCTTCGAGTTCGACGGCGATCAGCACGAGACAAAGCACTGCCTGTATAAGTGCTCCGCATCCCGTCCGGATGTTGCATCACAGACCACAGGTGAGGGCGGTTCTACTGATCCGCAGACAGAGACTCTGACGATCACAGCAGTTCCGAGAGCTGATAACGATCATTACATTCGTCTTCAGACTCAGGAAACGACCTCGACCGCTGTTCTTGCCGCATGGTATACGGCAGTACCGGTCCCGACATTCACACCGTAACACTAAGGGAGGTCCGAAAGGGCCTCCCCTCTTTTTCTATTCGTGGAGGTAAAAGATGGAAAAGACTATCGAGATGGGTGAGAAAACTATCAAATTAAAGAGCTCGGCGGCGACGAACGTCCTGTATAAGAGAGTGTTCCGTGAGGACATTCTTCTGAAGCTGACCGAGTATTCCAAGAACCTTAAAGAGATGCAGGCGCTTCAAGCAAAAGCGAACGCGCTGAGAGAAGAGACGGACAAGCCGAAGGAGCAGGTACTTGCGGAGATGAACGAACTTCTCAATAGCGATGTGTTCGTCAAGGCGAACGAGTTCCAGAGCGATACGCTTCCGAAGCTCGCGTTTGTCATGTATCTCGAGGCGAACGAGCCGACCGAGAAACTGTTTACGAAGTTAAACGAAGAACAGTATCTCTTCTGGCTCATGACGATCAATCAGGACGAACTTCTCGCGGTAACAGGTCAGGTCATGGAGATCTGGCAGGCAGGCGCGAGGACACATTCCAACCTAAAAAACGTGAACGGCCGCTAGATCGCGAGTTCAACACGGCGCTTTACTTCCTGCGATGCAAACAGCTCGGGCTCACGCTCCGAGAACTCATCGACCTGGACTACGGCGACGTGGCGGACATGATGACCGAAGCGGCGAACGATCACGCTAAGTACGATTACAAGGCGACACAGCGCGATATCGATACTGTGTTCCGCTGATATATAGGAGGCAGACATGGCCAACAAGATAATGGGTATCACCATTGATATTGAAGGTAAGACCTCGGGACTAACCAAGTCGTTACAAGAGGCGAATAGTGCGATCAGCAAGACCTCGTCTGCCTTAAAAGATGTTGATAAGGCGCTCCAGCTCGACCCGACGAACGTCGACCTCGTAGCTCAGAAGGAAGCGCTCCTGACCAAGCAGATCGAGCAGACGAACGACAAGCTCGAGATCATGCAGCAGGTCGCGAACGATGCGAACGAAGCACTCGCTCGTGGCGATATCTCGCAGGAGCAGTATGCTTCTCTAACCGCTGAACTGGTCAAGACCGATCAAGCACTCGCAGACCTTGAGAACGAAGCAAACGGCTCAGGCGATGCGATGGACGAGGTTGGAGAAGGCGCGGAGACCGCTGCCGAGGATATGGGCACCCTCTCCGAAGAGTCGGGTAACGTCGGCGGCGCTCTGAAAGGGCTCGAAGCTACGGCGGCGGCAGTCGGTGCGGCGATGGCGGCGGCTTTTGCGGCGGCAGTAGCGGCGGCGAAGGAAGTCGGGCAGGCGCTCATTGACTCCACGACGGAGACGGCGGCGTTTGCCGACGAGATGATGACCATGTCATCGAAGACAGGACTCTCGACCGATACGCTCCAGGAGCTGACATACGCGGCAGAACTTCTTGACGTTGACGTCGGCACAGTCACAGGATCCATGACAAAGATGGAGAAGTCGATGGGCACGGCTGCCGAGAAGATCTTCAACATGGAGACCAAGCAGGCGGAGCTGAACCGTCAGCTCAAAGAGGGTAAGATCTCCGCGGACGACTATGAAGGCAAGATGGAAGACCTTCTTGAGTCGAGTGCGACCGGATACGACAAGCTCGGCATCTCTATCTATGACGCGAACCATAACCTCAGAGACTCCGAGGAAGTGTTCTGGGAGACCATCGACGCTCTCGGTCAGATGGAAGACGGAACCGAGAAAGACCTTCTTGCGATGGAACTTCTCGGCAAGTCCGCAAAGGAACTGAACCCACTTATTGAGGCAGGCTCTGACGGGTTCAAGGAACTCGCTCAGGAAGCGCACGACACGGGCTACGTCATGAGCGACGAAACGCTCAACGCGTTCGGCGACTTCGATGACCAGATGGTCCGCTTTAATAACGCAACCGACAACGCAAAGCACTCGCTCGGCGGTGTCCTGCTTCCGCTCCTCGGAGACCTTGCAGGCGACGGAACAGATCTGCTTAACGAGTTCGCTCAGGGTGTTGCCAGTTCGGGCGGAGACGTAGACAAGCTCGCAGGCGTCATTAGTCAGATGCTCCCGAAGGTCTTGCAGGTCCTTCTCAAGCAGATCCCGAAGATTGTTGAGATGATCAGCAAGATGACCAATGCGATTATCGACGTAATCGTTGATAACCTTCCGGACATCCTTGATGCGGCGATGCAGATCATAGACACGTTGGTCAAGACGCTTCTCACGCCTGAGAACCTTTCGAAGATCATCGACTCCGCGCTGAAGATCATCATGACCATCGTGGAGTATCTGATCCAGAACCTTCCGATGATCATCAACGCAGCGATCCAGATCATCGTGGCGATCGTTCAGGGCATCACACAGGCAATACCTCAGCTCATTCCTGCGCTGGTCGAAGCGATGACCACGGTCGTCAATACTCTCATTGAGAACCTTCCGCTTCTCCTTGACTGTACGCTTCAGTTGATCCTTGCGGTCGCTCTGGCGATTGTCGACAACCTCCCCGAGATCATCTCGGCGCTGGTCGAAGTGGTCACAGGCGTCATCGAGTTCCTGCTCTCGCCTGAAGGCATCGGCGCGATCGCGGAGACAGGTTACAAGGTCTTCGTTGCTCTCGTTGAGAAACTTCCGGAGATCATCACGGATATCCTCAGCGGTGTCGGTGAGATCGTGGACGGTATCCTCAAGGCGTTCGGTTTTGAAGGCGGTCTCGGTGAGGCGCTGACCGGTATCTGGAACAGTATCTGGGACGTATTGAAAGGAATTATCAATCTTATCATCGGCGGTATCAACGGTTTTACCGGCGCGATTGAGGACGCGGTTAACTTCTTTGTTGATGGGATCAATATCCTCATCGATGGTGCGAATGCTCTCGTCGGATGGATCCCGGGTGTATCGAGCCACTTAGTTCCGAACCTCGGATACTTAGATATCCCCGACATCCCTGAACTCGCAGAAGGTGCAGTCCTTCCGCCGAACAGTCCGTTCCTTGCCATCTTGGGCGACCAGAGGAGTGGTACGAACATCGAGGCGCCGCTCGACACGATCAAACAGGCCGTTGCGGAGACGGTGGGTCTCGGCGGTAATCAACCGATTATCATTCCTGTCTACATCGGACAGGAGAAACTCGACACTATCGTCGCTACGGCGAATAGAAATAATGCATTCATATCCGGAGGTAGATGACAATGCTAGGCGACAACTATCTCACATTTGCAGGAGAAGCGCTTCCGAACCCGACCGCGTTCTCGGAAGCATACACGAACATAGAGTCGACGAAACAGTCCGAGGCAGGCTATGACCTCGCGATTGTTACAAGACTCAAGAAGAGAGCGTTCACCGGATCGTTCCAGGTCACAAGCACCTGGAAGGACAAACTGAGCACGCTCTGCGGTATGGCGTCCGGTACGCTCGTCTTCCGTGGCGAGTCTATCACGGTGCGCCCGAGGCTGACGTCCTCGGCGCTCCTTGCTTCGACAGAATACTCAGAACGGACGGATGGACTCTGGACGGTATCAGTAACATTTACGGAGGTATAACTCATGTATAGCGGTTCAGCGGCTTTTAATACGGCGAATGAGGCCGCAATACAGAAGCATAAGCTCCGAGGCTATATCGGACTCACGATGTTTACGGAGGATAACATTCTGACCGGATCGTTATCCTTCACGAAGACGAACTCGGACGGCTCCGATATCAAGATGGGCGGAGTATATATCTCGACCCTGACGTGTACGTTCTTAAAGAACACGCCGATCACTCCGCGAGGCTGGATTGAGAAGCAACTGACGCTCGAGTTCGGGCTCTGTGTGAGTGAGAACCCCGACGTCTATGAGTGGATGCCTTTGGGTGTGTTCAAGATCGCGAACGCGATGACCGCAGCAGAAGGAACGACCATCACGGCATATGATGCGCTTGCGAAGTTCGACGAAACTCTGCCGGACTGGTACACAACAAGCGGCTCGATTTATACGATCATTCAAGGCATCTGCAACAGGTTCTCGGTTCCGTTTCGGATGTCACAGGCACAGGTCGAAGCGTTACCGAACGGAACGAAGCCGATCGGACTTTATAAGCCTAACGACTGCCAGACATATAGGGATATCGTGTACTGGATATCCCAGATTGTCGGTGGTTGGGCAGAGATAGACCGTGATGGATACTTTGTCCTTCGGACATATCCGAGAAGCGGAGACGCGGACGTCACACTCACGTCTTACGACTTGGTGAGTGGCGCACAGTTCAGCTCATGGGTGACGGACTTCGGCTCTGTCGTGTTCGAGAACGAAGACCAGAGCACATCACTCTACGGATCCAGCGGCGTCGGCTTATGTTACGAAGCAGGAATGAACCCGTTCCTGATCTACGGCGGCGGATCTCAGACTGTTATGAGGACGGAGATATTAAACACCTTGACTCACATCAAGTATCAGCCGTTTTCGGTCTCTATGATGTGCGCGCCTGTGTTTGACCTCGGAGACGTGATTTACTTCTCGGGAAACATCGCAGGCTCTGAGTCGGCGAAGGGTATCGTCAACCGTATCACTTGCGGCTTCAAGGACGGCTTTAAGCTCGAAGGCTTCGGTTCTAATCCGAACCTGGCTTCGGCGAAGTCGGCTTCGGACAAAGCATCCGCTCGGGCTCGTTCTTCGTCTTCCGACAAGGAACTCGAATACTACACCTACTCGAACGGAACGGCCTTAACGATTGACTCTACACCGACGAAGGTCTGCGACATCCTGTTCTCTGCCGACAAAGCGACGACCGTTGAAATGTGGCACGAGTTCCAGATCGAGACGAACCCCGACGAGGGTGAGGCTCTTGAGCTCGAGGCGATTTACTATATAGACCTTGTCGAACTCGACCGAAAGCCCGTCGAGACATACGACGATGCCGCGAAGCACCTTCTTGACCTTCACTATATGAGTCGTGTCTACGACGAAGGCACTCACTCTTGGCAGGTGTACCTTGTCGCCACGAACGGCACGGCAACGATGCGGAAGGACGACGGCATCTCCGTATTGAAGGGTCAAGGTCTTGCGAAGCAGGACAAGTGGAACGGCGTTATCGTTCTCGACGATACGGTCTCTTCGTTCTCGATTATCTCGCTTATCGCGGCACTTTCGGAGACGGTCGTTTGTACCGCTTCTGCTGTGGACTATGACGAAGCGTTCTCTGCGAACATCGCAGGCATGGACGCTCCGGCCTCGTTTACGGAACTTACGGAGAACGTCGTGATTACGTTCGGCTGGGCGGACTGGATTAACTTCTGCGGTGAGAACTACTACTGCGGAACGGAAGGAGTTTTATTATGAACAATCCTTATGTATCTAAGACTTGGAAAGACAGAGACACGGAGTACCCGACAAGACGTGAACTCGCGTACATCGACCCCGAGACCTCGCTCCCTGCTACGTTACAGGTGACAGTCACCCGTGACGAAGGAACCATCACCGAGGTCGGCGATCCGTTCGCGGCTTCTACGATGAACGGACTTGAGAGCCGTATCAACACGGCTTTCGCCGCTCTCGCTCCTGCCGGATTTACCGAAGTGACGGGAACGCTTATCGCGCACTCTTACGACGTCATGCTGATTGATGCCGCCATTACGACGGCTTCGACGGTCGACGTTTACACCGATACGTTCGGAGTGAACCCGACGAACATCACTCTCGGAACAGGACTGATGACAGTCCGCTTTGAACCGCAGGAGAACGATGTAGGCGTGAAAGTGAGGGTTTGGTGATGGCTTGGTATAGATGCGGCGGCGGTATTCCGTCGAGCCTTAAGACCGACATGAACGCGGTCTACAACAAGAAGTTCGGAACAAGTACGACCTACGACCCGTCCGTGTGGGCGTCCACGGCGAACCTGATGGGCCCTCTTCCCGAAAAGACGGCTTCGGGCGCGGTGGCTAGTATCACGGACGGCGCGGACGCTGTGCCGATAAAGTCGTGGGAAGTGAAAATAGCGCCCACGCTGACGGGGAAGTCGGCTGTGGAGTGTACGCAGACGAAAAAGAACTTGATTGATAACAGCGCGGCGGCGTGGGAAAACGGAACAATCAACGCAAGCGGTAATAACGCTTCGGGAACGGGAACGCGCACGGCTGGTTATTACGAATTAAAAGGCGGCGCCACTATTACGGTGTCGGGTATCGTCGCACCGTCCACCACTTCTGATTTTCGTATTTTCTACTACGACGAAAACAAGGACTTTCTATCATATAGAAACTATTCCGCGTCGTATATCGTTCCCGACGATGTGCGTTATATTCGTATCAGAAACGTATCTGTGGCGGATATATCGGCGTTACAGATTGAATACGGCGCAACCGCAACCACCTACGAAGCCTACACCGCGCCCACCGTGTCCACCGTGTCACTCGGTCGCACGATTTACGGCGGTGAGGCTGATGTGGTGAACGGGACGGGGACGGACGCATACCACGCACCAGTAACTTTTGATGGTTCATCTGATGAAAACTGGAAGAAGCATAATTCTATTGCTTCTTGGTTTTATATCGATTTCCCTTTTTCGGGTGCTTATTCAAATAATAGCGAATATGATTTTATTACATCGTCATGGGGAACACAGCGTCCTTACAGTAATGTTTCAAGCCTTGTTAATGGTCAATTTGCGTATGGTGAGATTGACAGATTAGTTATAAAAAACACAGATTGTACGGAAGTTGAAGATTTCAAAACATGGTTATCAAACAACCCTATTACAATGGCTTATAAACTTGCAACACCGACCGACTTCACTTTCGCACCGATAACACCGACACCCGAAACGCCTTCTTCGCATGTGGCGAACTTCTGGGCGGACACGGGCGACAGTAGCGTCACGTACAGAGCAGACATTGATTTACTTTTAGGAGGTAACTGACTATGAACTTAGCTGAAAAACTGGTTTCCGCTTATCTGAACCACGAGGTCGTGCCACTTAAAGGTAAGACCACGATTGAACTGACCGACGTCAGAACAGGCAAGCGTGAACGCATCGAGAGCGAGAATATGGTTACCAACGCGGTCTCTAATATCCTCGCGCACAACTACTGCGGTATCGCGAACTTCAACACTTTGACACCGCTCAAGCAGATGTTCGGCGGTGTCTTACTCTTCAAAGATACCATGACCGAAAACGCGGACAACTACAACATCCCGAACGACACGAACACCTGCTTCGCTTGGGCAGGAGACACGGCGCACTCCACCGCGAACCCGTACCGAGGAAACCCGAACGGCGGAGAGACTATCGAGACCGACACGAGCATCGCGTTCGTCTGGGACTGGATGACCAACCAGGGCAACACGGGCGAGGACAGTATCAACTGCGTTTGTCTCACGCACGCGAAGTTCGGAAATATGGGCACGAAGCCGTGGGACGCGACCATCAATCCGATGTCAACGTTCGGACAACTGACCGTCGGAACGAGAACGATCACGGACGACGTCAGAAAGGAATTCCCGGTCGCGTTCGGTTCGGACGGACGGTCTTACTACTCCGTCATTCTGAACGGTACGAGCTTCAAAGAATTCACCATGAGCCACGACCTTTGGAAGTTTGGCATCTTAAAAACGGCGAGCGACTGGACGCAGACTGCATCGCGTGAAGCGACGCTCGATGCAGGAAGCAATAAGTTCTTCTTCCTCGACGATACATATTATTACGTTGCTTGGGTCACATCGGCGACCACGATGACCATCAAGAAGATTGCACGAAGCGACTTCACTATCACCGATGCAAGTATCACGGTCTCCGACGTAGCGCTTTACACAGGCGCGATTGATGCTCCGCAATATCTTCCGCTCTTCGCGTTCGACGGAACGTATCTCTACTTCCCGAACGACGACGCGACGAAACTGGTCAAGATAGACATCGCGACACCTGCGAACACGGACTATCTGGACGGTACAGGCACGATCAATATCAACGGCGCTCCGAGCGGAGTGAACGGCTATCAGCGCATGACCCCGATCGCGTGTTCGACTGGGTTCGTGGTAGGTGACAACTACATCGTCAACGGTGACCATATGTATCCGATCCTGAACGTCTCGGGCATCGGCGCGACAGTAGACTACTACAACAAGAACTGCTGGCTCGACGTAGTAAGGCACGGTGCTTCGTGCTACGGTCACGCGGTCGGCACTCAGGACAGCCGTGCATACGGACAAAGCAACGTTCTGTTCCCGTATTACTTAGCGAGCATCAATAACCTCGATAACGGGTGTCAGAAGGGGTCCGGTCAGACGATGAAGGTCAGATACACTCTGACAGAGGTCTGATATGGACTCGGCAAGAGAGGTCATCGACGGGCTCTGGATGATCAGACAGAGTACAATCGACAAAGACCTAATGATCCATTACTGCGGTCAACTGGTCAAGGTCAAGAAGTGCGACGCGCTTCTCGACCTTCTCCAGCTGCGGAACGAACTGATCAGAGCACGAGAGGAGGCGCGTGAGGATGAGTAACAAAGTATATGATGCATTGAAGTATGTAGCGCAGATCGTTCTGCCAGCCGTGGCGACATTGTACTTCGCTTTGGCGCAGATCTGGGGTCTGCCCTATGGCGAACAGATCGTCGGCACGATTACGGCGGTGGACGCGTTCCTCGGAGCGCTCCTGCGGATCACCACGATTAAGTATGAGAAGAGTCTCAAGGAGGACGGAGATGATGAGTGAGATTATTGTGGCGCTTTTGGCATTTCTTGGGACAGTATTAGGTTCAGGACTCTCGATCATCGCAAACAGTAAACTCACTAATTACAAAATCGACGAACTCAAGAAAACGGTCGAGAAGCACAACACGCTTGTCGAGCGTACTTATCGCCTCGAACAACACGCAGCCATCACGGACGAGAAGCTGAACGTCATCGAGGACAAGATTAAGGAGGGACAACATGGCTAAGACAGGACAAGGACTCGCGAGCTTCGCGATCGCGTGCCTCGGTCGACCTTATATCTACGGAACGTACGGTCAGATCCTGACTGAGCGTTTGCTCGTGAACCGCGCCGCGACATATCCGGCACGCATCGGACCTGAGCGTGTGAGATATGCACGCGAGCACTACATCGGCAAGCGCGTTTCCGACTGCGAGGGACTTATTAAGAACTATCTCTGGTCGGACTCACCCGACGAGGCTCCGAAGTACAACGCTTCGCAGGACCTCTCTGCGAACGGTGCGTTTGAGAAAGCAACCGTCAAGGGGAAAATCGGAACGATACCCGAAAGACCCGGCGTTTGTGTTCGCTACAACGGACACGTCGGCGTGTATATCGGTAACGGCTACGTCGTAGAGGCTCGTGGCTTCAATTACGGCACCGTCAAGACGAAGCTCAAGGACAGAAAATGGACGGACTGGTTCGAGCATCCGTGGATCCAGTACGAAGCAACACCGGAGGTGAAATACGTGACAATCGAAATGCCAGTTCTCCGCAAGGGAGACAAAATTCAAGCAGTTAAGACTTTACAGGCCTGTCTCGATGTGTTTGGCTATGGCCTTGCGATCGACGGCTCGTTTGGCGGAAAGACCGAGACCGCGCTCAAAGACTTCCAGAAGAAGAAAGGTCTGACCGTGGACGGCGTCTGCGGAAAGAACTCCTGGAACGCATTACTCAAGTGACCCCGAGGCTCACCCCGTCGGGGCCACCTCTACGAACTGACCCTATCTCTTCGGAGGTAGGGTCTTTTTTATTGTCCGAATATTTGGACAGTTAAGGGGCAATTTTGGGGCAATTATGGGTCAAAACTACGTTAAACGGCGTGAAAGTACGAACCCGAAAACGCCTGAAAACACGGCATTTTTACATTCCGTAAAAGTAGCGAGACAATTTCAAGTCCTGTCATCCGCACCAAGAAAACCCCGAAAACTCGGGGCTTTTTCGTTTCCTATGGACAATCTCGGGGCAATTCTGTAAAATGAAATTACATACACCTAACACGAAGGCGGTCCGCAAAAACGCGCTGAAATCCCAACCGAAGTTGAAGTACCTACACCCAGCGGACCGTCTTTTTATTGCAGTTTTTTCAGTAGAACAATATTCGAAGCCTGCGCGTTTCGTTCCATATCGCCGTTGACGGCATGACCGTACACTCCATAAGTGTCCATTGATGCCGAGTGACCTACGAGCTTCTTGAGCGACTCCTCGGGCATATCCATCGCCATGAACGAGATAAACGTGTGCCTTAATGAGTAGGGTGACGCTTTTGTTTCCATTTCGTCGCGGATGCGGTTCCAGGAATGGATACAATCTGTCTGCCTCGCGCTCTTTCCTGCGTGATTGCAGAAGATGTATTCCGAGCGGAGCCGCCACGTCTTATTCTTCTGGTCCTCAAGAATGCCTTCAAGTATCGAATTTAACCCGAAACGCCTTCTTGCGTTCTCGTTCTTTCCTTCCGTTGTTCGTCCGCGGTAATTGATGGCCTGCCGGATCGTCACGACGCCGTTCTCAACATCTGACCAGCGCAGGCCGAGCGCTTCGCCCGGTCTCATTCCCGTACACAAGAGCCAGCGCCACAGGTTGACGTACCATTCGCCATCAAAATCGATCATAAGGCGCTTTGCTTCGTGCGGTTGAAGAATGACCTTCCCGACTTTTGGAGCGCTTCTAGGTACCTTTAAATCGGTCAGAGGGGTATCCATGAGACCTGCGCTTTTACAGAACTTGGAAAACGCGACAATGGTCGCTCTTATGTTCGCGATCGACTTCTTTGCGAGCGGTTCGCCGTTACGCTTTTTAGACTTCCACAGTATCTCCTGAAAGTCGTGAGGATGAAGGTCGCAAAGACGGCTGTCGGCGAGTGTCGGCAGCAGATAGTTTCTTCCGATGCTCTCGGTATTGACGTAGTGCTCAGGACCTGTCAAGGCTTTTACTTCTTCGAGGTATCGCTTCCACGCCGTTTCAAACGTGCAGAGCTCGGTAAGACGTCCGCTTTCCCTTGCGCGTCGCTCAACTTCTTCGCGTCCTCTTCGCCCTGGAGTGGTACAAGAGAAGGATCGGACTTTGCCGTTGATACTGATCCTTATTCTCCACCGTTTACCGTCCCACTTTGCCGTTGCCATTGTTCGCGCTCCTTCTGTTTTAATAGTGTCAACATCTCGCCGATAAGCTCGGACCTGATCTCGTCGTTCAGTTCTTCCATGACGACCTGCGGCGGTTCCACGATCCGATCGGGTTCGTCACGGAGCAGATCCGGCACGCTTACGTGCAAATAGTCGGCGATCTTGATGACCTTGTCCATTGTTATATTGACCTTGCCCTGTTCGACGCGCGAGATCATTCCCTTCTGCGAATAACCAGCGGCCTCGGCAAGTTCAGCCTGACTTATTCCGAGCGCGGTTCTCCGTTCTCGGATCCTGTTTCCTAGAATAATCAAATAGTCCATATCTCTACTCCTTTAATATGGATAATAACACGCCGTATGATACTATGCAACTTTTAATATGTTTGTAACAAAAGTATGTTGACAAGCAACCTTAAAAGAGTAAAATAGACTTAACAGGTTACATACGAACCAACCAAAGAAGGAGGTGAATAAAGTGAATTTTGAGGACAGAATGAACAAAATCCTAAAGGAACGCGCGGCGAACAAGAAGGCGCTGGCCCGAGAGATCGACATGCCGTACTCTACGTTCCGTTATAAGTGCAGAGGCGCTCAGTATTGGAACGTGCTCGAGTTCAAGAAACTGTCTGACGTCTTACGTTTGACGGACGAAGAGAAGGCTTTTTTATGCGAAGAGGTTACATGACAGGTAACCAAAAGGAGAGGATCATGAAAAACAATTCACTTAAATCGTATCCGGCACTCCGCGAGACCTTTGTCTGTCTTGCAGCGCTCGCGGACTATCTCGGTCGCTCGATGACGTACTGCTCGATGTGTCTGAACGGAAAGAAGGAGTTCAGTAAAGCCGAGAAGATCGCTCTCGAGGTCGCTGTCGGACAGCCGTGGGAGGTGATCGCGAGTGTCTAGAGTTTACGTCGGTTACCTTCGAAAACTCGACCAGACGGACGGAGCGGTCATCGTGACCCAGCAGGGGCTCGACCTGATGGGACGGGCGGACAAGAAGATCTATCTTCCGAAGTCGCAGATACAGATCAAGCGTGACGACCTGCACGGGTGGAAAATCTACATTCCCGAGTGGCTGATCATCAAGAACCACATCAACTGGAACAGGCTTGACGAGATCGAGCCAATCGACCCACCGAGGTCGAAGATTTTAATTAGTAAAGGAGAGTAAACATGGACTTAGCAATTCACATTCTTATTTTCGCAACGATCCTCGGGATCATGGCGTGCTTCGTTATCGCGATGAAAATCATCGGCGACCTCGAGTGTCTGGTCGGAAAGATGAACCGCAGGATCGCGACTTTTGAACACAACAACAACGTTCTGGTCTCCGCGTTTAGGAAGAACAGTATCAAGGTCGTAGAGGACGAGGCTCCGCTCGACTTCCCGAACGACAGGAAGGAGTGAACGACTTGTCACTCATTACCTATTTAGACCACATCAATTGTGAGTCCTGCGGAAAGCGCATCGAGGTCGGAGAGTATTCCTACATCTACACGAACCTCGCACTCTGCGAGTCCTGCATGGACGAGCGCTTGGCGGACGTGAAAGCGGACGCGCAGGTCGAAGTGAACGACAGCAATTTTGACTTAGAGAAGGAGGAATGACATGGAGAACTTATTCAACGAACTGAACTCGATCAACGTTTCCGACAAGATCGAGAAGAAAGGCGGTCTCTCGTACCTATCTTGGGCGTGGGCTTGGGGCGAACTCAAGAAACGTTGCCCCGAGGCATCGTACACCGTCTATGAGAACGCGGACGGGCTCTTTTACCACCACGACGGAAAGACCGCGTGGGTCAAGGTGGGAGTCACCGTCAACGGCTTGGAGCACGTCGAGTACCTGCCCGTGATGGACATGAGGAACCAGAGCATCAAGCTCGAGAACATCACGTCCACGGCGGTCAATAAGTCGGTGCAGAGAGCGCTCACGAAAGCGATCGCAAGACACGGACTCGGGCTCTATATCTACGCAGGCGAGGACTTGCCCGAAGAGGAGAAACCGAAGAAGGGCAAGAAGTCCGAGGAAGAAGTCATTTCTTTTGGGACTGCCAACTCGGAGGATACCGATCTTCCCTTCGACGTTGGCGAGGAAGAAACACAGGGCACAGGCGAACCCGTTGAGCTCTTAGGGCTTCGGTCGCTGATGAAGATGGACGGCGTCACAGAGGAACAGGTCCTCAAGGCGTTCAAGGGGAAATACTCCGCGATCGAGAACATCGAGCCGTCCGTGATACAGGAAATGCTCTTAGACAAATGGGAGAGCTTCGTAAAGTTTATCAATAAAGGAGGAAACAAAAAATGATGGACTGGAATGATTACATTGAGAACGAGGGCGAGATCACTACTCTCCCAGAAGGCGACTACGAGTTTACGATCACTTCTTTCGAGAAGGGTCAGCACGCAGGCTCCGCAAAGATACCTGCCTGCAATAAGGCGATCTTGGAACTCACGTTCAAGGCTCCGAACGGACAGAGAGGACGTTGTAAGGACTTCCTGCTCCTGCACGAGTCCGTGGAGTGGAAACTGTGCGCGTTCTTCCGCTCGATCGGACAGAAGCAGCACGGAACAGGACTTCACATGGACTGGTCGAAGGTTCAGGGCGCGAAGGGAAGAGCACACTTCATCGTGAACGATGACGGCTACAACCGCGTCGACCGATACCTGGATCCGGAAGAGAACGAGGGAGCGCTGCCGTGGGGTGACTGATTATGATGGAGTGGGACGCATGGATCGGACAAGATGATCCGGTCGAAGTCAAACCGCTCGCACCGCCGCCACACGTTGAAGAATTAGAGACCGAGTCAGCCCAGCGCAGTAACGAGCTCCGAAACAGGGCGGAGATCTTCCGAAGGGAGTCCGGATCGTTCCGGCTCCCGTCCGCGAAGTATCGTTCCGACTTCACACCGGAAGAGGAAAAGCTGGACCCCGAACTGATAAAGGGCCTGTTCCGAATGAACCAGAAGATGATACTCGCAGGCGCGAGTAAGTCGGGTAAGTCGTTCATGCTGATCGAACTGGCACTCTGTCTCGCATCCGGCACACCGTGGATAGGTTACGAGTGTAAGGAATGTAAAGTCCTGTATGTGAACCTTGAAATTGCAGGCGCGTCTTTTATCAAGCGTGTGGACGATGTCAGTCGGATCATGGAGCTCGGACAGGGCACCTGGAACGAGAACCTCAAAATCCTGAACATGAGAGGCGTGCACACGAACATCGAGGAGATGCGCGGCGCTCTGATCGCGGAGATCATCTCCGAAGAGGCCGAGACGGGTGTTCCGTATGGCGCGGTGATACTGGATCCGATCTATAAGATCAGTAACGGAGAAGAGAACTCCGCAAAGGACGTCGGAGCCTTCTGTGCAAATATCGACGTTATCTGCAAAGAGACGGGCGCTGCAGTTATCTTCTCACATCACCATTCTAAAGGTGATCAGGGTTATAAGTCAGCGCAAGACCGTGCGAGCGGTTCGGGTGTGTTTGCCCGAGATCCGGACACGATGATCGACATGATCGAGCTGGACATTGACAAGGACACTTACGGAGTCATGAAGAACAGTTACGCGAGCGAATACTGGGCAACGCTTCTCGATAAGAGTTATTCGGGATGGCGCGACGAGGTCTCTGAGGACGATCTCAATCAGTCGGGCGCGCTGGCTCAACTCTATAAGACGAAAGCGAAGGTCACGGATCGAGTCATCGCGTACATGAGCCAGAACGTCGAAGCGGACTTTCAGGAGTCCATGAAAGGCGCGACACCTTTGAGGCTTGAGTTTACTTTGCGAGAGTTCGCGTCACCGGATCCCGTGAATATGTTCTTCCGTTATCCGATACACATCCTTGACGATAAGGGCGTGCTCGAGGCGGCTGATCCGAAGAGTCACATCCAGGGCGAGAAGAAAGAGAAGGTCCGAGCGGTAAGAAAGAGTAAGACGGCTTCGTGTTACGAGGCGATGGTCCACTACATTATGAAGAACGGCTTCGTAACGTATGCGGATCTAAAAGCGGAACTCGACCTCATGGATCGTCAAGTCCGAACCAGAGTCGATGATGTCATGGCGGAGACAGACGAGTTCGAGAAGGTGAAAGGCGGAGGTAAAAACGTGACGAGAATTTACTTCCGAGGCGAGGCTCCGGAGGAGAAAAATGATGAGAATTGACCCTTGCAATTACCCTTGCAATTACCCTTGCAATTTACCCTTGCAGTCTATATATAAAAGAAAAATTGCAAGGGTATGGAAATTGACTCATTTTGAGCCAGAACAAAAGCGCGCTTTAGCGAGCGCGCGCTTCTGAACTGGCGGTCAAAATTCATCCGGGGTGCAAGGGGTTAGAAGGGTACTAAGTAAACACCCGTTGCAAGGGTGGAAAGGAGAAAACAAATGATTGAGTTTCACGATAAGTATAACTGGCTGGGTTGTCCGGAAGAGGACATCGAAGCGGCCGAGGACAGCATCGTCAGATACGATGACGAAGGTAAGCACAAGGAGGATCTGAACTTTGCATACTTCAATGCGCTCTGCGCGATCGGCAAGGCGCTGGTCGAGATCAGAGACGAGCTCCGCAAGATGAACGGAGGTAAAGACGATGGCAACACTTAAATATTCACACTTCGAGAACTGGTGCGGCATCTTCCACGACTTCTATTACTGTTCCGAGTGTAAGAAGCAGTACGCGTTCCGGTCGGGCACGATGCCCGAGCTGGATAAGTGCGAGGAGTGCGGAAGTGAGTTTACTGGGTCGGAGTTCAACGACCAGATCGGAGGGAACTGATGAGCGAACCTACATTGAAAGACTGTATCAACTACATGAAGTCGCAGATCAAGCAGATGGAGAAGTATCCGAGGAACTATGAATACAACCTGCCGTATTACCGAAAGACGGTCGAGATCCTGAGCAAACTCACCTGTCTCGAGTGTGACGGGTGCGGTTACTCCGACACTTGCGACCACATGAAAGAAGGTGACAAGAAGTGAGAAATAACGTAGGAATGAAGTTTGATTGCATTTTAGAAGAAACTCTCGGTTTTATTGATGTTGAGTACACACATCTCAATAAAACAGTTAGATATGAGAAAAAACCATGTGACGATTGGGAATACCTCAAAGAACACATTGCAGAAATGCGTGACGCTGATGGCAAACTAAACCAGAAAGATACCTGCCAGTTTATTCTGAATTTGATGAAGGTTATTGAGGAAGAAGGTGAGAAGAAGTGAGACAGATACAAGGCACTTTATACTTCGACCAGATCCCGAAAGGCACCGCGCAGATGAAGCGAGTGAACCATAAGACGGGGAGCTTCTTCGCAGGCAAGGACGTCCGCTTGGCTCACGACCTGTACATGAACGCGCTTTACGAGTACGCGCCCGAGAAGCCGTTCGAGGGACCGCTCTCGCTCGGGTTCATCTTCTCCTACTCCGTGAAGGATAAGAAGAAACAAGGCCAACCTAAGACGTCGAGACCCGACTGCGACAACTTAGTGAAGCTGGTCATGGACGTCATGACGGAACTCGGGTTCTTTCTCGACGATGCTCAGGTCACGAAGCTCCGCATCGAGAAGCGGTGGAGCCTGCACGAGAGGGCGAACGTGTACTTTAATCTGGAGGAGGTGGTCGAGTGAAACATCATGAATTACCGTGTGTGTTAGTAGTCGAAAGAGATGACGAGAATATTGTTACGTGTGCGTATTTGAACGTCGGCGGTACTTATGCATTCCCGTTTAAGTATGTGAGGTTCGGCGTGTCTTTTGACGACTTCGCACACTTGAGCCCTAGACCGAACGCAGAGTGGAAAAGTGTCGATGACAAAGATTATGCAGGAGGCGGTTATATAATGTGCACGGCTTGTAAGTACAAGTTCTCGTTCGGTGCTTATAATATGCTCGACCACGAACGCTTCTGTCCTCGTTGCGGAGCCTTCATAGGGAAAGGTGGTGACTCCGACAATGACAGAACGTGAAGAACGCGCAAAGGCTTGGCTCAACAGGAACTACGGCATCGCGCTCGAGATACAGGCGATACAGAGAAGGCTCGAGCGCATGAACGCCGACCTTGAGAAGGTCACGAGACCGCTCAAGATTAAAGAGGTCATTGAGGCGAATAACCCAGGGAACGCGCAGGAGGACAGGCTCGCGGATTATATCGACATGAGCGACGACCTTGCGAAGCGGTTGACATATCTCATGAGGCTCGACGCGGAGACGAAGGCGGTCATCAATAAGATGGACAGTCCGATGTTGAGGGCGATACTCACCGAGAGATATATCAACAGGCTCTCGTGGAAGCAGATCGCAGGCATAGTTCACTTTGAACAGTCGAGGCTGTTCGACTATCACAGGCAGGCGCTGGATGCGGTACTGCCGTTTATACCGGAGGAGGCGAAACGATGAAAGCAATTATCATTACGGCAATCATTTGCGCGACGCTGGTCGCGATCATGTGGATCCAGAGGGGAGGGAAGAACGAATGAAGTTATCACTTGTTATTCCGGTACACGATCTCGAGAAGTACATCGAGCCTTTGCTCTGTTCGCTCCGCTTCCAGGAGTGCGACCATGATGAGATCGAACCGATCTTTATCTGCGACTGCTGCATGGATAAAACACACGAGCTGGTTGAGCGCGGACTTCGGTCATCGTACAAGAACATGGTCGTCCTTGACCGAGAGTACAGGTCGAGCGGACTCGGCAGGAACGACGGTATCGAGAGGGCGACGGGGGATTACATCTGGCTTCTCGACGGAGATGACTGGCTCATTGATAACTACGCGTTCGCGAAGATACTGAACTTCTTCGAGACACATCCGGAGGATAAGATCGTTCACGTCGGCTGGATCAGTAACGCGTTCAGACGAGCCGACTACATGATGACTGTTTGGCAGTGGGTCTTGTGTTCTGAGTGGGCGAAGGCGACGAAGTTCACGAACCGACCGTTCGACGATGACGTGGAGTGGGTGACGAAACTGCACGAGACTTACGGTCTGGACGGCACGAAGAGGATCAATGATCCGTTCTACTTTTACAACTACATGAGACCGGGTTCGGTCATGACGGAGAGGATCAAGGCATTATCGGAGTAAATCGGAGTAGTTCATGTGATATAACTATATTGTGAATAATCATAATTGATCCATGAATTCTCCTTTATTGTATGGGCATTGGCCTCTCGAGTCTGCATTTCTCGGGAGGCTTTCCATTTAGGAGGAACGCTATGGGAAGAAGTATTGACCGGAGGTTCTACGAGTCGCCCGAGTGGAGACGGTGCAAGGCGGAGTACCTGAAGAAAGCGAACCATCTTTGTGAGCGGTGTCTCGCGAAAGGTTTGTTCGAGCCAGCGTACATCGTTCACCATCGGACTCACTTGACTCCCGAGAACTTCGGAGATCCTGAACTTCTGTTCGGGTTCGATAACCTGATGGCTGTTTGTTTACCTTGTCATAATGAGATACATGGCAGAGCAAAAGAAAAAAGAAGATGGAAGTTTGTTGACGGAGAATTGGTAACAAGGGAGATAAACAATGCCGGGCGGATGGAATAGAGGAAAGACAATATCCGATTGGAACAAACGCGTCTTCGATCTAACTGGCGGAAGGTTTAGACTTATTGACCACGAATTGCTTTCTAGTGGAGAACAGCGGCTTCTGGTTAAATGCATGAGCTGTGGTTCTGAAAAGTCAGTCAGCAGTATCTCTTTAAGAAATGGCGGTATTAAATGCACGCCTTGTCAAATGGAAGCGACCAGACGCAGACACGAAGCGGATAAGGAAATAAGAGAATGGCGAAAGAACTACGAGAGGGGATTGACGCTTATTCAGATGGAAATGAATTTCTGTCGATGTGGTCGACTTCTTCCTTTTGGGTTTAAGGTTTGTGAGGAATGTAAGGCGGAAGTAAGAAGAAAGAACGACAGACGTAAGGAACACAGACGCCGAGCCAGAGAGCGGCAGGACTTTGATAAGACTATAACACTTGAGGCTTTATACGAACGAGACCACGGCGTTTGTTATCTGTGTAATAAGACTTGTGACTGGTCAGACTTCCAGAGAATAAACGGAAACTTTATTGTCGGCGGAAGTTATCCGACAGTCGAACACGTCAAGGCACTATGTCATGGTGGAACACACTCGTGGGACAACGTGAAACTTGCGTGTCACACTTGTAATTCGAAGAAGGGTCGAAAAGAAAATTTCGAGATACCCCTTGGGTAATTTTGAAAATTTTCGGCCGACGCATCAA
>Ga0310690_10002869_pt1 | contig 27150 bp, 27 predicted proteins | sample AusTroGonzalo_MG_2_FD_207661 | JGI IMG/M metagenome (GOLD analysis project Ga0310690, IMG submission 207661) | Bovine rumen microbial communities from tropical cattle in Woodstock, Queensland, Australia - Gonzalo_04 (v2) (version 2) | ecosystem: Host-associated > Mammals > Digestive system >...
ATATACCGTTCCTGTAAAACCCAACTATTGGGAAATGTTCTCTCGCTGGGTAATTTAAGGATATAGCGATGGTTAACCTCATAGTTATAGGAAATAGAACCACCCAATTGATCTATGTGGGTTACTGGAGACCCTAATGCTTGTCCAGCTAATTCAGAAACAAGATTTTTATCTTTTGATTGCTGATCCGATAAATGCATGAAATTTCCTTTCTGAAGGAATAGTATATCATGGATATGTATTTTTGTCAATTTTTCTTATTTGAATTGGCGTTTTGATGATTTGTTATACCGTGAGCTATTGTAAAATAAAGGTGTTGAACATTGGTGGTTTGGCCGGAGTTAAAAAATAAGCATTTTTTAAAATTTAAGTCCGAACCGATATAAATACTTAGAAATAAAAGAAAAAGTCATCATTTTAGATGACTTGTGCGGTTTGGCTGGGGTGGCTGGATTCGAACCAACGAAATGGCGGAATCAGAATCCGCTGCCTTACCACTTGGCGACACCCCAATCATACAAGCATTATATCAAATTTGATAAAAAAATGCAATAGCGTAAAGAAAAAAGGCAACTCGAAAGTTGCCTTTTCAAAAAACTTAAGCAGACTTCTTTTTAAAAGCCGCAAAGCGGTTATTAAATTTAGCCAATTGTCCGCCGCTATCAATTAAACGATACACGCCTGTCCATGCTGGGTGCGATAAAGGATCGATATCCAAGCGTATGACGTCACCAGCTTTACCCATTGTGGAACGTGTTTTAAACTCACTGCCATCTGTCATTTTAACAGTAATTTCATGGTAATCAGGATGTGTATTTTCTTTCATGTTAACTCCATTTTTAAATTGCTTTGGCGAATTATACAACTATTTTTAAAAAAATGCAAGACTTTTTTATTTTATTTTTTAAAAAGATGTTTTGGCGCTTTTCGAACCAGGTCAATATAAAATTCAATACTGGATAAAAACAAAAGAATATATCCCACATATTCCACCGATTCTTCAAATAAACGACGAACTAAGCGAGGATCTGTGATTGGGCCTAAAGCATCTACAAAAAAGTTTTTATGGCCCACACACTGGGCAACGGGTAAAGTGATGATAGCAACAGTGTACATCATGAAAAAAGATGAAGAAAAACAAAAATCTGTTAGACTTTTACGAAATTCTGTTAAATGGTGTAAAATGTAGATAACTGAAAAAACAGGGATAATTAGGGCAAACTTCCATCCTAAAAACCATAGCTCATCAAACCAATTATCTAGTTCTCGGCAAAATGCCGTTAAACATAATGAGCCCAAAAATAAACACAAGGACCGATAATGTGTCTTAAAAAAACTTTGGGCAAAAAAAGTAAATCCTGAAAGCAACAAAGCGACTAATTGTAGATTTTCTACAATACCATATTCTTCAAAGGTTGCTTCCTTAAAATATTCGGCAAAATGCCACATGCTAAAAACACTGAGCATTAAAATACAAAAATAAATCACCCAACGCATCAAGGAAAAGGGTAATCTTTTTTCATCTATATTTGAACGCATACAATCTCCTAATTGCATAAATTAGTATGCAATTATTCTAGCTCTATAAAAATAATTGTCAAGAGAAAATTATTTCCAATAATCCAGTATCCATTTGGTTGGACGAACAATTTTATATAATTTTTTGATGCCTCTAGGACACTTGGGGTCGTTATCTTCTGTACACCATTTGCCTTTTAAAGCTTCGTCTAATCCTGGTAACCCATGAAAAGCAATCATTTTTAACTTTGGATTCTTGGGCATTTTGGGTGTCATAAAAATACGCAAAGGCCAAATGGGAATGCAGTGGAAACGGAAAGAGCAAAACCATTCATCAGGCCAGAAATTTAAATGACCAAATTTTTCAATGATTTTGGCTGATAAATATTCTTGAGAAGCGGTATAGTATTTTGCGATCACTTCTTTTGGATGAGCTTCAAAATAAGACTTTACAAAGCCTAAAGTACCAACAACAAAAGAATAACAACTAGCTTGTCCGACGGTATTGCCTTTGGTATGCCAATCATTGATGATGTAAAATTTATCGCCTTCTGGATAGTGGAAAAATTCATCCAAATTGCCGACAATCAAAGAATCCAAATCAAAAAAGAAGACACGTTGGCCATTTAATCCACCTAGGTTATCATCACACAAAGCCGCTTCTTTACGATAAGAATATTTATCATCTTCTGGAGCAACGTTTAATTTAGGTAGGGGTTTGGCAATAATATCAGGACTTAACCCCTCTGGTCGGTCTGTAAAGCAATAAAAATCAATATCAAAGGAAGTATTGCGTTTAACCATTGAACACAACTTATTAACATCATCAGCGGGGTACCAAGCGCCCCATTTGATGCAAATCACATTATATTTTTCAGTCATGTTGACCTCCTTTTTTTCTTTTTCTACCAGATTATGTTCTTTTTTGCAAGTTTAAAAAAGAGGCCCTAAAAAGAGCCCCTTTTAAATCAACAGATTGAGTTAGAAGTTGTATTGTAACGATACACCTGCTAAATCCAAACCCGAATGATATTTACCTCGTAAAGTCGTTTCTTTAGGGGCAACACCGACAGTATTGTCAATACGTGCTGTTTTCCAGAACATATGACCATAAGCCATATCTAACTGCCAATTTCCTTTTTGGTAACTGACACCGACCGTGCCCAACCATCTGTTGGCGTCTGGTACACGTGCGGTACGCGTACGGGGGCGCTTGACAGCACCTTCATCATGAGCAACACCAGCACGGAACGTCAAGTTCTTGCAATAGTAATAATCGATACCAGCACCGATCATCCATGCATTTTTCCAATCTTCATCCACAGTAGGGGTATTGTAACTAGAACTAAAACCATTGTGCACTCTATATGCATTATATGCTTCAGATTTGATATTGAGTTTGTCGAAGCGTGTCCAGCGCGTCCAACGGGCCATGGCGGACAAACCGAACTTACCGATTTTTTGATAAGCAGACAATAAGACGTGTTCGGGCATAACTAACTTTGTACCATCCATTCCATAATAACCGTTAAAATAGTGCGGTCCGCTAATTTTATGTAAAACTTTGCTGCGATAGGCAACGCCAAAACGTGTATCCTCAAAAGGCTTATACATCACACCTAAACTATATCCAGGGGCAGTGTTATCATGAGCGTTCATATCGCTACCTTTACTGGTTAAACGGGCTTCCAAATATTCGGCAAAAACACTAGCGCCCACAACTAAATTGTCAAACAGTTTATAGGAGCTTGCTACCGCTAAATCCATGGTTGTAATTTCGGTGTTAATGGCATGGGAAAATCCGAACCAGTCTTTGTTTTTATAGTAGGTCCCCATTCCAAAAGGAACGTAAAAACCAGCGCCCAATGTCCAACGATCATTGATGCGTTTTTGACCAAAAAATTGAGGAACTATTTTATTGGTTCTGATTTTGCTTTGGCCTCCGTCTAAAACAGTATCATTTTTGTCCAATGTGCCTGTAAAAATGGAACGCAAATGAATCCAACTAGCTCCCAATTGTAAACCAGTGTTCTTTAAATCCATACCAGCAGGGTTAAAGGCGATAGCTGAATAGTCATCACCGACCACACCAGCGCCTGCAAAAGCACGACCCATATTGGTGGTGGAATATTCTTGCAATTGATAACCACCGGCTTGGGCCAAAGTAGAAGTGAGTAATAAAGCAGTTAAAGTTAAAAGTTTCTTCATGTTGATCCTTTCATTGAAGTACAAACTCAGAATAAAAGAATTCAACCTATTCATCATTTAACTTTTTTAATGCTGTATATCTAACTGAAATTAAATAAATAATATAAAAATTATTTAATAAACATTTTATAAAAATCGCGTAATGCCTCAGCAATTAAAGCATGCCCTTTTGAATTGGGATGAATGCCATCATCACATAAAAATTCACGATAATTAGTTTGCTTTAAAAAGTAGGTTGTAATATCTGCAACGGGGACATTAGTTTCTAGAGCAATTTTGAAAATTTCTAAGTTATACATGTTATGCCATGTGTGAATTCTTTCAATGTCACCATTCATAATTTTTAAAATATTTTTTTGATTACGTCCTTGGGATATATTTTCCAAAAAACGTCCAGCATCTACAGGTGGCATGGATAGTAAAATAGGAACTTTTCCCTGTTTTTGGACCATTTGAATCAAGTGAACATATCTTTCATGAAATTCTTCCAAAGATAAGTGAGGTCCATGTTTTTTGTGTGGATTTTGTGAAACATCATCCCAGTTATGATTGCATTCATTAGCCCCAAAAGAAAAAACAACATAATCACATTTTTTGACATAAGTTAAATGAGATAAAAAGGCTTTTTCTCCCTCAATAACGGTAGATCCGTGGCGTGCAAAGTTTTTCCAAACTATGTTGAGTTCTTGTTTGGAAAGATTCACGAAACTATCTTTTAAAATGGTGTATTTATTGGTTTGGACATCGTGAATGATTCCTTCCAGAATAGAATCTCCAAAACCGCACAGAGTTAAAGTTTGTTTTGTTTTTTGAGGATCGGGTCGGCGGTCTTTGATTAAAATATCTACTTCGTAACCATTAGAAAAATCATTGACAGCTACCCCAAAATTTCCCCGATTTTCAATATAAAGACGACGAATATATGAACGAATTGTTGTTTCATCCACTTCTTGTGTTTTAGGGATAGATTCAAAAGTGTAAGGGATATTTTTGGGAAAATCTTTGAGCCATCTGGCAATAGTAGTAGGGGTCAAAGATAAAATTTTAGCAACTTGATTTTGGGAAATACCTAACTGACATAATGCTAAAGCAGTAGCCTTATCGCGGGCATCTTTACCATGGGCTGTTGTTTTAGTAAATTGCAATCCACATTTTTTACATTGATAGCGTTGCACCCCAAAAACAAATCCGTTTTTTTTAATTTCAGTAGCACCACAATTTTTACAAACAATTTTTTCCATGTTTTTATCATAAACAAAAATTGGTTGAATTGCAAGAATCATTGACTTTTTTTATTTTTTGAGATATTATAAAAGCATGAAATTTTTAGATGAAGCGAAAATTTATATCAAAGCGGGCAACGGTGGTAACGGGGCCTGTTCTTTTCGACGCGAAAAGTTTATTGAATTTGGCGGGCCAGATGGGGGCTGCGGCGGTGATGGCGGCAATGTTGTTTTTGTGGCTAAACCAAATTTGAACACCTTGATTGATTTTCGCTATCAGCAACACTTTAAAGCTGAACCAGGCCATCCTGGTGCTGGGCGTAACTGTACGGGAGCGCGTGGCCAAGACCTTTTGATTCAGGTTCCTGTTGGTACGCAAATTATGGCCGAAGATGGCCAAACTGTTTTGGCGGACTTAACCGAAGCTGATGAACGCTTTGTGGTTGCGCATGGTGGTCATGGGGGTAGGGGAAACGAGTCCTTTAAAACCTCCACGAACCAAGCTCCGCATTTTGCTGAGGAAGGAACACCGGGCGAAGAACTTTGGGTGTGGCTTAAATTGAAATTAATTGCAGATGTAGGGTTGGTAGGATTACCAAATGCAGGGAAGTCCACTTTCTTAACTGCTTTGACGCGGGCACGTCCTAAAATTGCTGATTATCCTTTTACCACAATTCATCCGAACTTGGGTGTGGCGAATGTGGATGGACGTGAAATTATTTTAGCAGATATCCCTGGACTTATTGAAGGTGCCCATGAAGGTGCTGGTTTGGGTGTGCGCTTTTTAAAACATGTGGAACGCTGTAATGTTATGATCCATTTGATTGATGCTACAAATGAAAAGATCACACAAAATTATCAGACAATCCGTCAGGAATTGGAATCCTACAGTCCTCTATTGGCTCGAAAACCGGAAGTGGTTGTCTTGAATAAGTGTGATGCTTTAACAGATGAAGAAATTAAAAAGAAAAAAACAGCATTAAAGCGCAAATGTAAGCAGGATGTTTATATTGTTTCTGCAGTGGCCCATACTGGTCTTACCGATTTAATGCGCACCGTTATCAAGTTTATAAATTGATGAGATAGAAAAGTAAATTTAGCTGATTTACCAGATAATTTCTAATGACAGTGATGTGTGGGGGCATTAAGTGTTTCTAGTAATACCGTGCCGCTTGTTTGACGAATTTTAGTATATTGATTGCGCAAAGTATCTCTAACATAGTAAGGATTTGGAATTTTTCTCATGATAATTTGCCCAGTCAAATCGCTGGAATTAACGGTAATATCACCGATATCCGCCCACGTATCTATAAAGGACTGATTGGTAACACTGTCAGTAATACGGAACAATTCTACTTCGTCCACGGTTTTGGTGAAAATACCCGATATAATCAACAACCTCTTATCTGTTAGAGCATAAGATGTATAAATGCGTTTGTAATATAAAGTAGGAATAAACATTCCCAAGGTAATAATAGTCAAAAACCAATATAAAGGGTTGTACTTTAAATCGGCAATGGAGCCAGTTACGTGCCAAAAAAAGTGTTCATCTGAGCGCAGAACTTTTCTTAAAACATTTAAATCAGACATTTCTATTCCCTTTGTTCGAAACCAGTTTAACGGTTTATGATTTAAAAATCAAGTATTATTTTTAAATGCCTCCATAAATTTATATGTGTTTGATATATAATGATATTTATTTTTATAAAAAGAATAAAAAATACTGGATTTTTATATTATGTGATACCAATGTAATCGGTGCTTCAACTGATAAAAAAAGAAAGGAGAAATCAAATGAAGAAATTATTGTTATCCAGTTTGGCTGTTGCGGGATTGCTGACGACAACTGTAGCAGCTCAAGCCGAAGAAAATTATATGAACATGAGTGATGCTTATGCTGTTGCGCAAGCAGGTTATGGATTTGGGCATAAAGATTACAAAAGAGCTGGTATTTTTGCATTAGGTGGTGGTTATCACATGAATGAATATTTACGTGCTGATATGACTGTTGGGTTACGTGCTTGGGGTGAAGTTAAGCATGATAATACTAAGGTGGATACGTGGTCTGTACCAGCTTTAGCGAATATGTATGTAACAATGCCTTGGAACAATATGGGTATTTACGCAATGGGTGGTTTGGGTGCCAGTTATAATAAAACAGATGGTTCAACTGCAACATCAGGGGACAGCAAAGTTAGTTTTGCTTGGACTGCCGGTGCAGGTATTGATTATCGTTTAAACAAATGTTGGAGCATGGACTTGGGCTATCGCTATGTAGATTTAGGCGAAGGCCGTTCCAAATTAAAAGAGGATGGAGTGAAAGTCAAAAAAGACATTCGTTCTCATGATATCTTGTTGTCAGCACGTTATTATTTCTAATAATTGTTGGGACAAAAAAGCGGGCGCATTCAAAGCGCCCGTTTTTTTAAGTTATTTAATTTGACAAAAACCACCACCAGCATTGATATAGCCATCTACTCGGGCGTTGTTCCAGCCGCCATCTTTTGTTCTACAAGCTCTTGTATTTGTCCAATAACATGATTCATTGTGTTTACCGAAAGATGGGTCACATTTCATGAATTCATCCCATAATGCTTGCATTTCCGATTTCGTAACAGTGCGTCCGCCTTTTGATTTACACCAATTTTGAGCATCGTTAAAATCAAAATATCCCCAATGGCAGTTTCCTTTAAAGTCTTCATTAAAACTATTTGAGGCATAAAAACACCGTCCGTTATGACAAGATGTCGTATGAGGAACTGCTTCCCTACAACGTTTTACAAATTCTTCATGTGTATTGTAACAGTAGGTATGTCCATTGTATTCAAAACCTAAGGCATCTTTACCACAAGCAGAGATAGAGCCCAAACAATTTGAGGAAGGAGATACGCATGTGCCACCTCTACAAGTTAATCCAGTTCCACATTCGTTGTTTGTTAAACATTCAACGCATTTCTTTTGGGTGTTGTCCCAAATTGGTGTTTCCTTTGGACATCCGCAGGTCTTGTTGGGATTGCAGGTCAACCCACCAGTACAATCTGTTACTTTCAGGCATTCAACGCATTTTTTTTGAGTGCTATCCCAAATTGGTGTTGTACTTGGACAGCTACATTTTTTATCACTTCCACATGAAAGAGTAGATTGGCAAGCGCAGCCCCCTGCCTCTGCATCACATGAATCTCCAAAAGCTCCTTTAGAACAACAATGTCCTTCACCACTAGTCTCATCTTCAACACAACCATATTCACATATTTTTTCCAAGCAAGAACCACTGTAATTTGATTTCTTTAATGCACCATATGACGTTGACGAGTAAGCAAATAATCCCAAGATACCCAATAACAAAAATGATTTATATCGCATTTTTTACCCCCCTTTTCTTAAAGAGAGAATAAATTAACTTTTACCAAATGTCAAGTGATATTCATCAGCAGGGACCTTTCAAGATCCCTGCTGAATTTAGGAAGATTATTTTGCCGCAAAGTTGCCGACATATTGCAAGCCAATCATAGCCTGAGTTTTATGTTCGCCACCGATGCCTTGTTGAACACCCGCGACAGCTCTAAAACCTTTACCGATATCATAGCTGATGCCAGCTTCGGCAATTCCACCAATTTTACCTTTGCTAGGTTTGAAAACTTCAGCATTAGCAAACAAGGCCAATTGGTCGGTGATGTTGTGCTTGGCAGATAAGACACCTGTTGTTTTATGATTTTTATAAATCACTTCACCAATCACAGCATTGTTTTTATCAGGTGTCCAAGCCACTGTTGCGCCACCATATGTTAAAGGTTTTGCACCACCTGCTGCCTGAAGTTGTACGCCCCATTGATCATTGAATTGCTTCTTGTAACCCAATAAGACGCTATCCCAATGAGTTGGTGTCATGCGCGTATCTGTGGACAGGCATCCTAATTCCACACCCCAGGGTTTATAGGTCAAGTTTGCACCTGTAAATCCGCGGCTGGTACCGTTCAAGCGCACATCATTTGAAAAGAAGGTCGAAGACGGTACATTTTTATATCCGGCTGTTTGGAAGGGTGTACATTCGCGTCCGAGCATGGCTTCCCAGTCTTCAGTATGAAGGACAAGTTTACTCATAATAGTCAACCAGTCTGTTTTTGCACCTTTGTATTCACCCAATCTGTAAAAAGAGCCTTCATAGTAAATCCCTTTTTGATCCAATTCAAAACCGATGTGTGGTTTAATGGTTACATCGCCAAAGGATTTATTGCCAGAAGTTTTTTCGCCGTTGACAAACAAAGTCACATTTGCATCTGTTTTTAAATCACGTTGCTGATCATCGGCCCCTTCTGCATTGACTTTAGGTGTTGCACCCCACAGAGCAGCCATCACGGCTAATGTTTTTAAGAGTTTATTTTTCTTCATGGTGTCCTCCTTTCGTTTGGAACAAGCATATTTTACCCCTTAAAGGGGATAAAGACCACGAAAACAGGTTGCTAGAATAGTTAACTACGTTTTTTACATATCACAAAAATAGAAAGTATATAAAAAACATATCTTACCCTGTTGGAAAGGGGTAAAAAATGAGTTGAACTTATAAAGTTTTTGTGGTATAATTTGCTCCATGAAAAGAAAAACTATTTACATTAAAGGTGACAATATTTCTACAGCAGAATTAACGCGCCAATTAAATCGTGAACGTAAGAGTTTCTTAGAGTTCGAAAAAGAAAAAATTCGAACAAATGATCAACTGGATGATCTTCAGAAATCCTCTAGGACATCTGAGATTAATTGGCGGTTGGAACGTTTAAAAAGGGAGATGGAAAGATGAAAGAAACCATTGATACACAGCCATTACGTGGCATGCGTGATTTTTTACCCAAGGATTGGATTTTTCGCAAGCAGTTGATGCAGATTTGGTCAGAGGTGGCTGAACAGAACGGTTTTGTGCGTTATGAGACACCAATTGTGGAATCTTTATCTTTATTAGAGCGCAAAGCGGGTGAGGAAATTTCGGATCAGATTTATAACTTTGAGGATAAATCAGGTCGTGCAATTGCTTTACGCCCAGAAATTACGCCATCTATGGTGCGTATTGTGTCAGCTAACCGAGATCATTTCCCATCCACTGGTAAGGTGTATTCTATTGGTCAGTGCTTCCGTTATGAACGCGCTTCTTTGGGACGCAAACGTGAACACTTTCAATGGAATATTGATATCGTGGGCGAAACGGGCGTGATTTGTGAAGCCTATTTGATCCACACAGCGATTCAGGCAATGGCGCGTTTGGGTTTTGTCAAAGGTGAATACCGTGTCCGTGTAAACAATCGCGTTCTAGTTTCAGACTTTTTGAATACCCTGGACATTGTGGGTGAAAAAGCATTGGCTGTGATGGGTGTGATGGATAAAAAAGAAAAAGTATCCCCTGAAGCTTTTGCCGAAATGTTGGGTGAAGTGGGTGCTAATCAAAAACAAATTGAAAAAATCAACACCTTTATGCAATCCAAAGACTTGAAAACCATTGAAAAGTTCGTGCCGGCTGATTGTCAGGGGTTGAAAGACTTGCAACAATTTTGGAGTTATTGCCAAGCGCTTAATATTACGGATTATGTGCAAATTGACACAGCGATTGTGCGTGGTTTAGCCTATTATACAGGGATTGTGTTTGAATGTTTTGACACCAAGGGTAAATTCCGTGCTATTTTTGGCGGTGGACGTTATGATAACCTGTTTGAACGTTTGACAGGACGTCCCTGTGCGGCGGTTGGCATGGGCTTTGGTGATGTTGTGGTGGAAGAACTTTATAAAGACAAATTTGGTGCGCCGGATCGCTATGAAGGTGTGGATGTTGCGCTGGGCGGTTTTGGTGTAGCGGCTGAGCCCACTTTGTTGAAAGTTGTCAATGAATTGGCTCAAACACCCTATATTTGGGATTATGACTTTAAAGCTTCAGCCCCTGGTAAATTTTTGGGGCGTGCAGATAAACGTGGCGCAAAAGTGGCCGTTTATGTGGGTGAAAATGAATTGAACGAAGGTGTTGTAATGATTAAAAATTTACAAACCAAAGAACAAGTCATGTCCCATGTCGCTGATGTTGTTGACAGTATTGAAAAAATGTTGAAATAAAAAATCCCCCGATTGCGGGGGATTTTAAAATATTCATTGAACTTTTAAATCTGATCTGTAGGTAAGACTTCACCACCCAAGATATGAGCGTGGAAATGAGGGACTTCCTGACCGGCAGCCTTACCTGTATTCATTACAATACGATAACCCCCTTCTTTAAGGCCCAACAAGTTTGTTACATGTACGACCGCACGGAAAAAATCCGTCAGTTCTTTATCGGATGAATGTTCCAAAAAGTCTTGAAAATTGACATACATACTTTTGGGAATCACCAAGGCGTGTACCTTAGCCTTGGGGTTGATATCATAAAACGACAAAACTTTATCATCTTCATAAATCTTATTACACGGAATCTCACCCCTTAAAATCTTAGCAAAGACATTATTTGCATCATACATGATTTTTTCTCCTTTTTTCAGTTGCGTTTTAATCAAATTTTATGCTACAATACCCTTATTCAGGAAAAAGGGCAACAAAAAAATGATGAAAAAAATTTTAATCAGTTTATTTTTTATGTTCGCTGCCTTTGCGGCACAGGCAGATTTGTATTTAGCAGATCCTGTGGCGGTTGCAGCCGATGGTGATAATCCAGTACAAGCCAAACAAAATGCTTTGGAGCAAGGACAAAGACAATCTTTATCGCAGGTAGTGCGACGTTTGTTGGGTAAAAACAAAGAGTTTTTTGTGGCTGATTTGCCTATTTCTGATATTGTAAATTTAGTACAAGATGTATCTATTCAAAACGAAAAGAATACTGCTCAAAGCTATTGGGCAACAGTTCGTGTCCATTTTCAACCCGAAGCTGTCAACAACTTTCTAGCTGTTCACAATCAAACTTATTTAAAATCAGAAGTGCCCTCCTATTTGGTAATTCCGGTTGTTATAGCGGGAGCACAAACAATTGGATTGGAAGATGAAAATAGTTTTTATCAATTTTTAAAGGGGCAAAATAAATTATCTGATTTTTATCAAATGACATTACCCGCAGGAGATTTGAATGAAATGGTAATAGTAAATCGTGCATTGCAATCAGGTAAATATGCGGATTTATTACCATTGGCAAATCATTATGGAATGAATGCAGTTTTAATGGTATTTGCGACCCCAAAAAGCGCCCAAAATTGGCGTTTTTCGTCAGTTGCTTATCCCGAAAATTCATCACAAAATGTGGAGATTGACGATTGGTACGATAGTATTTCCTTATCTGATGGTTGGCAAAGATTGTTGGACAAAATGGAAGAAAATATACGTCAATTCGATATCGGAGAAAATCAAAAAGATATTTATTATGCACGTTTAAATGAAAATTCTTTGGCTATGTGGGCACAAGATGAACGTGCCTTTAAAAAGCTTAAGTTTTTAAAGGATTTAATGTTGCGTGGTGTCTATCATGGACAAATGTTGTTGTCTTTTTCATTTGCCGGTTCGTCAGAAGAATTGGTTGAAAATTGGGACAAAGCTGGTTGGCGTTGGCAATCAGATTTGACAGGACCTAGTGGTACTTTAACCAGAAAAGAGGTGTATTATGAGTAAAAAGTGGATTATACCGGTTGTTTGTGTTTTAATATTGTTTTGTTTTTTGAACGCTGTTCAAGGTATTTTATTACCTTTTGTCTTAGCCTTTGTTTTAGCATATTTATTAAATCCTGCTGTTTCATGGTTGGGAAAAAGGACTGGGCGGACGTTGGCATCAGTATTAGCGGTTGCTTTTGTACTGATTATGTGTATTTTATTATCCTTTTTGTTATTGCCGATTTTACAAACACAGATCAGTTCTTTTATTGGTCGAGTACCTTTGATGGCGGATCAACTGGTAGGATACTTAAAAAAGTTTGTTTTGTGGAGTCGTCCCGAAATGTCTTATCAACAGATCTATCATTTGTCTGAAGCTACAACTCAAACAACAGTTAGTATTTTAAAGGCGTTGGGTGTTGGACTTAATCATGTTGTATCTGGGGGCTTGGCGGTAGTCAATGTATTGGCATTGTTGTTCATTAGCCCTATTATTTTGTTTTATATTTTAAAGGATTTACCCAAAATGAAAAAGAAAACTCAAGAAGCGTTGCCACACGCTTATCGTGGTCAAATTCAATCATTAGCACAAGAACTGGATAAAACTTTGGCCGGCTTTTTACGTGGCCAATCCAGTGTCTGTGTCTTATTAGCTCTTTATTATGCGTGTGCCTTAACATTGGTTGGTTTGGATCTGGGAGTTGTCATTGGTATAACAACGGGAATTTTGTCCTTTATCCCCTACGTAGGCTTTTTGATTGGCTTGGTAGTGTCGTTAATTTTGGCTTTGGTACAAAGTACAGGATGGTCCATGATTTTATGGGTTTTAGGTATATTTGTCGTTGGTAACATTTTGGAAGGTTATATTTTAACTCCAAATTTAGTGGGCCGTAAAGTCGGTCTGCATCCTGTTTGGATTTTATTTGCTTTATTAGCTGGTGGAGCTATGTTTGGGTTCTTGGGCGTTTTGGTAGCAGTTCCCGTGGCTGCCGTTATTGGTGTACTGATTCGTCATTTATACGCTTGGTATCAGAACAGCAAGTTTTATAAAGGGGAATGATGAGCGAGCAATTAGCATTTAATTTGGCTTATCGGATTGCCTATGGACGTGAAAAGTTCTGGGTGGCACCTTGTAATCAGGAAGCGATTACTTGGATTGATCGCTATCCAGATTGGCCGATGCACGCGTTGTTGATTTATGGTCCATCAGGGTCTGGAAAAACTCACCTGGCAACGCTTTTTTCGGATAGCATTATCCAAGCCAGTGATTTAAAGCCAAATTTTAAACCTCAATTTCAACAAAAAATGGTCGTTGAAAATTTGCAGGATTTGACAGATGAGGAAGCATTGTTTCACTTATTTAACTTTGTACAAGAAATGGGAGGGGATTTATTGTTAACCTCGCAACAAATTCCTCAATTCCGACTTCCTGATTTACAATCTCGTCTGAATATGATTGCTAAGGCCGAAATTATGATGCCGGATGAGAGTGTGATTCGTGCAGTAGCACGTAAGGCTTTTGAGGATAGACATATTTTGGTAGATGATGCTGTATTGGATTATCTATCTACACATTTGACGCGCTCTTTTTCACTTTTACAACAAGTAGTGGAACGTGCCGACAAATTATCTCTAGAAGTGAGGCGCAAAATTACAATTTCAATTATTAAACAAGTAATACAAGAATTAAAGGGAGATAATGATGTTTAAACGTTTTTTTTCTCATCCAAAAGTTCGGGCTATATTCTTGATGGTTATAGGGCTCTTTTCAGCGATAAGTTTATTTGGTTATCATGCTCAAGATAATTCATGGAATACAGCCAGTGATTATGTTCAGAATTATTTGGGGGTTATAGGAGCTTGGACAGCCGATATCTTATTACAAATTTTAGGTATGATAGCCTTTGTTTTTCCTGTGATTTGTTTTGTTTTTGCCATTTTTTTATGGCGTCAGATAAAATGGTTGAAGTTACGATTTCTTATGGTTGCTTTTGGAGCTTTGTTGGCAATGTGGCTTTTGTCCGGTGTGGATATTAATAATATGCCAACAACGTGGAATCTTTTTGTGGGGAAAGTAATTAGTGTCTTGAATTATCCTTTGTTTTGGTTGAATTATTTCCCATTTTCCTATTTAGCTGTTTGTCCCTTTATTTGTCTTATTACTGTTTCAATGCTCCTAGGTATTGGTTTGTTTTTACACTATAGGTTTCACTGGGAAAAATTTTTTAAAAGTTTTACATTTATTTTATCCTGTCTAATTTTTGCTCTTCTTTACGCAGGTATCTGTGGGATAGATATATCTCCATTGACACTGTTTTTGAAAGCTGGTGCTGGAGGGTTTACGGGATATTTCTTAAATAATTGTTTCAATCTTCCAAAATGGTACTGGCTAATTTTGTGGATTATGTTGGACATTGCCCTATTTACATGGGCATTGATGCTACCTTTGGGAAAGGTGATAAATTTATTAGGAAAAGCATTATCTGCACTTGGTAAAGGTACTCTATGGCTGTTTCAAAAGATTGGGCTTAAATTTCCCACAAAATTGGTTGAGTTCTTTAAAAAGTTACGTATCCACCATCAAGTGGAAAAAATCAAGAAAAGTGTGCCCAAAGTTAAAGTTAAGTCCGTTAAAAATACACCACAAACTTTGGTACCTAAACCTACTTCGGGCATGCAGTTGCCTTCTACAGACTTGTTGGCGCCTGTAAGAGAAAGTTCTGGTACTCACTTATCTAAAGAGCAAATGAGTCAAATTTCACGTTCATTAGAAAGTGTTTTAGCTGAGTTTGGTGTACAGGGGCAGGTAGTGGGAGCTAAACCTGGTCCAGTAGTGACCTTATATGAATTTGAACCAGCTAGTGGCGTGAAAACTTCGCGTGTGATTGCGTTGGCTGATGATGTGGCACGTGAAATGCGAGCGGTATCTGTACGTATGGCTTTGGTGCCAGGTAGCAATGTGATAGGTATTGAAATGCCCAATCAGAATCGCGAAACCGTTTATATCCGTGAAATGATAGAAGATGATGAATTCAAAAATCATAAAGGTGCGTTGCCGATTGTACTGGGTAAAAATATTGGCGGTAAGCCTATTTTTGCAGATCTAGCAAAAATGCCACACTTATTGGTGGCTGGGACAACAGGGTCAGGTAAATCAGTGGGTATTAATACCATGATTTTGTCGCTTTTATATCGCTTTACACCTGAGCAATGTCGTTTGATCATGGTGGATCCCAAGATGGTGGAATTATCTGTCTATAATGGCATTCCACATTTGTTGACACCTGTGGTGACAGAACCAAGCAAATCTTTGATGGCGCTCAAATGGGCAGTACACGAAATGGAGGATCGTTATCGTAGTATGAGCCAGTTAGGTGTACGTAATATTGAAGGCTTTAATGCCAAACTAAAAGAGGCAAAAGAAAAGAATTTGACCTTAAAGCGCCGCGTACAAACAGGTTTTGATCCAGCGACAGGCGAACCCATTATGGAAGATCAAGCCTTTGATTTAACACCACTGCCATATATCGTCTTTATCATTGATGAAATGGCGGATTTGATGGGTCAGTGTGGTAAAGAAGCCGATCCGTTGATTCAACGTTTGGCGCAAATGGCGCGTGCGGTCGGTATTCACTTGATCTTGGCGACTCAGCGTCCGTCGGTGGATGTGGTGACGGGTACAATTAAATCCAACTTCCCATCGCGGATTTCTTTCCAAGTGCGCAACAAAATTGACTCACGTACGATTTTGGATGAACAAGGCGCCGAACAATTGTTGGGTAAAGGTGATATGCTGTATATGCCGGCGGGTAATAAGCCCACGCGTATCCACGGGCCTTTTGTGTCGGATGATGATGTGGCTAATGTGGTAAAACACTGGACTGAACAGGGTGAGCCCAAGTACGTGGATGCGGTGGTGGAAGAATCCGCACAGATGGCAGCAGGTGGTGTTGGTGGTGGTGCGGGTGCAGGGGCGAGCCTATATGACCAAGCTGTGGCTATTGTTTTGCGCGATAAAAAGCCGACAACCAGCTATATCCAACGGCGTCTATCAATTGGCTATAATAAAGCGGCCGACTTGATTGACCAAATGGAAGCCAATGGCGTGATTTCCCCGCCCAATACGGCTGGCAAACGTGAAATCTTAAAAGGGGAATAGAATGAAAAAACTGATTTTAATTGCATTGTTTTTGATGCTTCCCAAGATTGGTTATGCAGTAAGAATGGGATGTGATACTATCTCCATTGAGGTTTCATATGTGTATTCCTTAAAATGTCCAAAAGAAAGACCTCTGATGGAAATTTCTTTAGAAGATTCTTGTGGATCTATTCGGAATAAAAAAGAAACAGGTAAATGTGTAGATTGTAATTATCTGGATTCTATTAAAGTTCTTAAAGGACATGAGAAAGATTTTGATATTTGTCCAAACAGAAAAATTCAGGAAAGTTATGGGAAAACATACAATGTTTTAAAGGAATGTCCAGCAAATACTTTTAGATCCTATTACCCTTCATACAGTTGTGTTTCATGTAGCAATGAATATCCTCAATCTGCAACCCAAGAGGAGTGTTCTAAATGTTCAAATCGTACATTTGACAGAGAAACTTGTTTTTTAAAGAAAGGAAAATAAATGAAAAAACTGTTTTTAGTTTTAATTTTTTCTTTGCCTGCTATGGCCGTGGTGGATAAAAAAATTGATACGCCGGCCAATCGTGCTATTTTAAACAAAGTTGAAAAGGCCTATAATAAAATGCGTACCTTACAGGCTAAGTTTGCTCAATTTAACTCTAAAATGAAAGACGATTTGCAGACAGGCATTATTTATATTTCCCGCCCTGGTCAAATGCGCTTGGCTTATGAAAAAGGATCCCCTTTGGAATTCGTGGCGACAAATGGTGCCTTTATCTATCATGATAAGGATTTAGAGGAGGTTAACTATTTTGAACTCAACTCGACTCCTGTGGAATGGATTTTACGTGACAAACTGGTCTTTGATGATGCGGGCTTTGTAGTGACAGATGTTCAGGATGTGTTAGATGAATACTATATTACGGCACACAAAAAAGATGCTAAAGAACTAGGTGAATTGACCCTAATCATTGATAAAGATACGATGGAACTCAAACAATGGGACGTGTTGGATATGCAGGGTATTAAATCCACTGTTTCACTTTTTGATATAAAACAAAATATTCCTGTTGACAAAAAGATTTTTTTGTTTCATAATCCATACAAGAATTAAAAACGGGGAGGTTTTTCATGAAAAAATTCTTAATGACATGTGCTTTAGTGGTTCTGGCGACAACGTCTGCAGGTGCTGCACCACAGTCAGAGTGTGCCTATTCGCCACGTCAAATGTTGATTCGCGATGCGCGAGATTCTATGCAAATAGAGAATTTGATTGCGCAGGGTGTTGTTTTTGATGAAACACCTCGTTGCGGCGGAAGCTTGATGCAATTGGCTATTCGTCGTGGTAATCCAGAGGTTCTGAAGGCCTTGTTACAACAGGATTTGAAAAGAGCTAATCAAATTGTGTCGCTGGATGAATTTCCGATTCCTGGTGCACCTAAAAAAGTCCCACTATGGTTATTTGCAGCATACTATGCACCGAATGATCTCATCATCAATTTGATGCAACAGGCCTTACAGCAATCTGGTGCTAATCTGGCCATGGTTGATGATTCTGGACGTAATGCTTTATGGTATATGGAAAGAAATCCGGTTTTACGTCAAACGACTACTTATGATAATTTAAATGCGCTGTTATTGACTTCCTTAATGGCAAGTTCTCAGGATCTACAGTTGAATGCAGCCATTAATCCTGGATTGGGTGGTAATTTATCCATACCTGTGGCTGCTCAACCTAAAGGAAATGCACCAGCAGTTCCGTCTCAGGCTGCTCCAACCGTTTTGGGAAGTGCTAGTGCTAGCCAGAAAGTTGTTTTAGAGCCAACTAAATAAGACTGTAAATACCATTTTGTAAAGTGATCAGAAAAACGTCATCCGGTGTTACTTTTTGGCGTAGAGCGTAGATATGGCTTTCTAGAGTATGAGTACAAACATCATCTTGGTAGTGCCAAACAGCTCTTAAAATTTCTTCGCGTGTTGCAGAATGATTTTCTTTCTTTGCTAGAAATTCAATGATTTGAGATTCTTTTTCTGTTAATTGAATTATTTTTTTATTTATTTTATGAATAAGCTGTCGTGTTTGAGGCAACCATTTGAAAAAATTGTTTTCGAAATGTGCTTCTTGAAACTTATTTATTTTATCAGTTAATAAAGAAAAACTAAAGGGTAGAGGAATGTCTCTTCCTAAAATCAATGTAGAGCATTGATGAATATTTTCCCCTTGCGAAATAACGATATCATAAGTATGATCTTCCTGATATTTTTCCGCTTCATTAGCAAACAGATCTAATAAAGCTTTTTCCCAAACTAAATTTTGTACTTTTATACCAATCATCTCTTGCCTTTTTTGTTAAAAAAAGATATACAATACAAATTGACATTAGTATAACAAAAAGTTAAAAAAAATGATAGGATTATTTTTATACCAGTTTCTTTTTATTTTGTGCCTGCCAATAGGTGCGTTGTTCTTTATTGTACGTTTTATCAAGGATAAGGAAGATCATCAACGTTGGCCTGAACGTTGGGGAATTCCTGGACATATTCGTCCTGAAGGAAAATTGATTTGGATGCATGGGGCTAGTGTAGGGGAGTGTTTGTCTATGTTGCCATTAATTCATCGTTTGTTAGAAAAAGATGAAAAATTGCATATTATGGTGACTAGTGGAACGGTGACTTCTGCTAGGTTGATGGCAACACGTTTACCTGAACGCGCTTTTCATCATTATTTACCTGTGGATGTTCCTGGTGCTACAACACGTTTGATCTGTCATTTTAAACCCCAAGCGGCTTATTGGTTTGAATCTGAATTTTGGCCAACGACTTTGAATGCTTTTAAAAAAGCAGGTGTGCCTTTGATTCTATTAAATGGTCGTATTTCAGATAGATCTTTTGCGCGTTGGCAAAAGCATCCTAAGTTTATTAAAATGATGCTTTCTTGTTTTGCTTTGACATTGGGGCAATCAGAAGAAGACAGACGTCGTTTGGAAGTATTGGGTAGTCCTAGTACAGCTTGTGTAGGGAATATTAAATGCGCAGCACCGGCTAGCCCCTTTGATCCCCAAGAATTGGAAAATATGAAAGCTCAGATTGGAAATCGTCCCTGTTGGTGTGGAGCTTCGACTCATCACAATGAAGAAGAGCAGTTAGCGGATGTTGCGTTAAGCTTAAAAGAGGATTTCCCAAATTTATTGACTATTTCCGTACCACGTCACCCAAATCGTGCAGATGAGATTCAAAAAATGTTTGAAAGTAAAGGGATGAAGGTGGCTCGTCGCTCACGTGGTGAAGAAATTACAAATGAAGTTCAAGTTTATTTGGCAGATACAATTGGTGAAATGGGGCTTTTATATCAGTTAGCTCCCCTTGTTTTTGTAGGGGGATCTTTGATTGATTTTGGTGGTCAAAATATGTTGGAGCCTATGTATTGGTCTCGGGTTGTATTTGTGGGACCACATACCCAAAATTTCCGTGCTTTTATGGCTTCTGGTAAAGAAAAAAGTGCTTTGATTGAAGTGCAAGATAAATCAGAATTAACAAATAAAGTGCGTTATTATCTACAAAACCCGAATGAACAATTGGCTATTACAGAACGTGCACATCAAATGGCTATTTCGGAAATGACTGTTCTAGATAGGCTATATGATTTATTAAAAGAAAGGAATTTTGTTTAATGCAAGCTCCTAAATTTTGGCAAGATAAAAATTCAAGGTTGGCTCGTTTTTTGAATCCGTTAGGACGAATTTATTCTTTTTTTGTAATGCGTCGATTACGCCAAAGTAATCCCTATCAAGCAAAAATGCCTGTGATTTGTGTGGGAAATTTATCGATAGGTGGTGTGGGAAAGACACCTGTTTGTTTGGCTTTGGGAAATTATTTACGCCAAAAAGAAAAAAAGTTCTATTTTTTAAATCACGGCTATAAAGCTCGTCAGCAAAGTGTTTTGGTAGACGTGCATGCACATTCTGCGGTGGATGTGGGAGATGAAGCTCTGTTATTGGCTCTGACAGCGCCGACAATTGTGGATAGTGCTCGATCTAGAGGGGCGCAATTGGCTGAAAAATTAAAAGCAGATTTGTTGATTATGGATGATGGTTTCCAAAATCCAACTTTGGTGAAGACCCTTTCTTTTATTGTTGTGGATGGGGTATTGGGATTTGGTAATGAACGAGTATTGCCTGCGGGGCCCTTACGTGAACCTGTTTTAACAGGACTAAAACGTGCGGATGCTTTGATTTTGGTGGGAAAAGATATATGGGGTGTGAAGGATTATTTAAGGAAAAATGATGTGGATCTCCCTCTTTTGACAGGTCGTTTTGTACAAGATGAATCTGTTTTAAAAACATTAAAAAACAAAAATATGGGAGCCTTTGCAGGGATAGGTCATCCCGATAAATTTTTTAAAATGTTGACCCAAAATGGTGTGCAACTTAAAGCAACAAAATATTTTCCAGATCATTATTTTTATACACGTTTTGATATAGAAGAAATGAAAAAAGAAAATCCTGATCTTGTGTGGGCAACGACAACAAAAGATTGGGTAAAAATTCCACCAGAAATGCGTACAAATATTGTAGCTGTGACGGGGCATTTTGAATTTGATGATTCCAAAAAATTGGATCAGATAATGAAAGAGGTTATGTCGTGAAAAGTATCGCGGTTGGGGATAGAAGTTTTTTTCAAAAATATTTTTCTGATCCTTTGGCAGGGATACTGGCGGGTTTGTTTTTTTTAATTTTGAAAATTTTACCTCTCTCAGTGGCGCGTTTTTTGGGGGAAACTATAGGTGCTTTTCTTGGATTGATTATGTGGCGTCGTAATCATATTGCTCTTGTTAATATGCAAATTGCTTTTCCGGATAAAACTATGTCAGAAAAAAAGAAAATTTTACGCAAGATGTGGCGGCATTTTGGACGCTTGGCGGGTGAAATTTTTCATACGAATCATGTGATAAAAACGTTAAAACATAAAGGTTTTGAACATATTCGAAAATTTTATAAAGAGGGTAAAGGTGGTTTTTTATGTTCGGCTCATTTTGGTAATTGGGAATTGCCTTTTGGTGTTTTAGTTGCCCCCAATTTTAAATTTAACCCCGTTTTTCGCACGGGGAATAATCCTTATTTAAACAAGATATTATTTGGTCGGCGCGAAGGAATACATATTCCTAAAGGGCCAGCAGGGGCACGCTTGATGTTGCAAATGTTAAAAGAAGGGCAGTTTATTTCTATTTTATGTGATCAAAAATTACGTGAAGGTATGACTGTTCCATTTTTTGAAAAGCCTGCCCAGACAGCTACCGCAATGGCGGGATTGGCATTAAAATTAGATTTACCCATTTTTATGGCTCGTTGTGTTTGGCAAAAGGGGGGATATTATTTGGCGGAAATTTTGCCTCCTCTTAAATTACCCACAAATTTACCCCGTGAACAAGCCGAATATGAAATTATGTTACGTATCAATCAGATTTATGAAAGTTGGATTCGTGAATATCCAGAACAATGGTTATGGATTCATCGTCGTTTTGATAAAAAGATTTATGAATAAAATTGCTTTTTGGGCGAAGATCTGATATAATATCCCAATGAAAATTGTCACTTTTGGTTGTCGGATGAATAGCTTTGAAAGTGCTGTGATGGCGCGGTTGGGATGCGATGTCCCGGATAACGTTATCGTGGTGAACACTTGTGCCGTAACGCATGAGGCTGAACGTCAATGTCGTCAAACAATTCGAAAACTTAAACGAGAAAATTCAGATAGTATTTTGGTGGTAACGGGTTGTGCTGCACAACTGGATCCGATGCTTTATGCTCAAATGCCTGAAGTGGACAGAGTGTTAGGTAATCATGAAAAACTGGATAAAGAATTTTTATGTGGTCATCAAAAACGAGCTGTGGGTGATATCAACCAAGCCTTCGATTTACCGATAGTGGCAGATTTTGAAGGGCGTTCGCGGGCTTTTTTACAAATTCAACAGGGGTGTGATCACCATTGTACATTTTGTATTGTGCGTTTAGCGCGTGGTAAAAATCAAGGTTTACCTCCAGATAAAGTAATTGAACAAGCTAAAGCTTTTGCACAGAATGGTTTTCGTGAGATTGTTTTAACAGGTGCGGATGTGGCGTCCTATCCTGATGGTTTGTGCGAAATTTCAGAACGCATTTTAAATGAAGTGTCCGAAATCCAACGTTTGCGTTTTGGTTCATTGGATCCGGCGGCGCTGGAGGATGATTTTATTGCATTAGTGGAAAAATATCCGCAGGTGATGCCACACTTCCATTTATCGATTCAATCGGGTGATGACACGATCTTGCGTCTAATGGGACGACGACATCGTAGAAAAGATATTTTGGATTTAGCACAAAAATTACGTAAGGTACGACCTGAAATGGCCTTGGGTGCTGATTTTATCACAGGATTTCCAACTGAAACAGAAGAACAATTCCAAAATACTTTGGATTTGGTGGAAAAGGCTAATATCACACATCTACATGTTTTTCCTTATTCAGAAAGACCAGGGACACCTGCGGTGAAATTGAAACAAATTCCTGTTTCGGTTCGTAAAGAACGAGCACAAAAATTGCGTTTCTTAGGGGATGAATTACACCAAAAATTATTGAATTCTATGGTCGGTAAAGAAGTAAATGTTTTGGTGGAAACTGATAAAAAAGGCTGGACAGAAAATTATTTACATGTTATACTGACAGCCGATATTCCCGTGGGTCGGATCGTGCCTGTTATCATCAAAGGAGTTCAAAACAATGCGTTGGTTGGATAAATTAAAAAAAGGCTTACAAAAAACAGCGCGTGTTTTGACGTTTAAATCGCTTAGTACGGATGATTTAGAGGAAGCCCTGTTAATGGCGGATGTTGGTGTTAAAGTATGTGATGAATCTCTTCAAAAAATTCAAGAAAAACATCCCAAAGATGCCTCAGAAATGCGTTCAATTTTGCGTGAATTTTTTATTCAAAAGATGACATCTGTGGCGCGTTCTCTAACCTTACCAAAGGCAAAACCAGCGGTAGTGTTGATGATTGGTGTGAATGGGGCTGGTAAAACAACTAGTATTGGTAAGCTGGCTAAAGTTTATTTGGATAAAGGACAAAGTGTGGCTGTAGTTGCGGCGGATACCTTTCGAGCAGGAGCAGTGGAACAATTGAAAAAATGGGCTGAAAAAACTGGAGCCGACTTTTATGCGGGAGTACAAGGCTGTGATGCGGCAGGACTTATTTATGATGCGCTTCAGCAGGCCATTAAAAAACGAACGGATGTTGTTTTTGTAGATACAGCGGGACGACTTCAAAATCGGACAGATTTGATGGATGAACTTAAAAAAATTCATCGCGTTATCAAAAAAGTAAACCCTGATATGCCCCATGAATGTGTGTTAGTTTTGGATGCAACAGTGGGACAAAATGCGCTTTCTCAGGTGAAGATTTTTAATGAAATGACACCTTTAACAGGTTTAATTATGACCAAGTTAGATGGTACAGCCAAGGGCGGTGTTTTGTTGGCGTTGGCTGATACATTCCATTTGCCTATTTATGCAGTGGGGGTGGGGGAAGGTGTGGATGATCTTAACCCTTTTTCAGCGGAAGAATATGTGGATTCTTTACTGGGGGATGAATGAAAATTAAATGGTCTCGTTTATGGGCACGGATAAGGAAGATTTCCTTTACTGATTGGCGTGTTCTGTCATTGCTTGTGATAGGAGCCTTTTTGCAAGGTATGGGTTTTGTGTATTTAGATGTCGGAACCATAGACTTTTTTTTACAAAATCATGGCATTTTTCACGTAGGAATTGATTTTATTTGTTTGGCAATTTTGCTTCCTTTTATAGGTAGCTTCACAGTTAAGTTGGATCGTCGTAACGGGTATGGAGGAGCACCTTCTACGGCATTGCTAACTCTTTTATTGGTAGTTGGATTGATTCTTGTTAATCAATATGGCCCTGTTTCTATGTTAGTTCAAGCATTTTTTATTTATCGCTACGCAGCGATAATTTTAATTAGTGCAATTTTTTGGACTATAGCGCATCGATTTATTGTGCTTAGATTTAATTCTTTTAAATTCTTGGGTGTTTTAGGAGCTGAACTTTTGGGGATTAGTATAGGGGGAGTTGTACTGGCACATCCAAATTCGCATGCGTTAGCCCATTTAAATGGGGCTGTTGGGTGGTTTACAGGCTTATTTTTAATCTTAAAAATTTTAGTATGGTTATTGCCAATGCCCAGTGAAACTTTTATTAAAAAATCAGGAGGAGTGCAAGATAATTCTGAGAATAAAATGATTGTCTCTATTTTGTGTACAGCTTTTTTATATGTGAGCGGACGTTATTTGTCAGACTATTTTTTGTACCGAACATTACTTCAACAAAATGCCGATGTTGGTCAGGTTTTGGGTAATATTTGGATGGTAAAAGGTATGATAGGATTGGGAATAGTTTTACTGTGTTGTCGTTTTACATATACTCACGTGCAATTGTTAGGGATTTGGGGAATTTTATTGGCATTTTCTGTAATGAGTGCTGGTGTTTTTTGGAATAATCCTTGGTACATTTATGGATCAGCCATAATATTGGGTATTGGGGGACGATTATTTTGGATGCCATTTTTGAGTATGCTTCCACAATTATTGGCATTGGGTCACGGAAGGCGGTTACGTTGGCAACGTCAAGTAGTAATAGAACCATTGGCAGTTTTATTTGCTGGTTCAAGTATTATTATAGTGCCTTATTTTGAACAAGCTATTCTTTTGTTAGTGATAGATTTTATCTTAGGGTGTTTAATATTGATTACACTTTCATTTTATTCTAGGTTTTTATTGCATATGTGCCAAATGCGTCGTTGGTGTAAAGGGCCATTGATGTTGGTTTCAACACAAGTAATTCGTTACGTACAACAGGGGACTCAGTCACCACTTATTGATGATGCGATTTATTTTTTAAGATTGATGCAGCAATCAGATTATCCTAAATATATGAGATACTTGATTAACTCTCTGAACCATAAAGAAGCTCAAGTACGTTTGTTTGCATTAGATAAGTTGGATATGATGGGTATCAATACGTCTTTAGCGCGATTGTTACATCAAAAGATGCAAAAAGAAAAAGATGACGAAGTATATTGTCGAATGTTAGCTTTATTAATTCGGTATCATGGAGAACAACACAGTCATTCTTTATTCCACAAATATGGTTCTTATTTAGATAATAAAAAATCAAAATCAGGAGCAATTTTGGGATTTTTACAATCAGGTGGTGACAGTGCTTTGTTGGCAATGGATGGTTTACAGCAAATGGTGCAAAGTACAGATAAAAAGCAAAATTTAAAAGCGCTGGATATTATCGATTATATGCCCAAAACAGGATTAGTACGATTGGTTTTGCCATTGTTAAAAAGCACAGATTTAGATGTTAAACGTCACGCTTTGCTGACTGCAGGTAAAATTGGACATGTTCAAGCTTTAAGTTTTGTCTTGTCCGCATTGGATTATCCTGAGTATCAAGAATCTGCATTAGAAGCTCTAAAGAAATATGGCAAACAAGCTTTTCCGCCCATTGAAAAGATGCTGACGAATCCGTATACTCCTTTGGAGCGTCGTAAAAAATTAGTTTTATTTTTACAAGCTCTTGACAGTGTAGATGGTAAGCAAATTTTACTCAGGAACATTAATATTGTTGACCAAAAGTTACGCAAGGATATATTAAAAGCAATTTTGGACTCTAAAATTGTTTGGGTGTCAAGACGACGTCGTAAAATTTTAAAACAAAGTATTTTAACTGACATTGAAAGATGGCATTGGTTGAATAAGAATATTCAAAAATGTCGTCAGGCACCAGATACTCGTTTATCTGATGCTTTTGCGTTTTTGTTGCGCTCGTTTGAGGATTGTTGCCAAGATACACGATTGATTATTTTATATCAACTGATACTGTTGTATCCAGAAAGTTTAATCGAAAGGGCTTCGGAAATATTACTTTCTAATGCTAAACAACATCATGAAGCTGCATTTAGCTTATTAAAGGATTTGTTGCCAAATTGGTTATGTCAGAAATTAGAACCAGTTGTGTTGAGCGAAATTAATAATGAACAAGAATCTTTGAATGTTTCTCAAGCAACTATGTTTTTGACTCAACTGGTAACACAGCCAGATTTCCCTATAGACAGATGGATAATGTCTTGTGCCCTTTTGGGATTAAAACAGCTTGGAAATAAAGATTTGTTGCATGCTATAAAATTAGCACTTCATACACCATGGCCAATAGTATGGGAGGCAGCTTTAGATAATTTGTCTATGTGGTTAAAAAATAAAAAGGAAGAAAAAATATTTTTGAAAAATATTATGTTGGAAAATCCAAATTTATCTTTAAATGCTTATTTGAAACAACAGGAGAAAATATGATTACTTATGAGAAAGTTTTACTTTTAAAAAATATTGTCTTGTTTGAAAAAGCTTCTGAATTGGCTTTATCT
>Ga0310690_10002871_pt1 | contig 27124 bp, 26 predicted proteins | sample AusTroGonzalo_MG_2_FD_207661 | JGI IMG/M metagenome (GOLD analysis project Ga0310690, IMG submission 207661) | Bovine rumen microbial communities from tropical cattle in Woodstock, Queensland, Australia - Gonzalo_04 (v2) (version 2) | ecosystem: Host-associated > Mammals > Digestive system >...
AACAGCGGCGTTGTCGCTTCGGTCAACCGCATGAGTTCGCCTATCGGCGGCGCTCCTACGGACCAGATCTTTGACAACGCTACTCTGTATTACGGAGATGTATTGCTCATCTCCTACTCTTTCGGTCTGGGTTACCAGGTCGATGCTCACACGATCAACGGCGCAGATTTCGATAGCGGTGATTCTTACACCGTGGTCGGAGATACGGTGGTTATTGTGACCGCTTCGGCCTCCGGCTTCGTGTACATTAACAACCGCCCGTACCTCGCCTACATCGGAGATAGTACGAACTGGAGACGCTATCAGGCGCAGATCGGCGATGGCTCGAACTGGGTTGCCCATTAAGGAGGCGGTTTCGTGGCGAACAATACTTTTGAAGCCGCCTTCATGACCCTGAAGAATGGCATGACCATGTTCTTCAAGGACGGCAAGGCGAGGGAACTGATCGAAAGTATCCAGAGCGCCTTGGCTCTTATCAAGAGTATCCCGCCCGGAGGCACGACCGACCAGGTTCTGAAGAAAGCATCCAACGATGACTACGATGTCGAGTGGGGTGCAGGAGGCGGTGGCTCGGGTGTAGTAAACACCTGGTACGGCACCTGTACCACGGCAACAGGAACGGCGGACAAGGTAGCTACAACAGTTACAGGCGACTTCGTTCTTGCCGAAGGCAACATGGCGGTCATTCGTTTCACTTACTACAACAACCAGACGGAGCCGTATCTGTCCATTGACGGATGCACGAAGAAGCGCATTAAGGACAGGAGTGGAACCGGCAACATCACTACCGCTCTTTGGCGAGATGGTGAGTGTATCACGGTTGTCTACGACGGCACGGACTTCATCGTGGTCGAAGGCGGCACAGCTTCCACTTCTTACTACGGCGTAACGAAGCTGAGCAACAGCTACATGAGTACATCCCAGTCATTGGCTGCTACTTCCCAGGCTGTCAAGTCCGTGTATGATATCGCGTCGGCGGCGTACAGTCCCAGTAATCCTCCGCCGACTCCGTCTCCATCAGATGCGACTCCGCAGGATCTTGGCACGGCGGGGGCTGGTTCTTCAACGGACTACAGCAGAGCAGACCACATACACAATAAGCCGACTTACTCAAAGTCAGATGTCGGTCTTGGGAACGTTGACAATGTCCAGCAGTATTCCTCTACTAACCCGCCGCCTTATCCAGTAACTTCCGTTAACGGAAGCACAGGCGCGGTTACTGTTCCTACGATAGCCGTGCAGGACACGACCCCGACTGGTGGGGAATTGGTGTGGGTAGATACGGACGAACCGGGGACTACAACTAGTCTGCCGGAGATTGACGATTCCTCTGTTAGCGCCGTTGATACTTGGTCAAGCCAAAAAATACGAGACTTCATCTACCCTGTCGGCTCGATCTATATGAGCGTGAACAACACAAGCCCCGCCACTATTTTTGGCGGCACATGGGAGCAGATTAAAGACACCTTCCTTCTGTCCGCTGGTGATACATACACGGCTGGAGCCACAGGCGGCGAGGCTACGCATACGCTGACAACGGATGAAATGCCAAGCCACATTCATTCTATACATGATGTTGGCGCGGCTGGTACTGGTACTGCGATTTACGGCGGCGTAAGGCTTAACCAAGTGTATGCGAATAATAATTCCGGCAGCACGGGTGGCGGCCAAGCGCATAATAATATGCCTCCATATTTGGTGGTCTATGTTTGGAAAAGGACGGCTTGATTATGGCTATTACAGTAACAAACGATAATCTGAAGTATCGCGAGTCTACTTCTGATCCGTGGAAAAGTCTTCTTATAAATGCCGGGGGCAGTACGATGTACTTCCCCAACCAAACCGTCAACGTAGCATCCAGCGCAGAAATATTCCGGATCACGGATGCGGGAATCACTACGCAGACAGTTGTATTGGAGTGTACCTTTGCAGGAACTGTCACTAATGTTACTTGGACAAGTTATGACGGATACATTGCGTTCACGGGAACGTGCGCAGCCGCAACGACTGCGGATGTCACTCTGGGCAACGTATCCACTCCGACTCCCCATGTTCCTCTTGCCATACCGAACGGCGGTACAGGTGCGAATTCTGTTGCAGGAATTTTGACAAACTTCGGATTTCATAAGGAGCTTGTCTGCGGGCAGATTATGTCAGGGGCTGGAGACTATATATATGGATATGGCGTTGCCGAGCTTACTTACTTTGGCAACCTTGTCCGCATTGATTTTTCTGTCATGATGGAAACGGCCACTTACACAGGAGACACGTATGGAATTGATGCCAACCTTCTCGACCCAGACATTACACCAATAGTTGGGGGAACCTTATCTTACTTCAAGCCGAACGGAACGCTTGACGCTGACAGGCAAGGCTACGGAGGCACGTTTGAGGTATCAAACAACTACTGGCGTCCGGCGCGAATTTATACGCAGGCTGGTGCTATCGGGGGCTGGGCAGCATCTGTTATTGGGTCCGGCGAACGGCTTGTCGGAACTTGTTTTGGAACACTCTCGTAAAGGAGAAAGCATATGGCAAGCGGAACACTACCATCCGGCGGTATCTCTCTCGACCAGGTCTACCCGGTCGGCTCGATCTACATGTCTGTGAACAATACAGACCCCGGTACTCTGTTCGGTGGAACTTGGACGCAGATTCAGGACACATTTCTATTGTCTGCTGGCTCAACATACACGGCTGGCAATACTGGTGGTGCGGCAACGCACTACCACACGACTGGCGACTGTACGCTGACAGAACAGCAGATTCCGTCGCACCGACATCTTATCGCAGGCAACGCGAACACGTCTGTGTCCGGTGGTTATGTTGCATTTCATTATGTAAGCAGTTCCACTACGAACGGCGCATCCGCCTACACAGGTGGCGGCAAGGCGCACAACCACGGCAACACACAGACGGTAAGCAACATGCCTCCATACCTCGTTGTATACATGTGGCAAAGGACGGCTTGATCATGACAAAAGGAATAGACATCTCCTCATGGCAGTCCACACTTGACCTGTCCAAGATCAAGACGGACTTCATTATAGCGAAGATCTCCGAGGGAAGGACCTGGGTGGACCCGAAGTTCGAGAAGTTCTACTCGGACGCCAAAGTCCCCATCGGAGCTTACGTATACTCATACGCCACGACGGAAGACGTGGCACGGCAGGAAGCCAGGTTCGCGCTCTCCCTTATCAAAGGCAGACCGCTCCCCCTTGGCATCTACATGGACGTGGAAGACCCGTCGCAGCTTCGACTGTCCGACTCCGGCCTGACCGCTGTGGTTAAGGCGTTCTGCGACGAGATCCGCGCAGGCGGTTACATCCCTGGCGCTTATGGCTCCGCCGGTAATCTCTGGGCAAAGGTCGGCCCCTCATATCTCGGCAACGACGTGATCGTATGGTCGGCATCCTGGGGTCTTCAGCCGAAGCACACGCATGACATCTGGCAGTACTCTTCGTCCGAGCATCTTTCCGGCTATGACGGGAACCTGGACGGAGATCAGGCAATGTCCGCCCGCTTCCTCGCGCTGCTCAACTCGACACCGACCCCGGCTCCCGAACCTACCCCGGAACCCGAGCCGGAAGAAGACAAATGCATCGTGACGGCTACGCTGCCCATCCTCAAGAAGGGTGACCGCAACCTGCACGTCAAGGTCATGCAGACTCTTCTGATCGGAAAGGGATTCAGCTGCGGATGGATGGGCGCGGACGGTGACTTTGGGAACGCTACACACAAGGCGCTCCTTTCCTTCCAGCAGACTCAATCCCTATCCCAGGACGGCGTATGCAGCCGTCTGACGTGGCAGGCACTCCTGAAGAAATGAGGTAACGCTCATGTGGAAAGTATCCAAGAACGACATTGAAATGACCGAGGGAGATTACGGAATCAAGCTCCCGGTCACGGTTAACGGCGCGGAGTTGCAGGAGAATGACACGCTGGTCTTCACGTTCAAGACGGCGAAGAACGGCACGACGAAGCTGACGAAGACCTACACGATCACAGACAGCAACACGGTGGATCTGGAATTCGACGATACGGACACAGCGGTCTTCGCAGTCGGGTCTTACGTGTATAGTCTGGACTGGTACAAGTCCGGCGAGTTTCTCTGCAATCTGATTTCCTCCGCCGTATTCAGGGTGGTGGACAAGGCATGACGGACAGACTTTCGGTCAGCTATTCCCCGCCCCGCCTGATCGTCACGACTAAGGTGCCGACGCTGACAATCTCAACGGGCGTACCTATCGTGCGCGATACAGACAACTACCCCTGGTACGAGGGGTCCTACGAGTTCACTCCGGGAGAAACGGAGCAGACGATCAGCACGACCAACAATCGAATGGCCAGTGACGTCGTCATCCATGCGATCCCCTCCAACTACGGACGGATCTCGTGGAACGGAACTACCTTATCTGTTTATTAAGGAGAAAGAAACATGGCAAAGAATGTAGTTATTCGCGACGTGGTGTACTCCTCGGTCCCGTCGGTCACCATTCCCCTGTCGGGTACGACTGGTGACGCCGTATTCGTAGACACCTCGGACGCAACTCTGGCAAGCGCCGGTCATCTCCCGAGCGGAGTCACAGCTTACTCGAACGGAACAAAATATTCCGGCACAGCCGCCCAGAACGATTCTGACGATCTTTCCGCGAGCGGTGCTACCGTGACTGCCCCCGCTGGTTTCTATGCGGCATCCGCGTCGAAGACGGTGGCGAGCGGCAGCGCAACTGCTCCCGCTACGATCAGCGGATCTTCCGCTTCCGTCTCGACGGGAACGAACACGCTGACCCTCTCGAAGACGATCTCGGTTACGCCTACGGTCTCCGCAGGCTACGTATCCTCCGGCACGGCTGGCAACGCCAGCGTCTCCCTTACGGCGAGCGTAACGACGAAGGCCGCCGCTACGATCACTCCTGGTACGAGCGACCAGACGATCGCGTCCGGCACTTACCTGACGGGAGCGCAGACCATAGCCGGGGATGCGGATCTCGTGGCGGCGAACATCGTGGAAGGCAAGACAATCTTCAATGTGGCGGGTAGCGCGAAAATTCCCATAATTTCCCAGGACTCGGTAACCCACGTATTGAGCATCTCTTGATGGAGGTGGTCATGTGGCGGATGTTACCTTATGGGGGGCTTCATATAGTGATGTTCCCGCTCTCGAAGTGCCAAAAACTGGCGGAGGAACTGCTACATTTGTAGATGAGGAAGAAATCATCACATACTATACTGGTAGTTCGACTCCATCGTCTTCTTTGGGAGAAAATGGCGACATTTATCTCAAGACAAGTTGAGGTGAATTATGCCTACTATAAGACTCGTTCCGTCAACGCTGTATGATGCTGCTGGCTCATCTTATCTTACAATTACTGACCAAGATAAGATGATGACAAATACTGATAGCACTACTTATGGCGTTGTTACGAACATCTATTCATCGACCAGCAGCAGATATGTATATTTGCGTGGATTTAATTTTGGAAGTATACCAAATGATGCTACTGTTGAATCGTTTACCGTCAAATTGAAGGCGAGCGAAAGCGGCATATCTACATCTAGCAATTATCGTCCAAGAATTTGCAACGGAACAACTACGCTGACTGGTTCGTCCAGTACTATCGGAACAAGTGCCAGCGTCATTACGTTTACTGGTGTAACGGCAGCGTGGAGTACGATTAATGGATATGGAAGCGACTTCGGTATCCGTATCAACGTCCGTAGGGCATCCAGCAATACGCAAGGATATGTTGATGTCTATGGCGCAGAGATAGAGGTAGAGTATTCTCTCCCAGCTACTGTTACATCGACTTTAACTGGCAATGGAACGATTGTACCAAGTGGAGCTACTTCTGTACGTTCTGGAGAAGAATATGAGCTTCATATAACACCCGCAAACGCGTCTGATACTGTAACCGCAACGAATAATGGAGTAGATGTAACTTCTGAACTTGTACCGCCTGGCACTATATCTGGTACGGATGAGAAAGTACTTGGTGCATACACGCTTGTAAGTGGGACGTTTAATTCTGGCTCTGATTGGTTTAGCGGAAGAACTGGTCATGGATACGATACTGCGGATACAACTTCATCGAACTATTACTCAAGCGGCAGTGGCACAATCGTTGTGTTTACATATGAAATGCCTGTTTCCTTACCGAGTGGAGCGACAATAACTGATTGCTATGTCAAGGTTAATGGACACGCTGAATCAACTTCAAGTTCAAGCGAGTATATGTGCGCTCAGTTATATGCAGGTTCAACGGCGTTGTCAAATGAATTGAATTTCAAGAGTGTTGGAACAAGCAATTCAACGCAGACGATACAAGCAACCACTATGCCAACCGCCGAACAATGTGCTAATTTGAAACTACAATGCAGGCTTGGTTACTACGGCGGGGCAATAAACGGAGCTACAGTATTTGTAACTTATACTGCCACAGTTGATTATTACACCTACAAGTATACTGTTACATCTGACGCTACAATCGCAGTTGTAATTGAAAGCCCTTCGCCTGGAACTGCAACGATTTATTTTAAGGACAATGGTTCTTGGACAGCTGCTTCTTCTGTTTACAAAAAGGTGAATGGCTCGTGGGTCCAGCAGTCGGATCTGACGACCGTGTTCGACCCGCAGATCAATTACGTTAAAGGCACATTTTAATATATACCGAGGTGGTTATTATGATTGACCCAATCATCACCTACTGCTCGTTGATTCTCAATCTTGCGGCGGTAGGCGCGCTTCTTATCAAGCCGATACGCGAGAAGCTATTCGGCATCCGGGAGATCCGGGAGGGCAACAAGTGTCTGTTGCGAAGCAACATGCTGTCCATTTATTACCACGCAAAAGAAAAGGGCGTCATTCGCCAGTATGAATTTGAGAACTTTGCGCTGTTATACGCAGCTTACAAAGCAGAGAAAGGCAACTCATTCGTAGACAAACTTAAATCAGAAGTATTCGACATGGAGGTAGTATCATGACTCTCAAGAATTCCACCTATGATGTACTCAAATATTTGACGATCATCGTCCTGCCCGCCCTCGGCGCGTTGTACGCGGGGCTGAGTCAGATTTGGTCTCTCCCCTACGCGGCGGAGGTCCCGGCAACGATCACGGTCATCTGCACCTTCCTCGGCGCGATCCTGTGTATCTCGACCGCCGAGTACAACAAGGGTCTCCATTAAGGAGGCCCTTTTCTTTTTATGAAGGAAGTGAAGCATAGATGGCAATAGCATCAAGCGTTCTGCCGACTGTAAAGACTACTAATGCCGTTACCGTTGACCAGAGCAGATCCCCTGGTAATTCGATGGGCGTTGGTGCCTCCGCTAAGCCGACAACTAATACTACAACTGCGAAGACGGGTACTACGTCGACTTATAGCGGAGCATCCAGTGAGGGCTACATCCCCGCTCGCAATACGACTACCGCAGGCGGTAATAGAAACGTGAACCAAATAACCGGCGGCGCGGCGGATAACAATCCGAAGAATCCTGACCCGCCTGTCGATGACTACACGCCAACGTACACGTCTTCCACCCCTGCAGCTACGACCTCTTCCGCTCCGAGCGTGAACACTTCAGCCGATCCCTATGCGGCAGAGAACGCGGCGGCTGCGGCTACCACCCAGCGTATCACGCAGGGCGTGGACATGTCCGACAAGATCGCGGCGGCAGACACCGAGACACAGGGAACGATCAACAACTTCGGCACAAGCGCGAACGATATTCTCAATCAGTTGCAGAATACGACCAACGAGAACATCAACACCTATCAGGGCAACGCGCAGGAGATCATCAACCAGCTGAGCAACATCACGGGTCAGCAGCTCGCTGATTACGCGGCCAATACCGGCCAGACAATCGACCAAGCCATGACCCAGATAAACAACATCCTCGCGCAGATGCAGCAGAACATGCAGCCTGTGGAAGCTGGCAGAGTCGGCAACGTCGACATCACCGAACAGCAGAACATCCTGCAGGAGATGACGAACAACCAGCGCGAGCAGGCGAACAATCAGATCGACTACGCTGTCAACCAGGGAGTCACGGAACTTCAGCGGGCATTGGAAGATGCCGCTCCGCAGTTCCAGACACAGCGCAACCAGATCGCCGCGGCGGAGAAGACCGCCCGGGATAACAGCGCGCTTTACTCGGAAATGCGCGGCGACCGCGGCGGTATCGGCAAGGCTCAGTACGACGCCATTGCCAACACGGCGGCAACGAACCAGCTTACTGTTAATAAGGAACAGACCAAGCTGTCCACGGATACAGCGCGCCAGATTGCAGACCTCCGTGCAAAGGGCGAGTTCGATAAGGCGGACAAGATGCTGGAGATCTCGCAGGAGTACCTCAGCAAGCTCATGCAGCTGAAGCAGTGGGCGGACGAAGCGAACATCGGTATCGACGAGTTCAACCTCGGCGTCGAGCAGTGGGAGCAGGAGTATAACGCCAAGCTCCAGCAGGCTCTTGGCGAACTCGGCATTAACGCCGCGCAGTACGAAGCGGGGCAGAGACTCAACCAGCAGGAGTACCTGACGAATCAGGGGCTGAACCAGGCGAACACGCAGGCATCTCAGCAGCTTGGCCTGGAGTCAGATATCAACAAGCAGAGACAGAATCTCAACGACGCGCTTGCTTCTTATGGTCTGAGCAACGCTCAGTACATGAGCAACGCGGACATCAGCCGTATTGCGAACACGCTGAACGCTTACATGAACAACGCTCAGAACATGGCTTCTACGGAGCTTGCGGCGGCAAACGTCACCGGCGCGTTTGGAGACAACACGCTCACGATGGCAAACAGAGAAGCGCAGGCGGACCGTCTTGCTTCTGCGGCGCAACAGATGATCGCGTCCGGCATTACCCCGACCGACGCGCAGCTTAAAGGACTCGGCTGGAGCCGTGACCAGTACAATGCCTACAAGTCTGCTGTGGACGCTGCTGCGGCAGCCGCGGCGGCTGCACGGCGCGGTGGTTCGGTATCCAAAGCCAATCAGCTGTACTCGCAGGTGCAGACTCTTATCAAGGGCGGCGTTCAGAACGATATCATCAGCAGCTACATCAATCAGCATGCACTGTCCCAGTCTTATACGCAGTCTGATGTGGACGCTGCGAACAAGCTGTGGTCGGATGCTCAGTCCGGCGGTTATAACGGCAAGGCAGACTACAGCGGAACTTGAGCGTCCGCATAGAGGGAGATAAGTATGGCAAGACAAAAGAACATTACTGCGAGAAGCCTGCTTGAAGACCAGCAGAACTCGGCGGCACAGCTGCTGACGGATTCGGGTCTTGATGCATGGACTAACCGCAAGTACGAACTTAAGCAGAGCCAGCAGGACTTCAGTAACTATATATCTTCCGGCAACTACTCTTCCGAGAACAATGCCAAGTACCGCGACATGGCCAACCAGGCCATCAACGATCTCACGGAAGAGCAGAAGAAATACAAGAAGAACTCCGACCAGTACAACACGATTGGGGACTATCTGTCTTATTACGAGAACCAGGTGCCGAACTTCGACAGGATGGACGTGACGGCGAATGCCCGTGATTATCTGTCCTACGATACGGAGAACAATAAGTTCAACAACTGGCATTCGGAAGAAGACTACGCTAACCAGCGCGCCTATCTTGATGAGAAGAGGAACGCTCTTCAAGCCGAGATGGACGCGCTCGGTGAGACCGAGTCGGATGACTACAAGGTTCTCAAGGCATGGCAGGAACAGTACGATATGCTGTCCGAAGCGTTGGAAGAACGCAACAAGTATGACCGCCAGTTCGAGGATATCAACGACTACACGGCTTACGAGCGTTCTTCCGACTACAAGAACAGCATGCAGGCCAAGCAAACGCTGAAGAACGAGCAGGCCAAGCTGGAGGATCTCGACGCTCAGATCAAGCCGCTTGAGATGCGCTTCGCCGGGTACTCGGACATGTCCGCTCTCGGAGATGAGGATTTGGCTGCGTACAACGAACTGCTCCAGCTCCAGCAGGAACGCGCCCAGACGCAGAAGAACGTACTGGCCGCTACCTCTGAAGTAGCAGGTCTTGAGAAGTGGCAGAAAGACGCGGCTATCTCTAACTACTACCAGGAGTATGGACTTGACGCAGACTACGAGACTATCCTCAACGATCTCATTCAGGCAAGAGACAAGGCCGAAGAAGGCTCCGAAGACTGGGCGAAGATTGATCTTCAGATTCGCGCCCTCGCCGGAGAGAACGAGGACGGCAGAGACGCCAACGGGCTATATGACACGTCCACTCTGTACGGCAGGTCTGTCATGCGCAATTTTGATACGGAAGCCGCGCAGAAGAGACTGGAAGAGATCGATGCGGAACTGACAGAGCTCGGTGTTCCTTTATCCAGAGCGGGAGCACAGTTCGCTAATACCGGCGTCACCGGTCAATTCTCCATGAGTCAGGGTGAGCCGACCAAAGAGGAAGACCCGCGCGTCATGGAGCTCCGCCGCGAGAAGCTCGACCTTACTCGTAAGCTGAACACAGCAGAAAACTTCCAGGGGAGATACGACGCGGAGTCTAAGTTCGCTTCACTCTCCGACGAGGAGAAGGCCAAGCTGATCGAGGAAGGCAAGAAGCACATCGGTGAGGACGCCCAGGTATATTATCATAATGATTATGACGCGGCGAATCCGAATGGCACCTCCACTCGACTGAAGAACTTCGAGTACCTCGACGACGAGGTAGGCGGAGATATCCGGGACCTGATGCTTGCCGCTATCGGTGCGGAAGCTCTTGGTGAAGACATTGGCTTTACGATCGACGAAGCTCTCGGCCTGTACGAGGAGGACCTCGCGCAGATAGCCGGTATGAAGAGAGCGCAGAAGATCTCCGATATGGACAGCGACTTCGCCAGGTGGAACACGCAGGTGCTCGGCGTTGGTACTCTGTCCGGTCTGAACCAGTTCTGGACTGGCACGAAGCAGTTCTTCACGGATGACTATATCGCGCCGAACGCTACGTCCTATCTCGGTCAGTACACGAGGAAAGACCTCGAACGCTACGGTGACGAACGTATCTTTGGTGACAGCGCTCAGGGTGGCTCGAACGTAAGCCAGCTCCTCTTCGATACCACACAGACCACAGCCAACATGCTGCCGATGATCGCGCTCAGCTATCTGACGAGTGGCGTCGCCGGCGCTGCTGGAGCAAGTACGGCTCTCGCCGGTACCATTGGCCAGGTCGCTGGTGCTACCGCAATGGGCATGTCCTCTGCAGGCAACACTTACCAGCAGGCTATCGCAGAGGGCTGGGACAAGACTGACGCCAAGACATTTGCCTGCATCACAGGCGCGGCTGAAGGCGCTATGCAGTACCTCATTGGTGGTATTAGCGGACTCGGCGGCGTAGGTGAGGAGCAACTGCTCAAGTATGCTACCGGCATCAACAACGCTGCCCTTCGATTTGCTACAGAGACTGGCGTCCACATCCTCTCTGAGACCACAGAAGAACTTGCCCAGAACAGACTGGAGCGTTATCTCCGCTGGCAGTTCAACGATGAGGACTCCGACTGGTACTCCTGGACGGATGACGACTGGTATACGGTAGTCGTGACCGCATTGTCCACAGGTGCTATGGAAGCCCCCGGCGTAGCGAAGTCTACCTTCGGCGCGCAGCGGCTCGGCGAGCAACTGAGTGGACAGAGAGCTATCCCGGCTAAACAGGAGAAGGGCAACAAAGCAGTCATCTCTGAAATCGGCAAGGCCATGCAGAGCGACAAAGCTCTGGCGGATACGCTGACGATTATCGGCACGAACATGATGGAGGAGGGCACGGCGGCCTACGAACTTGCCGAACGCATGGAGTCCGGCAAAGCACCAAAGAACGCCATGAACCTCGGCAATCTCTACCGGGAAATTGTCAATGAGTACGTAAGCCGAAATGGTAAAAATGGCTACGAAGACGCCATGACCGCAGTCATTGGCGGCGCAGTTAAGTATCATGCGCTCAACAGCGCGAATGACGCAGTCAACCAGGCGAAGCAAGTCGCTGAGGAAACTCGTAAAAACAATCCTGGCGCTGAGGTCCTGGATGCAAATGCCTCCGCTCTGAGGAATGCCGGCGTTCCTCTATCCTCTCTGAATGAGTACAGCGCGATTACTAATAAGGTTCTGAGTGGAACTGAGCTCTCTGATTCGGAAGCCGAGAAGCTCGGTGGTAACAGCTTGGCAGCGAAAGCCACAAGGTCTTACCTCGGAAGCCAGCTCGGAGAGCTGTCTGCTAACACAACTCCTGAAGAGACAAAAGCTATCGTCCACGCGATGGCTCAGGAGATGAAGGTCGAGAAGCAGCGCCAGAAGAACGAGCAGAAAATGTCTGTTCTTCAAGCAGCAATGGAGGCAGTCGATAAGATCGCTGTCAACAGAGCTGCAGCGAACGCAGATATCGGCTCAGCAAAATGGGCGAGCGAGTCCCCCGCCTGGGGAACCGGCTCCGTGATCGACAAAGCCACAGATAAGGGTCAGTCCTACAATGGATGGAAACCTGGATACCGTGAGGCACAGCAGAAAGCAGTCAAGGCTTCGACGGTAAAGGCAGTGCAGAAAGCAGACGCTAACGTAGAAGCTGCGCAGGCGAGACTCGACCAGATCCAACGGATGTCGTTCAAAGAGCTCGGCACTTCCAGGTTGATCGAGAACGCAGACCAAACGAAAGTTGGCCTGACGGAGAGCCGTATCGCTGAAGGTTCTCTCTCCGAACTGCAGAAGCAGATGCAGGAGCTGAACAAACGAGCGGAACCACTGGAGTCGAAACGCTTCCCGACCAAAGAAGAGAGATCCCAGCTGGCGACTATCCGCGAACAGCAGGCAGCAGTAAAGGCGCAGATGACCAACGTGGCTCGGTATGAGGCTGAGCAGATCAAGGCGCAGGCTCCTACCGCAAAAGCAGCTACCGCACAGGCGCAGGCTGCACCAGCGCAAAATAGTTCCGATTCGGTCCCGGACATCATTACAATCCCAGGACGTGGAGAAACGTCCAGGGCGCAGTTCGTTAAGGACTTCATGACCAATAACCCGGGAGCGACTGAAGCACAGGCTAACGCCCGGTTCAACCAGTTCGCCGAGCAGACCGGCGCTATTAAGAAAGGAAATGTTCAGAATGGACAGACAGCAAGTGAAAACCAAGAACGGAACGCTGTGGCTGAGCGCAGAGATGGCTCGCAAAATAGCCTCCGGGGAGAACAAACCTCTGGACAATACAGAGCTGACGAGCTTGAGGACCTCCGCACTGAACGCGGCAAAGATGACGCCGAGCCAGCAGTCCGAGTAACTAAAGACGCGTCCAAGGTAACGGACGACCACGTCGACGTTCTTGCCGACGAGTTCAAGGACCTTCCGGAATTGAACGCTAACCTGAAGCGCGCCGGCTTTAGTAAGATCACGTACATCGCAGACGGCGATCTTGTGAACGCTATCGGCCAGAGCGTAGAGGCAGTCTACCGTGACGGCGAGCTCTTCCTGAAGGTAGCTCCGGGCGCTGACTACGTCGGCACAGCCGAGCACGAGAAGCTGCACCTGCGGCTGGATCTTATGCGGGCCAAGTTTGGCGAGGACCAGGCGAGAGCTTTCGTCGCTTCCACTCTCCAGAACCTTCTCGGCGAGGAGGCTTTCGTAAAGGCGTTCGATGCCTACGCGGAAGTATACGGCCCCGCCTACCGTGGTGTTGGCTCCGTTGATACTATCGCTCATATGATCTGCGAAGAGATGCTGTGCGATATGATCGGTGGCGTCAATAACTTCGAGCAAAGTCTCGGTGATTACCTGGAAGACGCAGAGAGTATCCTTGAGGCGTCCGGCTTCAACGTATCTATGCAGAACCTCGTGGACAACCCCAGCGAGGATCCCGGCCAGATCGAGATGGACGAGATTGACAAAAACGCGCTGCCTTACGGTATCCCGGCTGACACACTTCTTGATTCGCAGAATGTGGACAACCCGAGTACGCAGCCGGCAGACGCCTCGTCAGTATCGAAGTTTGCGTTCTTTGGTCTTGCAGAAGCTCTCGGTTTCAAGGTAGACCAGACTGGGTCAAAGAACAAAGTCTACTATTTGAATGACGAAGACGCTCGCCTCGGTCAGAACGGTTTCACCCAGGTCACGGTCGACATGATCAAACAGTCACCGATCGGGGATCTGATCCGGTACTCGGTGGATAAGGGTGACATCACTGCCGACCAGGCAGAGCAGCAGTACAACCTGTTTGCTTCCATTGCCAGCATCACAGACCAGACGCATGACTTCTACCAGGCCATGCAGTTCATGGGGTCCACGATCTTCACGGCGCTGAAAGCAAACAGTGACGCGCAGTACGGCACGACCTATGACTTCCCCTCTATCTGCACGAAGACACAGGCGATCATTAATGAGATGAGCGCCCAGATGGTTGCAAGAGGCAGATCCCTCACTGAGTCGGAAATCCGCCAGGCGTATAACGACGTCTTCAACGACGGCAACCCGGTCCCGTGCCCCGAGTGCTACGTGTTCTCCCGCTGGGTGGGTATCGGCGGTCTTCTCGACAACATCCGCTCCTATCAGGAACGCTTTGGTAAGATGTCTGTCGACGAGGTCATCGCCGCCTACAACGAGGCGAACAAGGAAGTGCTTGCCTTTGCCAAGGAGAACGGTCTGTCTAAGGGCAGAGCGAAAGGCTCCCTCGCCAGCCTCCTCGACAAGCAGTACAAATCCCTGGAAGAGGACATCCAGAAACGCGAGAACCAGGGAGAAGCGGTTCCGAATAAGGACTATGAGATCCGAGATAAGCTCGCTGCTCGTATGTCTACTATCCGGTCGCTCACCTGGATTGACGAGGTGTATTTTGCCGGCAAGGAGCACAAGGCCGGGAACGTCAATCCGAACTTCTCGGTACCGATCAACGTCCTCTACGATCTCAACGAAGGCGAGACCTTCGCGAGAGACTATAAGGAAGCGTGGGCTTTCCGTACCACGCAGGGCGCCGGTTATGGCAAAGCGATCACGCCTTACGCTGAGGCGATCCTCGGCGAGGGAATGCTGGTCACGGCCAACACCACCAAGAGCATCAAAGCGAAAGCTGCCGGTGCGCTGAACAATCCGTACCAGACGGAGCGTGGACGCATTACGGACTCGAGCGCGAGAGGAAAGAACCTCAAGACCGCGCGAAAGAAAGAGCTCAACCAGCTGTTCATTGGCGGCCAGCGGCTGCAGTCCACCTCGGACGCGCGCTTCGACAACGCTGTCGACTATCTGCTGGCGGCGCTGGAGCTCCAGTCCATGAAGGGTGGCGCGCAGGTGTACACGAAGGTCCCCGGTGCGGTGGCTTTCTTCGACATCTGCAAGATGTGCACGAATATGTCCATGATGCCGAAGGGCGGTGGCCTTGACGCAAGCGGCAATCCTGTCGATACGAGCGTCGGTGGTATGGACCTGAAGACTATGGTCATGCTTCGCAAGCGGTTCGAGCATGCCGGCTCGATCACGATCGGCGTAAACGACGCGCATATCCGCGCTCTGATGGCGCAAGAGTTCCGGGACTTCATCATTCCGTACCACGCCTCCGGCGGCAAGATTGATCTGATCGAATACTTCCGCCAGGTGCAGGACCCGGATCTGAAGAACCAGAAAGACTCCGAAGGTAACCCGATTAAAATCCGCAGCTCCGACTACACCAAGACGCAGAGCGATAAGATCCTGAGCGACGAGCTCCTCCGCAGCTACTTCGGAAAGACTGAGCCGGAGATTGAGGATATCCATAAGTTCCGTGACACTCGTCTCTGGATCCTGACGGCTGGAAAGAGTGGAACGTACTACAGCGATGTCCTGGATCCTTACGCCGAAGGTCTTACTGAGTCTCAGAGCAACGCGCGCGCTGTTCTGCAGGAACTGTACGCCTCTATGCAGGCAGACGGCAAATGGAACGGTGTCCAGCTGGCAAAGGGCAAGGTAGAGCACCAGATCTTCCCGAATGAGTTCTGGGATACCAAATCTACCTACGACACCAGCAGCGTGAACACGCAGCGGTATCTCGACTACTGCGACGCGCTCGGCTTCCTCCACCGCTTCTCTGGCAAGACGATCTCCAAAGGACAGATCATTCCCGTCACCGGCTACGACCAGAACGGGAACAAGGTCGAACTTACCGACCTGGCCTACGACAAGGATGGAAACATCGAGCCCTTCTTCTGGAAGACCTTGACGGATCGCCGGATGTATGGTAATAATGGACAGTACCTCGAGCAGCCAAACGTGGACCTCACGAACCTCAAAGCTGAAACGGTGGCTACCTTCGCGGAACCTATGGGTGAACGTAGGTACAACCACCGAGTATCAATGGTGAGGTCCGGCGAGAGAGCTGCTGTGTCGAGGATGTCTAACCAGACGGAGGCGGTAGAAAATGCCGTTAGCAGAGAGAACAGTGAACTTCGTTCTGACAGCGAAATCAGCAGGGAAACTGAAACCGGAATACCTGGTAATGTCGGACGAGGAGTGCCTGAAGGAACTCGAGAAACGAATAGCGCTGAGACTCGAGGCGAACTCAGCGAAGACCAAAGAAAAGCGCTAACCGAGAAAGCTGTTCCATTCCTCGATGAGGATTTAACAGAGGAAGGCTGGGAAGTTCGAGCGCTTTTTTCGACCGACGAAGAATTTCTTGACCATCTTTACCAGCAAGCCTATAAAGCGAACGACCCGGCTGGAGTTGTATTTGAAGGAATTGCTGGGTACTATGTGAAGCATCCGACCGAACTCTTCAACATCTTCAACGATGTTCTTCAGCCACAGGCAAGTGTATCCCGCAATTCAATCCAATCTCAAGAAACTGAATTAGCCAAAGACCCTGTTGAGGAAGCAACGGAGGGCGGCACGATTACGCGGTATTCTATCCGTCAAGGTCCGCCTCCGCAGAAAACTCAATGGGGTTTTAAGTTAATGAGAGTGGACGCCGATGGTAAACCCCACGCAATGTTCATCGATGCGGCTCGTCCTTATGAGCTTGGTGTTTGGTACAACGCTGATGCCCCGGCGCTCAACGAACTGATTCAACTGGAGCCCGGCTACGCTTACCTAGTTGACGAGAACAACAACGTGGACGTTAACTCCAGGAAGAAGATTTCGCGTTCCCCCAGCGGAACCATAACCGGCCTGCCGGGTAAGACACTGATTAATCAGGCGACTGACGAAGGCAAGCGATGGATGACTGTGACCGTCGACAAAGCTGGCAAGAAGGCTGTGGCCAACGTTGGTCTCAGCGGCGGCAAGAACCAGAGCCCGGCAACCTTCGCTATGCGCCCTGGTCTCCACGCGGTTGACATTCCTTCAATGGCGCACATCGGCCCCGAGTACAAAGACGTCGACGGAACCACCAAGAAGAAACGTCACCCGGATGAACGCTGGTTCCTGATTGAGTATCCTGTTGACCAGGACTACAACCAGGAAGCCTACAACAATCCGAGGAAGGACATCCGAGACCATCTCCCGACGGACGGCTGGTATTCGTTCCAGACCAACAGTGGAGCCGAAGCACGGCAGCACTGGTTCATCACTGGCGGAATGAAGATTGTTGGCGCAGTGAGCGAGGAAGATGTCAGAAAGTTCACGAAAGAAAAAGGCTTCGAGCAGGATCTTGAGTGGCTGGATGGAAAGAACTATGATGACAGCAAGGGCGCCATTGATCTGTTTGACTACATCCAGAACACCGACGCAGCACCGACGCCGTCCAAAGATGAGATGCGCCAGAAGATCGAGGCAGAACGCGGTGAAACCGTGTGGTCTGTGAAGGTCACCCCCGAGATGAAAGAGTCTGTCCTTAAAACTGGGCAACCTTTATTCTCCGTCCAGGACAACAGTACCAATGACAACCCCTATCCTGCCGACACTCTTCAGCATGACCTGTACGAACACGCCATCCAGGGTGACCTGGCCGAGTGGCTGACACAGCAAGCGAACGAGCATGAGGACGCTCTTGAGAATGCAAAGATCCGTCCGCCGGTCATCCCGAGCAAGGGCTTCGTTCCGAGGATTTCGGAGCAGAGGAAGGAAGCTCTGGAGACCAGGCGTAAGGGTCTCATTCAGGCTAAAGGCGCCATGAAGCCGAGCGAGAAGAACTCGAACGGTATGGTCCTGCCAAAGGAAGATGAGAGAGGCAACAAGTTCCATCGCTTCCTGCAGAACGTTATCACTGCCAAGCAGACAACGCCTGCGCACGACCAGATTGAGAACTTCGTCTTCACTGACGTGGCCTCGACCTACACTCCTGACTCCAACGAGCGAGATCTAAACTGGGCGAAGGAAGTCATCCACGAGGACGGCATCGAGCAGGCAGTTCGATCCTTTAATCGTGCCGCCACTGCGATGGATAACTCACGACATGACATCACCAAGAACTTGGCTCTTGGCCAGCAGCTTCTCATTGAGACCTCTCGTCAGGGAGATATGCAGAAGTTCCTGGATGTCCTGTCCTCGTTGACTCTTCTCTCCAGCCAGGCTGGTAAGTCCCTGCAGGCGTTCCGTATGCTGAAGCAGTCCGGTCCTATCGGAGAACTGTACTACGTGCAGAAGTCTGTCAAACAGCTCAACGATAAGTTTGCCGACAAGATTGAAGCCGGTAAGATGCCGGCGGTCACAGTCGACGAAAACCTCGCTAACGACGTCCTGATGGCCGCAGACGAGAAGGCCCAGGACGAGGCAATGGACAAGCTCATCGCAAGCATCGCTGCCCAGGTCCCGGTCACTCTCGCCGACAAGTGGAACGCGTGGCGTTACCTGGCCATGCTTGGTAATGCGCGTACCCACATCCGCAACATCATCGGCAACGCGGTCTTCGTTCCTCTCCGTTTCGCGAAAGACCTCATGTCCGCCGGCGGCGAGTTCATCGCTACGAAGGCAGGATGGATGGAAGAGCAAGACAGACGTAAAGCGGTAACGGTCTCGCGAGAGCTGCGCGATTTTGCTAAGCAGGACGCTCTGGTCATGCAAAAGGAACTGCAGGGCACCGGCAAGTACAACCCGATGCGCGAAATCCTCGACGCAAGGAAAGTCCTTCCTGGTTTTCTGGAGACGCTGAGTCGTGGCAACGGCGACCTGCTTGAGTTGGAAGACTGGTTCTTCCTCTCGCCTGCGTATCAGAAAGCTCTTGGTCAGGCGCTGTCCCATACGGGCTTTACTGCTGAGCAACTCAGCAATACCGTCGAAGGACAGAAAGCACTGAACAACGCCAGACGCATCGCAGTCGAGGAAGCACAGAAAGCAACGTACCGTGACTTTAACGCGGCGGCGTCCATGCTCAACCGCATCAAGCGGATGGAGACTGGTAAGGCAAGCGACAAGGTCCTCGGCGTACTGCTCGAAGGTATCCTACCGTTCACTAAAACTCCTATCAACATCCTCCGCAGAGGCGTGGAGTACTCGCCGATCGGTATCGCGTCCTCCATTCTGGAGGCAGCGAACGGTGTCAAGAACGGCAACCTCGACGTAGCTCAGTTCATCGACCATCTGTCAGCCGGTCTCTCCGGTACCGCAGTGGCTGTGCTCGGTTACCTGCTGGCCAGCCTTGGGTTCATCCGTAACAAGAAGGATGATAAAGAGGAAGAGTTCGAGAAACTCCAAGGCTACCAGGACTACAGCGTCCAGGTCGGTAACGTGAGCGCTACCATTGACTGGGCTGCGCCCACAGCGCTGCCTCTGTTCACCGGCGCCGCTATCCACTCTCTCACGCAGGGCGACGACATCGAACTAAAGGACGCCTGGGATGCGATGATGATGATCGCCGAGCCGATGATGTCACTGTCAATGCTCGATGGTCTGAACAACGTCCTATCTTCTGCTTCCTACGCAGACGATAGCCAGAAGCTGGCGACCGTGGCAAGCTCCGCATTCACCAGCTACCTCGGCCAGGCTTTCCCGACACTGGGTGGACAAGTCGCCAGGAGCATCGACGGCACAAGACGTTCGACCTACATCGACAAGAACTCTCCGGTTCCCAGCGCGATCCAGCGCTTCGTGCAGAGCTCCGTACAGAACAAGTTCCCGGTGTGGGAAGCGCAGAAGATCCCGTACATCGACCAGTGGGGGCGCGAGGATACAGTCAACTCCAAGGCGCTCGGCGCCCTGGAGAACTTCCTGTCTCCGTCCTACATCAACATCGTTCATACCACAGACGTGGACGAGGAACTCACGAACCTATACAACGCGACCAAGGACAGTGGTGTGCTGCCGTCCACGGTGTCCAAGTACTTCAGTGTGAACGGTGAACGTAAAGACCTTACCGCAGACGAGTACGTGTCCTACGCAAGAGACGTTGGTTCTACAAAGTACCAGCTTCTCACCGAGTTGTTCTCTGATCCTCGCTACCAGAAACTCAACGACGCACAGAAAGCCAAAGCCATAGATTACATTTATAAATACTCTACGGCTGCTGGCAAGTATCACATCGACCAGAACTATGACCTGCATGGGCAGGGCAAGTGGATGGAAGAGGCGAACGCAGCGAAGTCCGACTTCGAGCGCTTCGAGATTATCTGGAAGCACATCAGCGACCAACTCAACAAATAAGATTAAGCCCGAGGAAGGACTCCCTTCCCCGGGCTTTTTTCTTTTCTCATCTCAGCGGGCGTTGCAAAACGTTGCACCTATTAAGTTTTATAGTGCCTGTACCTGCTCTGCCGCAATCAGTTCGCGATTTGTAACGACCTTCCGTCGAGGCAGAATGCGGACAGGGAGTCTGTGTACCCCGGAGTCGTTGCGCTGCAATGGCTTCGGGGTTTTTGTTTTTTGGATCAGGTGCAACATATGTTGATTCATGTTCACTCATATTCACTCATGTTGAATCAAAACGTTGCACCACGTTGCACCTACGCAAGACCACGGATCTTGGCTGCCGTCTCCTCGAACCGCTCCTCCTCATTGTAGTGCGTGTACACGTTGAGCGTAACGTCGATGGACGAGTGACCAGCCATGCGCTGGATCTCTTTAATGTCAAGCCCCTGCTCGAACCAGCGTGTGATGCAGGTATGGCGGAGCAGGTGAGGATGAACGTGGAAGTCCAGCCGCTTGTTCCTAATGATATCCCACAGGGCGTCGAACGAATCATGGGAGAGGAACTCTCCGTTCCGCATAGAGAATACCCAGAGTGATGTGCTCTTGGCTTTCTCGGCGCGAAGTACATCCAGCAGGCTTTGCGTCAGAGGGATGGTCCTATGAGCGTTCGAGGTCTTCAGTTCATTATTAACTTCTCCGCGCCGATTACTCTCCGGATAAACAATGCTACGGTTGACCGTTATAGTACCTGCCTTGAAGTCGATATCGGACCACATCAGACCAAGCGCTTCTCCGATACGCAGACCACTGTACAGCAGGACCATGACAAGAGGATACGCTCTGGTCTTTTGGATTGCCTGGAGCAGCGTACTTGTCTGCGCTTTCGTCAGAGCTTTCTTCTCCGGAGCTTTCGTGCCGGATGCTTTGATGGACCCTGCGACAGGAGTACGCACGATCATGCCGTTCTCGACAGCTACAGCAAAGATCGCTTTGATGTACTGCAAGACTTTCTTCTGTGTGGAGTACGACAGGTGGCTGATCGAAGACATCAACTGCTGGATATGAATCGGCTTCACATCGACTACCTTCATCTTTCCAAGTACTGGCAGGATGTAGTGAGTCAGGATGAATTGGATCGTCTCTTCCGATCTCTTGTGGAGCTTTCCCTCCTTGTAGAGTTTGTACCACATGTCGGCGAGTTCCTCAACTGTCGTACCGCAGTTGATATCGACACCCATTCCGATCTTCATCTTTGCTTCGGTTCTTTTTCTTTCTGCCTCCTTTTTTGTTTTCGCCCGGAAGTACTTTCTCGTACCATCCGGAAGCGTTAACGTTACAGTGTAGAGTTTCTTGTCTGCCATTTTTATTTCCTCCTTTACTCAGTTGCCCGCTGAGATAGAAGGGGTATGCCCTTTGGCAGGAGGGTCATACCCCTATTGTATCATACTTGTCAAGTACCCTCTTCATCTTCCTCGGTAGCAGGGAATGGGATCCTGTATTCGATCTCAGCACCGCAGTTAGCGCAGTGGCAAATCTGAACGAGACCCTCTCCCTCGTAACCGAAGTCCTCGAAGTTGTAGTCACAATCCCAGATCACGGACCGGGATAGGCAGTGAAAGCATTCAAACATCGCTGAATACCTCTCCTTTCGCGCCCCACAGGCTCATAGAGTCTTGAAGTATTGGCTCGTCGAACCCCTGGCGACCAAACTTTACCATTGCGTCCTTACTCGGCACATGGCCTTTCTCCGCAATATACAGAACCGACAAGGACTTTCTCTGAGACAGACAACAGTCGGTGCACTCGGCACGAAATTCTACGTCGAACCTACTACGATCGGTGTCGCATACTGCTATCTCACAAGTCCTGACAGGTCGTAAGCAAACAGGACAGCGCCCTTCAATAATTCCTATAATATGAACGTCCATTATATTCTCTCCCTTGTAAAGATGTGAGTACGTGCCCTGGTCTTTCCCATCAGCTTGTACTCGTAAGTTATTCCTTCCATTTCTTCCAGCTTAGGAACCAGTCGCTTTACCTGGATCCCAACAGTCGTCGCGCTTTCGTATTCTTCCCCATACAATCGCTTGACCTCGTCCATCATCCCCTGTGACGTACAAGCCCAAGTAACGGAGTCTTCTTCCGTTAATCCCTCAGCCGTGTTCAGGTTCCACAAGATGGTCTTAACGATTGGATCGCTCTTGAACTCCAGCTTATCCCGGTCCTTCTCCACGTCTTTCTCTTCACCAAGAAGAATCCAACGGAAATGGCTCCAGTCCATTTGGATAATGAGATTGCGAGCTATGACGTCACGACCGGTGATCTCCATCCTCGTCTCGTCATCACTTCTCTTTGATCTCTTCAGCGTGATGATCGTGTCAGCAGCGCCGGTAGTACCGGTCGAACCATTGACACGAGAGACCGGATCGCTGTCGTCTCCGTACTTATTCATATGAGTGACAAGCACGAGCGCCAAGTTGTTGTCCAGAGCAAACTGGTGAAGCTGACCATGCTCACGGTAGTCATAGCTGTAGACGCCCTCTGTCTTGCCGGCGACACCGCGAATCTTTTGGACCGTATCGATGATGACCATACCGACAGAAGTGCCGACCTTTTTAATCAGACCTTTTATCTTAGGCAGCAGGTCTTGCTCAAGTATAGGAGCTTCCTTGACAAGGAACATGTTCTCAGGTAATTCGCGCCCATCAGCCACCTGGTTCTGCCGGTTCTGCAAACGGAAGTCACCATCCTCAAGAGCGAGATAGATGACGCCGTCCTTGTTTGTCTTCATACCCATGAACTCAGTGCCGGTAGCAACAGAGATCGCCATGTCCAGGCACATCCAGCTCTTACCGAACTTTGGCGGAGAGGCGAGGATCGTCGTACCGCAGGAGATCAGACCATCGATAAGATATCTTGGCGGCTCAATGTGTCGGAGCGAGAGTGACTTTGAAGACTCTGCTTGGAGTTCTTCGATCTTCTTTGGCTCGGCTTCTTTCCATTCGCCCAGGTCATTGAAGTCATCCCATGCGTCACGAAGTGTAGGCATGACTGAGGCGCCTCGTTCGTATCGACCACAGACAGAACGGATGATGGTATCGAGTTCAGAATCAGGCAACGGTACTTTGCAGTATCGTTCGTTGTAGTCCGACAAGGAGAAGCGGATGCCTGCTTCATCTAAGCCGGCTCCACGAAGAGTTGCTGCGTAGGAGAACAATCTCTTATTACGCTGTCCTTCCGGGATCTCCCAATCCCCATCGTAAATAGGTTTTTCTTTTTGGGGAGCAGGCTTCGTCTCTTCCGGTGCCTCATCTTCGTCGTCCAGTATCTCATCCGGGTCGAGAACCACGCGACCATCTGTCCAGTACTGGAAGTCTCCGTCGAACGCTACGGACGGCCAGAACATCAGACGCTCAGGCTGGTCAGTCGTCTCGTCGATCGTGTCTGATCCAACCCACTTCGCAACTTCGCGCGCGATTACTGTGTACTCTTCGGCTGTCACCGGTCGCTGCAACGGGAAGATCCATCGCAGCCGAGGATTAGTTTCAGTGGACGTGTGCGTCGTGTGACAGAAGAAGACCTGATCATTCAGGAGCAGGAAGTCGGAGACGGTATCCGGGGTTGCATTGTCTGCGTCAATCGTCAGCAGCGTCCGGTATTCCAGCGCTTCTTTCCTACGCAGACCGCCCTTGAGCTTGCCACCTACAAAGCCGCCTACGTCCTTGATCTCTGTACGCTGTTCGTTGGTCATGGCTTTGTACTCACCAATCGACTCTTCCGTAAAGACAGGATGCTTGAGCTTCTCGACTAACTGCTCCCAGGTGTACTCGACGACCTTACCTTTATTAACTTTCCTGCTGGGGAATTCAGTTATCTCAATCCTCATGTCTCGCAATCCTTCCTCGTCATCCGAGAGGACGGAAGACTCCACTTCTTTCGCCAATTGGCTATGACGTGCCGAGATACTCCCAGCGCTGCGCTAATATCCTTGTCTGTCATTCCTTTATAATACATCTCGAATATAACAGCTTCAGCTACCGGAAGATGTGTCCTACGTGCTTTTTGCGAGTACTGCTGGATATACTTATCACAGTCGTCGCCGGCTGGGCAGCCACGTCGATGTCCTTCAATTAATATATAATCGCAAGAAAGAAAAATTCCGGTGGGACCTCCGTTTGTCCTGGAATAGATACAGTCTCTACACCTCTCAGTTGTTGTCATTGGAAGCCTCGATTTCTCCTCCGCAAGCAGCGTAACCTGCGAGGTCTATCCAGTTATCTTCCTTTGCATGACCAGAGCGAATGCGAGCTATCTTAAGAAGAGCCAGCATCGCAGCTACATCAGTTGCTTTAAACGCGCTGGTATCCCAGTAGGCATTCCAGAGACCAGCGATTCGTTGGAAGTTTCCCTCCGGTGAACCGTAGTCCTGCTCGCGATCACCGACCACACAGCGCTCTGCTTGTCTAAGTATTTCTCGTCTCGTCATTGTGTGTCTCCTTATATTTTTCTCTGGCTGCGTTGAGCGCTTTGCCATGTAAGTAAAATAAACGTCTTTGTTCTAAGTCATATCCTTCCCGGCTCAAAGCAGAAAGTACATTTGACCATCTCTTTCGATCTATGTACCTGAGCTTTAGAATAACCCGATACATCTGTTCCGGTATGCTGTCTATAAATTGTAGGACCTCGAGCTCATGCTGTTCCGCTTCCGCCAGCCTACGGTAGTACTCTCCTGTCGCGTCAGCCAAGGAGGCGAGCACAGCGTCCCTATCAGAGTTGCCGCCCCTGGGCATACCAGTAAGCTGAGAGGTAACGTTAAGTGCTCTTGCTTCGAGGAGATCGAGCTTTCTTTTTATTCGCTTTATCTCCATCCTGGACTCCAGGACGCTGTTCAGATATTCCCTTACGGGATCGTGGTGCTCCATCGGGCTTCACCTCCTCGGTTCTCTGCGGCAGCTCCACGCCATTTGCCGCCACGTAATACTCCACATCCGTTAGCTTCTCGCACACCGGGCAGACAACATAGTCAGCGTCCTTAAAGTCCTTCGGCTCAGGCCCCTGCGTCTGCGCGTCCCAGTATACATTGAGGATCATCCCGGGCATCACGACAAACTTCATGCAGCAGCACGGGCACTGGACGATATCGCCTATATTGACCTCATTCGGGTTAGCAAGATGGACTTTCATTACTTTCTGATTAGGCATCGTCGTCCTCCTGCATTACGTAGAAGGTATGCTCGGGAAGGCGATTATCAATCCGGCACTCCACGCCGAAGATTTCACCGATCAATTCCTCCGCAACATGACGACAGAGAGTCAGCCGCCTCGGCTCAGCGCATATTTCCTGCATCTTCTTCTTGGCGTCTTCAATAGACTCTCGCCACGTTGGTCGTGTGATCTTAATTTCGTCAGGCATCGTCGTCCTCCTCGAATCCGAAATCATACTGCTCGTCTTCCATGAACATCGTGGCACCGCAATGAGGACAGAACTTATATCCGTTCTCTTTCGGCGTTCCGGCTTCCAGAACGAACTCTTCATTGCAGGCCGAGCAGCGCCAGACATTCCAGTCATAATCGTCGGGGAGTTGCTGCCACTCACCCCAGGTCGCGCTCGGTTGAGACGCTTGCCCTTTGATGTAGCCCTCGTGGTATCCCTTGTCGAACTGGTCTCGGTCGTACTGTAAAGCACGAAGAAGCTCGTCTCGATCCACTTTCACGTCGGCATGAAGTACCGCGCGAAAGACCGTTTCATCAAGTTCCTTTGCCGCTTTCTCAATAACAGATTGGAAGGCCATCCATATCGGTGACTCATACATGCCATTCACCTCACAGATCATACTTCTTGAACAATGCCTGCAGCTTTTCCCAGAACTCTTCTGCGGGCAGGGACCGCTCCTTTTGGAGCAGCTTGTCTTTCTCTTTCTCATACAGCTTCAGCCGCTGCTCGTAGGGGAGCAGGCGAATGGGAGTGGTGATCTCAGGCTTCTTCATCGTCCTCTTCCTCCTCCACATCAGCGAGGTACTCTGCTTCAGTCTCGTATCCCCACATCAGCCACGGCTCGTAGCCGTTGCGCTCGGCGCGGGAGATGGCAGGGTTGTCAGGTATCAGCATGGCTGCCCTCCTCGAAATGCTTGACGAGATCGGTTATCCGCTTGAGTTCCTCGGTCAGATTGAACCACTTATCGAAGTCGGGGTCATAGTAGAACACGTCGCCTTTGCAGTACGCTTTGGCGGTAGGGGCGTCGATGCCGGTGTAGTAGTAGAGATAGCGGAACAGTTCTTCCGTCCGGCTGGGATCTACCACCCTGAAGTACATGGCTTCGTTCCACACTCCCGGGTCGCCCGTTGACATCAGCTTCAGGTCATCGCCGTAGAACTCAACGGCGCGGAACAGTTCCTGCTTGTCCTTCTCGTAGGCAAGGCACTCCTGCTCGTTGTCGAACTCGGTATCGTCGAATGCGTAGTAGGTTATTTCAGTTCTCATCGTTTACCTCCTGTTTGAGCCAATCGAGCCAAATTCTATAGCATTGGTCGCCTTTGTAATATCCCGGCTCGATAAGGTCATCTGCAATCCATCTCGCCAACTCCTCGTCCGTCAT
>Ga0310690_10002874_pt1 | contig 27106 bp, 10 predicted proteins | sample AusTroGonzalo_MG_2_FD_207661 | JGI IMG/M metagenome (GOLD analysis project Ga0310690, IMG submission 207661) | Bovine rumen microbial communities from tropical cattle in Woodstock, Queensland, Australia - Gonzalo_04 (v2) (version 2) | ecosystem: Host-associated > Mammals > Digestive system >...
GTAGATGAAGTACTTGCCATCGATGTTCAGAATGCCAAACTGCTTGGATGCATCGTCCGTTGCAGCAGCAACATTGACTGTCCCACCATCGCTCGAATGTGATGAAACAATCATAGTCTGCGCTGTGTTCAGCGTCATGTAGCCACGAGTGGTCTTAATGGTATAGACCTTCGTGTTGGAAAGCTGCGAGGCAGAAGTGATAACACCTGCCTTCATCATTCCAGTGCCTACAATGCAGAGCATTGCGGCCAAGAGAAGTTTGATTTTTCTCATAATGTTTTTGTTTTAGTTAATAGATAGTGTTTGTTGTATGATGTTTGTTTGGTTTTCGTGTCTCACACAGATGTCACAGATGTTTTAATCCGTTTAATCTGTTTAATCCGTTGTTCTTGTCTTTAACATGTAATTACCATGTAATGAGCCATGTAATTATCAAGAATTAGAGAGTTTGAGAATATAGTGGTTCTGTTGTTTGTCTTTATTTGGTGTGTGGCAAGATTTCATTTGTGGGGATGCCTGTGATACTTGCAATGTCTTCAAGAGACATGCCTTTGGCCAGCATGTTGCAAATAATCTTGTTGCGCTCGTCAATTCGTCCTTGCTCAAGTCCTTTTTTGCGTCCTTGCTCAAGTCCTTTTTTGCGTCCTTCCTCGTGTCCTTCTTCCCAATTGGTTTTCCATACGTTCACGGTGTCCCTGTACTTCTTAAGGGCGTAGTCGTACTTGCTGCGCTCCTCGCGTGAAAGGGAGGATAGGTCGGCAATTTGGGATAGCTTCTTGAATACTGCGCCCTTGAAGGCAAGGGGCATTCTCTGTAGTGTCTCCATATTCTTAAGCGTATAAATCCAACGTCCTCTTGAAACCGATGTCTGTGAAGGGGTTGATGAATTTCGCCATGTGGTTTTTGCATGTTTACTTGCGCAAAGATAGGCATTATTTACAAATATTGCAAAGGATAGGCGGGAAAAAACCTTCAGGGAGATGGAATTTACTTCAATTGCCTTAGTTTTGTGACTTCTGTCGTGCCGTCGGCATGTCAGTTTGTTTTTCATCTCATAAAAGCTTAAATCCATTGTAGAGTTACGGAAAATTTGTCAAAATACAAAGCGTTTTTCCCTGCTTTTCCCCGAATGTTCGCTCGCGCGTAAAAGATGCCTACAAGTTGACACCCCTTTCCCCATGATTGTCATAATGACAATCATGGGGAAAGGTCTATAGCATCATTTATGAACATGTCTGCCGGATGCAATGTCTGTGAAGGGCTTGGCGGCAGAAGACCCTGTACTTATCGGCAACACTCCCTGTACTTATCGGCAACTCTCCCTGTACTTCACGGCAGGAGTTTTCGTCTTCGCGGGTGAAAAAACAGTCCAAACGCTTTGCTATGTTGGTAAAAAGTCGTATCTTTGCATAAGAAAATAAGACATTTTAATCTTAAAAACCATGAAACACAAAACAATCCGAAGCGTTTTTGTGGGCTTTACGTTGTTGACATCCCTGTCGGTAGGCGCACAGGAGCCAGGCATGGAGTTGCAGCTGAGCAACGACGTAGTGTATTGGTATCGCATTTGCAACGCGCTCCCAGGCATGGAAGGCTATGCCATGACCGACCTCAATGGGGCAGTCCCTGGCGAAGACCAGGAGGACGTGCTGCGCGTTGCTGTATATCTGCTGCCAACCGAGACAGAGGATTACCGCTCGCAATGGAAGCTGACGGCAGGCGAGGAAGGCAGGGCTATTCTCACCAACCGCGCTACAGGCAGTCAGATTAGCAATCATTCGAGCGAGAACGGCAACCACAATGTGACGTGGCTCACCTTCTCTTCCGATGCGCCTGGCTTCAGCGTGACCAGCCTTGGCGACGGAGCCTTCAGGCTGGTGGGCGTGGAGGACGACGGCGTGAACCGTTGCCTTGCCCTGGCAGAAAGCGGCAGTGAGGCACAGGCCTATCCTGCATCCGGCGAAAGCGCGTCGGTCGTCGGCTGGAAGTTCTTCCCCGTGGAGATTGAGGATGCCGTCGGTTCCCTGAAAGGAAGCGGCACCACCATCCGCGTCCAGCGCAGGCGCATTTCCGTCAGCGGCACTCCCGAATGGCAGCTTTTCAATGCCTCGGGCGAGGAGATGCCCCGCACAGTGCCTTTGGCAACAGGCGTCTATCTGGTCAAACTGCCGCAGAGAACAATAAAGATAGCGATTCAATAATTGCCGTCATAACGAATTAACGTTATAACGTCATAACGAAACATCGAAAAAGATTAAACCACAATGAAAAAGCAGATTCTCCTTCTCCTGCTCCTTGCCTCCTGCTCCTTGCATCAGGCATGGGCACAAAACTATATCGTCAGTTCGCTGGCAACGCCAGGGGCTGCGACCTTCTCTTCGGAAGAAATAAAGGACGGCATCGTCACACTGCCCTTCAACGCTGCGACAAAGACCATCGACATAACAACCAATCAGGATGCAACGGTCAAGTCCGATGCCGACTGGTGCCAGGCATCCTATGCCAATAAGAAGCTCACCCTGACCGTCACGGAGAACACCTCCCGGGATGCCCGCACCGCCATCCTCACCGTCCTCAGCAAGGACTTCCGTCCGCTGTTCCTCACCGTTCGCCAGGAGTCGCGCCTCGTCTTTGCCGTCATCTCCGACGTGCATGTGGGCGACAACTGCGGCATCGGCTATAAGAAAAAGATTCCCCAGGCACTCCAGAACCTGACCGGCTACGGGCGGCTCGATGCCTTGGCAGTCGTGGGCGACCTGACCAACAACGGAAGGGCCGACCAATATCCTGAGTTCGTGCAGTTCTTCGGGAGCGACCAGAACATCCTCAATCCCATCGACAACTTCCTCTTTATGATGGGCAACCACGACAACTACGACAGCAACGGCCAGTCGAACTACAGGAACGGGCTGAAGGCGTTCAACGGAAACAGGCCTTATCCCCTCGACCAATACGTCCTCATCAAGGGCTATCCCTTCATCACGATAAGCGACCGTGGCTCTGCCAACAACGACGACAATGTCAGCAACGGCACAGCTTCCTACCCCGCGACGGTGGTCAACACCCTGCGCCGCTACCTGAAACAGGCAGCCGAGGATGCTCCCGGCAAGCCCATCTTCGTCTTCACCCACGTCGCTCCCCGCTGGACTTGCTACAGTTCCTGGGGCGAACTGGAGGGCGCAGCCTGGGCAATGAAGGTGCTCAACCCCGTGCTCAACCAGTACCCGCAGGTCGTTGCCTTCTGCGGTCACAGTCATTATCCCTTGGGCGACCCCCGCAGCATCCACCAGGGAGCCAACCCCAACAGCTCGAGAAACAACTACTACACCGTCATCAATACCGCCAGCACCAACTACTCCGAGATTAACCCGGGCGCAGTCGATGCAGGCATCCACCCCGAAGGCTATACCGCCGTCAACGAGGGCCTGATTATCGAGGAGCAGCCCAATGGCGACATGGAGGTGCGTCGCTACGACACCTACCGCGACGTAGAGCTCGACCCACAGCACCGCTGGCTGCTGAAGGCTCCCTTCGACGGCAGCATGTTCCAGTATGCCGACATCCGCGATGCGGACGACAACCCCAACAACGTCACGCTCCGCACAGGCCTGCCGGCACCCGTCTTTGCCGACAGCGCACGGCTGAAGTTGCAGTCCACTGCAGAGGACGTGAAAGTCACCTTCCCGCAGGCCACCGACAACGAGTGCGTCTTCCGCTACAACGTCCGCTTGCTCAAGGGCAGCGGGGTCGTCCAAAGCTCGTTCATCTTCTCGCAATTCTACCTCACCACCGACATGCCCGAACGCCTTTCGTGCGACATCAGCGGGCTGGACGGCAATACCGAATACATGGTTGAAGTGGTGGCCTACGACTCCTACGACAACCAATCCGCGCCCCTCACCGCCACCTTCACCACGCCCGACGACAACGGGCCAGTGCCTGATGCCGTAGGCACATGGACTTTCGACAATCCCGACGACCTCCTGGCCGGCACAGGCACAGCCACCCTCACGGGAGCCATCCTGGAGATGGGCAGCCTCATCTCGGACGACGACCTTGCCTCTCTGGGCATAAAGCCCGTGGCAGGCCAGGAGGAAGGCAATGGTGCTGTCTCCATCCCCGTCGGCTCAGGCCTGAAGATGACCTCTCACCTCGAGGAACAGAGCCTTAGCAGCTACACCCTTCTTTTCGACATCCGCTCCGAACAGCTCAGCGGCTTCACACCCATCTATCAAAACGACATTACGGACCAGAAGGACGGTAGCTTCTTTATCAGCAACGGAAAGCTGGGTCTGAACTCCAACGGCCTCGGCTACAGCGGCGTCCTTACCTCCGGCAAGTGGCATCGTGTGGTATTCGTGGTAAGGAACAACACCCCTATCATCTATCTGGACGGACGCCAGATAGGGCAGGCTACCTCTGCCAATGCCACGCACTGGCAGATGGGCACGGGCGCCCTCTTCTTCATCGACAACGACGGCGAGGAACACGTCGTTGAGACTTCCGAGATACGTTTCTGGGACACACCGCTCAGCAGCAAGCAAGTTCTCAAGCTCGGCACCGCCACAGACGAGGCTGTTCCGGAGCCAGACCCGCTGCCCGAAACCATAGGTACCTGGACCTTCGACGATGCCTCCGACCCGCTGGCAGGCACAGGCGTGGCCACCCTCAAGGCATCCAGGCACTCCAATGGCAGCGTGACAACCTACAACACCATCGCCCAAGCCAACATCTCGACTGTTGCAGGTCCGGCCGACGGCAACGGAGCCCTCGCCATCCCTGTGGGGTCAAGCCTGATGATGACCTCCAACACCGGCCAGCAGACCATGAGTACCTATTCCGTCATGATGGACATCCGTGCCACTGACCTCAGCAATTACAGCCCGCTCCTGCAGAACGGACTGACCAACGGAAAGGACGGCAGCTTTTTCATCAAGAACGGTCAGGTAGGCCTGAATAATGCCGGCCTCGGCTACAACGGCAGCCTCACAGCAGGCAAGTGGCATCGCGTCTTGATTGTTGTGGAGAACAACTATGCCACAATCTATATCGACGGCGTAAAGGTCGGGCAGAGCACTTCCGCCAGCCAACAGCACTGGCAGCTCTCGACAGGAGCCCTCTTCTTTGCCGACGACGATGGCGAGGAGAAAGCCATCGAGACAGCCGAGATACGTTTCTGGAACATTGCCGTCACCGCTGAGCAAGCCAACCAGCTCGGCAAGGCAGGACAAAGATAACTCCTATTATACCAATTAGCTATGAAACTTAAATCCCTTCCTTTATTCCTGGGTGCGCTGTTCTCATTGTTGTACGCACCAGTGCGGGCAGAACTTGTATGGAAGAAAGGCGGGGCTCTGATAACAAATGCTTCGCAGATAACGGCAAACAGTTCGCAAAACGGCTTCCCCACAAGCAACCTGCTCCGCCCCGAAAGCGACGGCTACGGCACTAACCAATACATCTGGCACACGGCATGGAGCAATCCCGCTCCCCTGCCTGCCGGCACCGACCCCTACCTGCAGGTTCACCTGGGGCAGGCAGAGACCGACATCATCTTCACGATGCTCGGCACCATATGGGGCACGGCTAACGACACGCCTACGGAAATGATAATCGAGGCAGCCGTCTTGCCCGGCGAAGGCTGGACAGAGGTGGCGCACCTCAGGGACATGCAGGATGACTTCAGCAGCTTCTCGCCCGACCGCTACCAGTCGCCACGCATTGCCCTCGCCAAGCCCAGTACAGACCTGCGCTTTAGGGTAAAGAAGACCATCAATGCAGCCAAGAGCGACCGCTACGACGCCAACGGCAATCCCTTCGTCGCCCTTGGTCGCTTCCAGGTGTATCGTGCCATAGAGGGAGAGGAAGAACCCATCGACCCGAAAGAGAACATCAACCTGCTCTTCATCGGCAACAGCATCACGGCAGGAGCCACCCTCAGCGACGCCTCCACACAGGCACCGCCCATCGTCTGCCGTTCGCTGGTACAGGAAGCAACGGGCGTCAACACCAATGTCTATAACGGCGGACACTCCGGCATCACCACCTGGGGCTACCTGCCCGGCCGTGACGACTTCACCCGCCTCGTAAACAACGCCAAGGCATTCAAGAAGAACAACGGCGGTCTCATCTACATCTCCATCATGCTGGGCACGAACGACAGCGCCTGCACGACAACGGAGGGAGCCCCCGTCTCGCCCGACACATACGCTGGCAACATCCGCACCATCATCGACAAGCTCTTTGAGGCGGTGCCCGACTGCAAGATACTCCTGAACTATCCCATCTGGTACAGCCCCAGCACCTACAACGGCGCGATGTACCTGCAGGAGGGACTGGACCGCCTGCACAGCTACTATCCCATCCTCGACGGCATCGTTGCAGAGTACGACCAAGTCTATGCTGGCAACCGAGGCGTTTGGGAGTACTTCGAGAACAACTTCGCCCTGTTCACCCGCGAGAGCGGCAACGCAGGCTACTTCTACCTGCATCCCAACCAGAACGGAGCCAAGCGGCTTGCCGAGATATGGGCAAAGAGCCTCTTGCAGCTCATCGAGGCAGACGGCATAGAGGTGAAGAAGCCCCTGAGTAATGGAACACCTTCCAGCCCCAGAATACTATATGTGAGAACCGCGCGCGGAAGCATGGGCACCAAGGACGGCAAGCTGACGACAGCACCGTGAAGCCCGTCAACAGCCAGAAGCACAGGCCGGCCCTGAAGAAGGCAGGCGTATCCGTCGCCTCCAAGACATTCTCGACAGGCGGTCACGGCTTCGGGTTCAATCCCAGCTTTGCCTACCACAGTCAGATGCTCCGCGACCTGACCACGTGGCTCAACGGGCTTGACGACATCATCGTCGGTGTAGAGAGTGTGCAGGAAGGCGGACAACCCTCAGCTGCAGGCTGCCAATGGTACAGCCTGGACGGACAGTCTGTGGCAGCTCCCCGTCATGGCATTTTCGTCGGAAAAGACAAGAAATTGGTAATTAAGTAAATAAAATGAACGCGAGTCATTGATTGTATGGAAAAAAAACTTATCTTTGCGCCCAAAAAGGAATACAAGCCATGAAAAATCGAACATTATCCTCCTTTCTGATAAGCCTTATTATGAGTCTCGGCATGTTCCCGACGAATGCTGTTGCCGAAGCCCCCGTCGAGGACGGCGTCTATTACATCTCAAACGCTACGCTGGAAGGCTATCTGGGCCTGGGCGCATACCACGATGTGGATCCATATATATATTATGTGTCAGACGGACAGGATAGAACGGCCGACGGCTACTGGGTGATTACAAACACGGAATCGGGCTGCACCTTCCGCAACGAAGCCACCGGCCAGCTGCTTGTCTATACAGCGGAGCGCGTTGACCAGTACTACAAGTACATGAAGCTGGCGACTGAGCCTCTTGGCGACGGCTCCGAGTTCTGGAACATCATAGAGGGTAGCGATGGCACTTGCTGCATACAGAGCGCTCTTGCAACTGACTATTACTGGAACCTTCGCAGCGGGACATACATGATGGGAACCTACCGAGGCGGCTGGGGAAACGGCTGGAACGAACGCTACATCTTCCACAAGAAGGAGGATGGCCCAGGCCCTGACCCTGGGACTGACCCTGACCCGCAGACTCCGACCAACGAGTACTCGCCAGTTGTCTTTCCCGAAGCCCTGCATGTCTATTTGTCCGACGGACGCATCCAAGCCTTCCCGCTGAAGTACGTCACCGGCCACACGGAGCAGGACGGCAAGCTGGTCGTCGAGACCAATATCGGCTGGAACTACACGTTCGACCTGGCGGAGGTCGATAGCGTCAGCGAACAGGCACCGACGGACTTCCCGACATTCGAGTCGTTCAAGTTCAACAACAAGTTCAACGACCAGCTCTTCACCACAGCCAATGGCGAGATGGTGGGCGACACCGTTCTCGTGACGATAGCTGCCATCGGCAAGCGCCTGACACCTTCGTTCCAAGTGGCGGACGATGACGTGGAAGTGTATGCGGGCTGGAAGCTCCAGACGAGCAAGGAAAGCCGTCTGCGTTTCGACAAGGATGTCTATTATGTCATTGCCCGAAAAGGCTGCACCATCCTGATGCCTGAAGAGGACAACAAGTACTTTATGAAGCCCTATGGACGCTGTGTCTGCGTCCAAGTCGATTGGCTGACGGACAGGGCAGAGGTGCCGACCATCTACATCAACACTGCCGACGGACAGGCTATCACCAGCAAGGATTACTTCAAGGATGCCACCATCACCATTGACGGGCACGGCATTTTCCCCTCGATGGAAGAGACTGCTATGCAAATCAAGGGCAGAGGCAACAGCAGTTGGGGCTGGGCAAAGAAGCCCTACAGAATGAAGTTCGCCGAGAAGGTGAAACCTCTTGGCATGACCAAGGGCAAGAACTGGGTATTGCTTGCCAACGGCATCGGCGGTTCGATGATGTCGAATGCTGTGGGCATGAAGGCCGCAAACCTCATGGAGGCCAGTGCTGCCAACCATATTGTGCCTGTTGACCTGTACCTCAACGGCGAGTATCGCGGCAGCTACAACCTGACGGAGAAGGTCGGCTTCTCGAACAACAGCGTTGACCTCGATGACGAGACGGCTGCGGCTATGCTGGAACTGGATTCCTATTACGACGAGCCGACAGGGCAGAAGTTCCGCTCCACGCCCTACAACCTGCCCATCAACATCAAGGAACCCGAGTTCGCAGAAGGTACGACATCACTGACACTGGATATCATCCAGAACAGCTTCAACACCTTCATGGCAGCACTTTACAAAGGGAAGGACATCTCGCCCTACGTGGACTTGGAGCAGTTGGCGCGTTTCCTTATGGTGAACGAACTCGTCTGCAATTACGAGCTTTATCATCCCAAGAGCACCTTCTGCTATCGCGAAAGCTTCGAAAGCGATACCAGCAAGTACGTCTTCGGCCCCGTCTGGGACCTCGACTGGGGCTTTGGCTACGAGCAGAACCGCAGCTACTTCAAGGCCAACGTGACCAGCAACTTCTGGCTCGATATGCCTAACTTCGAGGTGAAGAAGTTCATTCAGGACTTGAGATGGAACTCCGAACCCTTGTGCGAAATATACAAGGAACTCTGGAAGAAGTTCATGGACGATGACTTGCAGGAACTCATGGAGTACTGTCAGGACTACTACGATTTTGCACAAAACTCGTTTATCAGCAACCGTAGCGTCTGGGGCGACAGGACAGACTATGCACAGCAGGCCAAGGATGCGGCAAGCTGGCTGGAGACACGTGCCAATAAGATATATCAGGACATTCTCAACGATGTGCGTCCCGACAATCCCGGGCCTATCGAAACCATCGCGTTCGCCAACAACAAGCTCTACACCATTACCTGTCCTCGCGGCGAACTGATACTTAGCTACGACTACAATGGCGTGGACGCTGGCCAGAAAGCATGGTGGACGGTGTTTGATTACGAGAAGCAGTTTGCCATTATCAACATAGAGGGCAACAACTACCTCTACAGCCCCTATCTGAAGGAATACCTGAGAACCGGTACCGCCTCGAACGGCGAGTGGGTAGCACAGCTGGGTTCGCCCATCTACTTCGATAACACGAACCCCTACGGTGAATACCTCTATATGATGAGTACGCTCACAGAAAGCGGCTCAATACAGTGGTTCAACAACAACAGCTCAACGATTGTCATCAATGGCTACAATACTCCTGATGCCGGCAACCGGTGGATGATAACGGAGGTGGGCGAGTTCGACCCCACAGAGGCTTTGGAGTTAGCCCAGACCGCTATGCTGGCGGTGACAATGAACGTTATGTACGACGGCGAAGTTGTTGCTTCCGAGACAAAGAAACTGCCCTACGGCTCAGATATGCCGGAGCCGTCGTCCGAACTGGACAATGCCTTCGTGATACTGAAACCCATAGGCACACATCCGTTCATGGTGACAGAAGAGACGACCGTCGCCTACGAAGCCACTTGGACAGGTCCCTTCGAACTAGCCACCTCGATGGAGGATGCCAGATGGTACAATATGACCATCCGCACGGACTACATGGTGGGCAAGACGGAGACAGAACCTTATTATCCTGTCGCTGTGCATGGTGCTGACACATTGGCTTACTTGAACTTCCAATGGGCGTTCAGCGGCAACCCCTATAAGGTGAAGGTCTATAACCGCTCCACAGGTTTCGACGAGACACTGACACCCGTCGGCGACTATGCAGTCATGCGCCCAGGCAGCTATGAGTGGGATTTGCTTCCCAACAATGATGGCTTCGTGCTGCGTGTGCCGGGAACGGACCATGCATGCATCAACCAGTTCGGCGGCAACAATGGTCCTCTGAAATTCTGGAACGATGAAAGGAGTACTCGCGACGACGGTTCAACCTTCCGTGTGATAGAAGCACCAGACCCAGACGGTATTGTTGAGATCGAAAGTGAAAAGTTGAAAGTTGAAAATGCTGTCTATGACCTCAGCGGCCGCCAAATCGCCAATCGTAGATTGTCAAATGGTCAATTGAAGAAGGGTATCTACATCGTAAACGGCAAAAAAGTCCTTTATTGAGCTGAAGCGGACTTGGTGGTCTTCGTGCTCCCGTCCTTGTAGATAATTTTGCGGATGTAGATGCCGGACTCAGGTTTGGCTATCTGTTGGCCAGAGAGATTGTAGTACAGCACAGCACGCACCTCTGAGTCCGATGCCAAGGCGGGTTTCGTCCCGACGGGGTCGAACCAGTTGTCTGTGATGTCGTAGAATTCGAGCATGCCTGTCTTGTTCGCCTTGTCGATGGTGGGCTGTTCCAGGAGGGCTGTCAGGTTCCCGCCGTCGGGATAGCGGCCGTAGGTCTGCCATTTGCCCTGCTTCCTGTATTCCAGACGGTCTGTCCACGCTCCGTCGGCTGCCTGGATGCTCACCGATGCGCCATCTGTATTCTCGAGTTTGAAGGGCGCATGCGGCTGACTGATGCCCTCGCGTCCGTCGCACCAGACGATGCGAGTGCCATGAGCAGGCACGAACCATCTATCGTTCCCAATCTGATACTTCTGCGGTTTGTCAGGGTTGTCGCTCAGGTACAGTCCTGCCAAACTGATGTCGTGGTCTGTGGTGTTGTAGAGTTCTATCCAGTCGGTCTTCTTGCCGTATTCATTTATATATATGTCGCCAGTGGCACTCACCTCGTTGATGCGCAGTGGGGTGGCACCCGACTCCCATCGTTGCCGCTCGTTCGCGATGGGCTCGAAGATGGCTTCCAGCACAACATTGCTGTTGCTGGCGAATGCTGTGTGCAGGTCCAGCTCCTCGTTGGCAGAAATCAGTTCCCCGTTCTCCGACATCCACCCCCGGAAGGTGTAGCCTGCCGGTGCCGTCGCCGAGAGCTGTATGGGCAGGTTGTTGTACGAGAAGAGGTGGCCGGCGAAGCGGCCTGTAGGTACCTCCTGTCCGTTCACCGACAGGCGTGCCTCCGGTATGTTGGCCGAGAGGGTGGCATAGAGGCTGAATTTTGTCCTGAAGTAGTTGCGCAAGGTCGTGATGCGCGAGCCGTTGTATGCCGAGTGTATGGTGGAGAGAATACTCTGGCTGGGGCGGCTGCCCTCGAATGTCAATGCAGGAGCGATGTTCTGGTAGATGTCCCAGTAGATGTCTTCGCAGCGCGACGGTTCGAACACGCTGCCATCGACCAGGCAGTAGGCATCCATGAACTGGCGGCGGAAGGGGTCGTACTTCATCAGGTTGCGGAAGAGGTCGTCCACGTTCGAGCCCGCGCTGGTGTTCAGTACTTCGGTCAGCATGGTGGATGAGGAGAAGGCCGACTCCGTGTCGAAGAGCACGAAATGGAACTTCCCGTCCGAACGGCTGCGGAAGCCCTTCACGTTGTTCGTGTTCGTCAGCCAGTCAGATGATCCAATATAGCATTCCAGAGCCATGTAGTTGACGTATTCGTTCATGTCCAGCAGGGCGCATACATCCTTGTATGAATCCTCCGACTTCGTCTGTCCCAGCTTGCGTGCCAGGGTTTGCAGCTGTGTCCAGGCCTTGTTGTCGCCTACCTTCTGGTTGTACTGGGCGTTGCTCAGGTCGAACTGGTCCATGTCGTCGAAGCTGATGCCGTAGTTGCTGTAGGCGAAATGCTTGTTGTTGCTCTCGCGGATGTTGAGCATGCCGTAGTACGCTCCGTTCAGGAAGACATGGGCAGGCTGGTAGTCCTGACAATCGACATAGAATCCGCTTCGCATTACAATCTGCTGTATGAGAGGGTCTTTGATGCGGCCGTAGGTATCGTTGCCGCCGTTGCGTACCTGCCAGCAGCGGTATTTGTTGTGTGGCTTCGAGGGGAACACCGGGTAGTCTATTGCGTGTACTCCCTCGTATCGCTTGTCCGTCTTGATGCGGAACGAGCTCCTTGTGGGCCAGCTCCTGCCATCCACCTCGCCACCTCCGTATGCCCGCGTCCATCCACCGCATATCTCAAGGTCGGCCTCCTGGTTCAGAACCATTGACCATTGATCATTGAACATTGGTGATTGGCCATTGACCATCGTACTTGGGACAAGGTATTCCATGTTGATGGGGCGTTCCCAGTCCATGTTCCAGTTGCAGGCGCTGTTCTGTCCGTTTCCACTGATGCCGTTTGTGCCTTTTACGAAGACTCCCACCTGATTGTCGAAGAAGTTCTTTGGCTCAGAGCAGATAGAAAGGATGGGCAGGTAGTAGTCGTGGTTCCGGTAGATGTAGTTGCGCGTTACCACGGGGCTGGGCAGATAGCCGTCCCCGATGAGACAGAGACGCAGAATGGTTGTCTGGCTGATGTCGAATCGCCCGTCTGCACTTGTCTCGCCGTTGGTGGCGGTTGGTGCACTGCCGTCTGTGGTGTATCGCAGGGTTGCTCCCGACGGAATCCTGACGCGAGCAGTGAAGCCCTCGGTGAAGACGCGGCTGTCGGCATCCACCTGCGGTGCATCCAGCCGGAAAGCGGCGAACGAACTGGTGGCATTGGTTGCCTGCGGTGTGGGGGTGCCGGTCGTGGCCCATTCGCTCCCTCCGTCCTCGGTGCGTGCCCATGAGCAGCGGGGGACGGCAGGCGGATAGGTTACGGACGAGAGCACCGATTTGTCTGAAGCCAGCAGGCTGATGGTGCCGCCCTCGTATTCCAGTTTGAATGGCACCTGCCTTCTGGCATTGCTGCCATAGTTGCCGTTCGAATAATAGTGGTCGAACCATATTGTCTTGAACCCCTTGGCCGGCACATTGCCATGCAAGGCCGACAGGCGGAAGTCGTTCACACCGTCGGAGATGTGCATGCTGCTGAGCAGGACAGCTTTCGAGGCTGGGTTGTACAGCTCTATCCATCCGCCGTAGCAATTGGCATTGTCCAGATATTGGTCCAGGTTGGCCACCTGTATTTCGTTGATTACCAGTGTTGTGTCCGTCGTTTCCTGCGAGAGCAAAGTGGCAGTGGACAGCAATGCCAGGAGCGCTATGATGTTCTTCCTCATTGTCGTATGTTAAATCCTCTGCAAAATTACGATATATTTATGAAAGAAGAGACAATATGGCGATAAAAATCCTTTCTGCGTGTTAAAAAGTGTTTAAGAATAAAGAAAAAAGTTTTAAATTCTTTGTAGTAATATTTATAATATTTAAATTTGCGATGTGAAATGTCTTATGGACAAATATAATTAACAACTTTTAATCATAACCTTTAATTTTAAAAACAATGCGAAAACATTACTTATTGTCGATGTTGTTGCTCATGTTGGCAACAATGTTGTCGTCGCCTCGTGCGTTTGCACAGACCGACGCTGAGTACAATGCCGCGCTAGCCGCCATCGGAGATCAAGGTGACTACTACATTACGACGGACTATGCTGGCACCAAGTACTATTTGACTGCCGAAGGCACCCTGACAGATTCGATAGGAGGAGCTGGCTTCTTCTTCTTTCAGAAAGTGACAAACGACGGTACTTTCAAGACGTATGGATACCTGGTTGATAGTGGAGAAAAGCGTTTCAGCAATCCTGCATCAAGTAGTAATATAAATGATACTAAACTCAACACCAGCACAAACAATCGACACGATTGGGAGGCTCAGGTTTTCTTCATGAATGCCGAGGGCAAGTTTGCTGTTCGTGCCACCAATGCAGCCAGCACTACAGCTTCCAGTGGTTGGAACTGGTGTGGCCAGTCTTTCTGGACAGTTAAAAGTGGTCCGAATGCCGGCTATTCCTTCGATGTCAATTACATTTGGACTCTGGAAGATGAAGAAGGCAATGCGGTTGAGCCCCCATCAGATGGAGTAAAGGTTAAGATAATCTTCGAGGGTATTTTTGAAAAATATGCGAATTACCTTGGTGATGAAGATGCCATTTCTTTAGGTCGTGGCCTTGGCTTAGGAACAGACCCTGGTCAGTATTCCGATGATGAAACATGGGAATTGTTCTTGGAACTGATGGAAGAAGTAGAGGAAATCTTGGGCAAAATGCAGGCTGATGATTATGACTATGCATCCGATCCAGATGCATTATCAGAGGAGGAAGCTCAGGCCATGGATGCACGTGCCGACTCCTTGTACCAGAAGGTTCTCGACAGCGAGGTGCCGTACACGCTCGACTTTGCCCAGGGCGACGGCTACTACCGCATTATCGCCCACAACAGATACAAGTCTAAATTCGACGAAAGTGGGTTTGTTGACAAAGCTATTGCTGCTTCGTACAGCGCCGACCATAAGGGCAAGGCTGTATATGGTACACTCAGAAGAGACTTGGCCAACTACCTTTGGAAGCTTACCAAAAGCGAAAATGGAGACAGTATCATGATACAGAATGCCGGCATGGGAACCTATATCAGTTTCTCGTCAGACAACCCCGAAAACAAGGTTATTTTGACTGAAGATGCCAGCGATGCAAGTTGTGTGATGTTCGACTATGCAGGTGCGGATTATGTAATGCCAGATGGCATCGACGATGACAAAGACATCTTTGCTATCCGTCTTGCAGGTAAAACAAGAGATGACAACAGATATATTCACCAGATGAGCCACAGTTCTGTTAAAGACCAGGATTCTCCATGGGGCAATTATGGTACCGACTCTGGTCAAGAAATCGAGTTGGGCTTCTGGAGAAGCACCTGGAATTATGCTTTAGATGCAACGGATAGATGGGCCAGCGAATGGTTCCTTGAATACGTTGACGATGCAGAAGCAGAGGAACTTATCGAGAAATTCGAGATAGTCAAGAACCACGACGTCTTGGTTGCTCAGAACAACAAGCTTCGCGAAGAGGTGAAGGTAGCTCTGGAAACAGCCAAGGATGCAATCAAGACGAAGATGATTACCTCTGCCTCTCAGATGACATCTCCCTATAGCTGTGATAACTTTGGTTACACCGATGGTGGCACCCTCGCTTCCGGTGTCCTCATCGATGGTGACAAGAGCACATATTGGCACACAGATTATAATGGTTATGCACCCGAAGGCTATCATTACGTTCAGATTTCAGGCATGGAGGAGATGGTTGGTGACTGCGAACTCTACCTGTGCCAGAGATCTGCTACCAACGACCATCCTTCAATCTTCCAGTTCATAGGTACAAATGCAGAAGATCCCGATGCAGAGGATGCAGAATGGGAAGTAATGATTGAGGAGATGGCGATTCCCAATGTAGGCTCTGGTGAAGAGAACACAATCCCCTTCTACATTGAAACTCCGTATAAGACAATACGTATCTTGGCTCTTGACACAGAACCTCGTCATAGTGCTTTCTGGCATGCAGCAGAGCTTCAGATTTACACAATAAGTGAGAATCCTAACTCTCAGTTCTCTGCTCTTGGCGAGATTGCCATCGCATTGGAAAACACCTACAATGACAACATTGCTGTCGAGGATGCAGACATCACCCTCGAGTTGTATCAGGCTCTGCTGGATGCTTATAAAGCATTCCTGGCCGGCATGGTTGATCCCACCGAACTGCGTACAGCTTTGGAAACATACGCTAACGTGACGAAGGGCGTCGTAGAAGGAACAAATCCTGGTGAGTGGGCAAGTGCTGAGATTGCCGAGGCTTACGATGCTCTGCGTGCAGAGGTTGCAGCATATGACAAGGCTGGCATCTACAATGCCGTACAGAACCATAAGTATGCCGTGATGCTCAAGGCAATGAACAAGAGCGTTATGGAGCAGGCCAACGGTGTGAAGACCGACAAGTGGTATCACATTATGTTCCCCACAGAGGAGATGTACACAGGCTTTGACTTTGATCCCGCATCTCCAGGTGGTACTTCCAAGATTATTGACAATCCCGACCAGTTTGGCTACTATGTCGTTTCCGGTATCAGAACAGATGAAATTGGAACTGATGAAGAAACTGGAGAAGAAAAGGCCACAGGCAACTACTATCTTGAGAATGTAGCGAAGGAAGATGTTCGCGAGGGCATGTCCATGTACTTCGTAAATCCCGAGGATATTGTTGATGCTGATGTCAGCATGTTCCGTTTCGTTGAGAAAGAGGCAGACGCCCCCGACTATGCAAGCCTCTTGGCTGATATGAAGGAGAATATGCTGATGGCTCTCGACATGAGTTCCACCTATACAAAGGGCGAGGCTCTGATTACAGACGCTTCTCAGCTATCAACCAATGCTCCCGACCCAAGCGAAGGCCTGCACATCGAGTATGCAGTCGATGGCAACCCCAACACCTTCTGGCACAGCGACTATCACAAGAAGTACCTTGAGCCCGCTTATCTGCAGGTTGCCCTCAACGAGCCTGTTTCTGGTCTCATTCAGGTAGATGTAACCCGTCGTCAGGGTATCTCCTATGGTCACATGGTACGCATGTACATCCAGGGCAGCAACGACGCTGAGACTTGGACCAACATCGGCTATCTCGAGACGCCCTACACCAACCTCAATGAGTCTGTCACCAGCCAGCCTGTTGACCTCGGCGGTTCTTATAAGCACCTGCGCTTCATCCTAACCAGAAGAGCTGGTAAGGACTATGAATACGATCCATTCGCAGTTATTCCCAGTGAAGACAAGTATGACCAAAACGACCCTGAGGGTTGGACTTACTTCCACGTTGCTGAGTTCCAGATTTATCCTGTAACTCCAAACACCGAGCTCAGTTCAAGCGGTAAGACACTCCAGAGCGCATACACCGCTCTCAATAAGATTGTCCTCAAGGACGCTACTGCAAGAGACGTCGCTTCTTCTGCACAGGCTTACAGAACCTATCGTTCAGACTTCAATGTAGCTGAAGGCAAGGACGTTCTGCCCTATGGCAAGGACAAGGCAGATGCTGTTTATGCTATCCAGAACAAGGCTACAGGTCTCTTCGTTAACTGTAAGGGCAGCAACAATGCCAACAACTCGCTCGAACTGGTTCCGACCTTCTTCGACTATAAGGCTATCGGCTTCCAGAGGAGTTTGATTCATGGCACGGACCTCCATGCTGGAGATTGCTCATATCTGCACTCCCAGAACTTCGACCACCGCTTCGTGACATGGAATGCTACGACTCCCAACTCCAACTCTGGCCTTGTCATTGTTGAGGCAGAGGAAGAGTATGCAGCTCCCGCAGAGTTCTCCTTCTATAAGAGCATCAAGCCCGGCCAGATTTGCAACTGGTGCAACAGTGTTTCCATTACCCCGAAGGATGCCCCTGAAGATGCAGCCGCTTACACATGCCTCGGTGCATTCTCCAACGAGGAAGGCTACTTCGTTGCCCTCAAGACAATCGAAAGCATCCCCGCAGGTCATCCCACATTCTACATCTATGGCGATACATTAGACTATGACGCAGAAGATGACTATGTAGAAGACATTGAGTTTACCATGCCTGGAACACCTGAAATGGTAGAGAAGGGCGACACCATCAACGGTGCCATCGGTGTCATTGGCAATCACACGCTTAAGAAACACCAGATTTACTTCTCTGGCAACAAACCAGTGTGTGTAGGAGAGGAAGGCTACTATGTATATTCTCCCAAATGGGGTGTCGTATTGGATTTGGATGTTGAGCTTTGTCCCGTCCTCAATCCCGAAGAAGAAGACTATGACTTCGCGATTTGCCTCAATGGTGAGGGCGACAAGGCCGACGGCGTGGAGAATATCTCTACAGCCCTCGAGAACATCGGCAAGCCTGGCAATGTTTACAGCATGGATGGCAAGCTGCTCCGTTCCGGTGCTACCCTGAACAGCCTGAAGGCTATGGGTAAGGGTATGTATATCCTCAATGGCGTGAAAGTTCTGGTTAAGTAAATAACCTTTCTATCAATAGAGGGAGTTCTTCGGGGAATCCGAAGGCTCCCTCTTTTAATATATAAACATTATACAATATATAATAATGAGAAAGCTAAAGAGTCTGTTTTTAATGGTGGGGCTTTTGCCTGCCTTGCAGAGTATGGCACAAATAGAGAATTACACCATGCCCGATGGCAAGGTGGTGAAGATTGACCGCAGTGTCTTCCCCGACCTCAAGTATGATGCTGTGCCCAAGGCCAAGTCCGCCGACTACGTGACGCGGCGTAAGGCACGCAAGATGGACAGGCAGTTGCCGCCCTACGTCTATAATGGCCAGGACAAGTACTTCCCGCCCATTTTCAACCAGAGCGGCGGTTCGTGCGGCTCGGCAGCAGGTGTGGGCTATCAGTTCACCCATGAGATAAACAGCTATCGCGATGCCGATGCCTCCCAGCCCGAGAACCAGTACCCCTCGCACTTCACGTGGCTCATGGCCTACCAGACCAGCACCACCGAGGGCATGGCCAAGGGGAACGGTATCCCCAACGTCCCCACCTACGGCGGGCGCACCTACAGCAGACTCTTCGGTGCACAGACGCACGACGACCCCGACTACGGCTGGATGCAGGGCTACGACAAGTGGTACAGTGCCATGTGGAACCGCTCGGCCTATGACTTTTCTATGGCTCCCACGAACACTCCCGAGGGCAGGCAGGAGCTGAAGGAATGGCTCTATGACCATTGCGGCGACCCATCCATGCACGGTGGCGGCGTGGCAGGCATCGGCGTGGCAGCCGGACCCACATCCGCAGCCATTCCCAATACAGCAGCCAACAAAGCTGCGGGCGTCTCGGGCATGAAGTATGTCAAGTCGTGGGGCGAAACGTTCAATCACGCCCTCACCGTCTGCGGCTACGATGACCGCATCGAGTTTGACCTCGACGGCGACGGCATCGTCGGCGAGGTCGAAGAGGACGAGGTGGGCGCCTGGATTATCGCCAATTCGTGGGGCGACGGCTGGGAGAACAAGGGCTTCATCTTCTGCCCCTACAAGTACAGCTATGCAGTGGGAACAGACACATGGACGTGGACGCCCGGTGCTTTTGTCATTCGCCAGGACTATCGCCCTCTGCGCACCATCAAGCTGCTGATGGACTACACGCATCGCAGCGAACTTCTGCTCTCGGCCGGCATTGCCGAGAACCTCAGCGCCACCAAGCCCGAGAAGAGCATCCCATTCGAGCATTTCCGCTATGCCGGCAATACGCTGAATGCCGACCCCGCTCCCGAGGTGCCCATGCTGGGCCGTTGGGTGGATGGCATGCATCACGAGCCGATGGAGTTCGGCTACGACCTCACCGACCTCACCTTCACGGCCGACCGCACCAAGCCCCTGAAGTACTTCTTCACCGTCAAGACCAAGACCGGTGCCATAGGCAGCGGACACATCCATAAAGCCTCCATTATCAACTATGAGTTCGAGAACGACGGCGTGGAGATTCCCTTCCAGCAGAAGGATGTGTCGATAAAGAACAACGGACGCGAGACCGTCATCAGCGTCATTGTGCCAGGCGAGCAGCTTTATCCTCCCATCAACCTCAGTCTGGAGGACGGCGTGCTCCAATGGTCCGCTCCGCAAACATCCAGCCTTACCCTTACGGGCTATCATGTCTATGAGGGGAAAAGCCTCATAGCACAGTTGCCTGTGAACCAGACGTATTTCGCCCTTACCGACACATCAGAAGAATCTTTTACCGTCAGGGCTGTCTATCTGGCAGGTCAGTACCAGCAGGAGTCCGCTCCCTCCAATCCTGTTATGCTCGCGACACCACAGTATGGAGCCAACCGCTTTGTCGAGATGAACGAGGGTGGCATCGTCATCCCGGGTGCCATTTCGGAGATGCTGGGTAAGGCCACGATAGAGTTCTGGATGCGCAGTGACAAGAACGTCAGCTACACGCACCAGGTAGGCCCGGGCTGGGGTAAGTTCCTTTTCCACAACAACAGCAGCGGCACCATCTCGGTGGGGTGGGAGAGCAACAGCACCGACCGCCTGAACGTCTCGGGCGCACTCACCACGCTCAAGAAATGGAATCACATCGCCATTGTCATCAACGGCAGCACGCTCACGCTCTACGTCAACGGTGTGCGCAAGGGTCAGATTACCTCCAGCAGCTATTCCGGCCTGACGGCCTTTGGCGACCTTCCGTTCGGCAATACGGGCGACAACCAGTGGTGGATAGGCGGACTGGACGAGATACGCGTCTGGCGGACTGCCCGTACGCAGGCGGAGATAAGGAACAACATGCGTGTTCGCATTGCTGCTCCTGCCCTGCAGCCCGACCTGCTGGTCTATGTGCCAATGGAAACCATCGAGGTGGATGGCAAGACCATGCTTCGCGAATATGTAAGCGGCAAACATGCCAGCTTCCGCTCTATCGGCACATGGCAGGTCGTGGAGGGTGATGACCCCCTCTCAGGCACAACGCCCACGCCCACACTTACCATATCCGAGGAAGAGACCACCCACCTTGCGGGCGTTCCCTTCCGTCTGACGGCGGTGACATCGCTGAATGCGGTAGAGTGGATTTGGACATTGCCCGGCACAGAAGAGTTTCCTTTCCTGTACAATAATATCCGTCATGGTATCAGCCCGACCTTCGACTTCCTCTATTGGGCTGGTACATATAATATAATGTGTACAGCGACCTTTGCCGATGGCAGCACGCTCTCGGCAAGCAAGGACATTACCGTCATCGACGGCGAGGCTCCCGTGGCAGCCTTCGATGTGCTCAACGACACCCTGCCGGCAGGCGATCGCTTCAGCTTCGTCAACCGTAGCGAGGGCTATGGCTGCACCTATTGCTGGAGCCTGCCCGGGGCCGAAGTCGAGCAGTCGAGCGGCACCAATGCCACCGCCCTCTATCCTACGACAGGAACATTCCCCGTAACACTCACCGCAACCAACTCTTACGGCTCCAGCAGCGTGACCAAGCAGGTGACGGTGCGCGAGTCAGCTCCGGCCGCCCGCTTCGACCTCTCCAAGACAGCCATCATGGTGGGCGATGGCATCCGGCTCATCGATGAGAGCCGCTACACGCCCCTCTCTTGGCAATGGGAGCTGAACAACGGCAGCCGTGCCCTGACCGTCAGCGAGCAGTCGCCCTACGTCGTTCCCACAGCTCCTGGCATCTACGACGTCAGCCTGCACGTCACCAATACATTGGGCGAGAATATGCTCACCATGCCCAAGTACCTCATCGTCAGCAACGACGATGCGCAGTCGTGCCTCAACTTCGCGGGCACCGAGACTCTCCAGCTTTCCTGTCCCTTTGCCGAGGAGCAGAAGACGCTCACGCTCGATTGGTGGATGCGTCCGCAGCAGTATCAGGGCAGTGTCAGTCTTACCTCCACACAGGGTGAGCTCTCCACTTCTGTAGATAACAAGGGTATGCTTTCCATCAAGTTGGGCACCAAGACGGCGCAGTCGGCCGAGGGCTACATCATCACCGACGAATGGCATCACTATGCCTTGACCTACAGCACCGGCACCGTCCGCTTCTATCGCGACGGAATGCTCTGGGGCACTTCGTCCAGCAGGCTTGCCACCCGCTTCCCCGCCCTCGGCAGCGTTACGATGGGTGCCGACGGCTTCAAGGGGCAGATAGACGAGGTGCGGCTCTGGGCTACAGCCCTGACGGCCGAGAAGGTGAAGGCCTACAGCAACCAGCACATCGCCGATATCCAGGAGGCACAGACGGCCGACGGCCTGTTGCTCTACTATGACTTCAACCAGAGCGGTGGCGACGTGCAGGACCGCACCTCCGGCGGCTACCATGCAGTGCGCATCGGCTTCGGTCCCGACGGCGATGCCTGGAACTCCGCCTTGGGTGTCTTCACCCTCGACACCGAGGCTCTCATGCACGGAGACATTTCCGCGATATATCTCACCAACTACAAGAACCCCTACATCACCGCTTCGGGCACCGTCAACAGCAACAACAGCAGCCGCTTCCTTCGCCTGGCCATGCGCACCAGCCGCTCCAAGTGGCAGGATGCCAATGCCATCGTCCAGAACGGTATCACCACCGGCGCCCATATCGATACAAGTCACCACAGCGACATCCAGTTCGAGACACAATGGAGTGGCTTCGCCACGCCCTTGCTCGACTATCGCCTCTGGCAGCCCGTCACGCTTCCTGCGGGACGCTATCAGTTCAGCATCGTGCCCGGCGACGTGGACGACATGCAGGAGAGCCGCTTGGTGGCCTGCGCGGGTAATAAGATGGTGAGTGACGCCGACTGCGAGGCTCAGGCCCTTGCCTGGTGCAAGCTCAGCGAGGGCAGCATCAGCTTCACGCTCATGGAGGAGACCGAGGTGTCGCTGGGTATCATCGTGAACCTCACGGGCCAGTCCAGCTTCGGCATCAATGCCTTCCGGCTGGAGGGAGTCACTATCGAACCCCTCACGCCAACAGAAGACCCGGACGGCATCCGGGAAGTTAAAAATGAGGAGTTTAAAGTTAAAAGTGAGGAAATAGTAAATGGTAAATTGTCAAATGGTAAATGTTACGACCTCAGCGGCCGCCAAATCGTAAATGGCAAGTTGACGAAGGGCGTAATCATCGTTCGCAACCCCGACGGGACAATCAGGAAACTGATGATGAAGTAAATAAATCGGCGAAAAAACCTGACAACATTTTTTATTGAAAAAGGCTGTCTTGCGTCGCGACGCAGGGGGCTGTCTCCAACACAGCGTGTAGTGTTTGCCAACACAGCACGCTGTGTTGTCTTTTTATCCATGCCAAGTTGGGACAGACACCACACCCTAAAAATGCGAAAAACGCTGGAAATAGTCCCTGTTTTGCTATGCGGAGCTTGCAAATGATTCATTTTGACGTTCTGCTCTCCATGCTAACTCGCTGATTATCACGGAGGACTTGATTTGAGCCTTCCTTTTCTGTTTTGCGCCCCTAAATGCCATCCGACGGAAAAACTGCCCTCAGAAACGGCTTTATTGCGAAATTCCCTGACAAATCGTTTGCATATCAAGATAAATAGCCACAATACGTCGAGCGGCAAAAAGAAGAACGATATGCAGGTCATCTTTTTATCAGGAGTGAAAAAAAACATCGGTTTTCTTGGCAATTATGACAATTATGCCTAACTTTGCGTACAAGAAACCATAAAAACACTTATTTTATGCATAAGTTTTGCTATACTTATCTTTTCAGGGCGCTCCTGACTGTCGTGGCTTGTTTTGTCGCAACAAGCCTTCTGGCTCTAACGGAAATCCATGTGGAGACGGCAGGCACGCTTTCCACTCTGCTGACATCGACCGACAGGCAACTGAAGGTGTCGGGGTTCATCAACGGAAGCGACATTAAGTTCCTGCGCGAACAGATAAACGCCGGAAAGGTGACGAGCCTCGACTGGTCGGAAGTCCGCATCGTGAGCGGCGGCGAAGCCTACTATGAAAGCTACACGACAACGAACGACGTCATCGGCATGGAGATGTTTTATCAATGTTCCAAGCTTCAGGCAATGGTGCTGCCAACGACCGTGACTGCCATCCAGAAGAATGCCTTCGCCAACACGGGACTGAAGTCAATCGACATCCCTAACAGCGTCAGGTCGGTGGGCGAGGATGCCTTCGCCTATTGCAGTTCGCTGGCGACGGTTGTCATAGGCAAAAAGGTAAACCAGTTGAGCAAAGGCTCGTTCTATGGTTCTAACGTGACAAAGGCATACGTGAAGCCCATCACGCCTCCCAGCCCGCCGTCGTATCTCTTCTCGTCAAGCCCGAGGATTTATGTCTATAAGGAAGCCTTGGCGGACTACAAGGAGTTGGGTTGGAACAATTACGGCACACTTTCCGGTACGTTGGCGAACTATTATCCCCAAGAGCCGGACGAGGACGACTTGCTGACCGAATTGTGTGCCGCCTTCTTCGAGGATGCAGCCTGCACGCAGCTCAAAGCCGAGTACCAAGCAATGAGCGACGAGGAACTGACCTCTGCTATGACCGAAGCAGGCTTGCCAGATGGGATGACAGCTATCGCCCTCAAGATAAAGAACAATACCTGGGCAGCCTATGAGCAGGAGTTCCGCATCCACTCGTACAAAGCCTACAGCGATGCAAACTATTGGGACGACAAATTCTGGACACACTGCGGTTCCTACATGGGCAATCCGACGGGCATCTATTGCCAAAATAACGACCCGCTCTATGTCTTTGTCGATGAGGACGTGCCGTCGGATGCCACCTTGTACTTCGCCGGCTTGGGAGTTGACCATATGTTCACGACAGCCAAGACGGGACAAAAGCTTGTGAAGGGCCTCAACGTCATAGACGGAGAGGCAGACAAGCTCTATTACGTCCTCTATACTGCCGACACAAAGGCGATGACAAAAAGACTAGAGGAATGGCCGGAGATGAAGATACACATCGAGGGCGGCAAGGTGGATGGCTACTTCGACGCCTCCCGCCATACCGACACCGACTACAAGAAACTTCTGAATGCTGCTGCCAACTCCACCTTTGTATGCAAAGGCAAGCACTCGGTGATGAACATCAGGACGTCAATTCTTAAGGAGACATATCCCAGCAAAATCGCTAAGGCCGTGGAATGCCTCGACAGCCTTTCGGTATGGGAAAAGGACCTCTCCGGCTTGACTGAGGCTGTGGCTAACGGAGAGAAAGCAGGCGCACCTTTCTATCTCACAGGTGGCGACGCTTTCTATCCGGGCTATTTCAACAACCCGACATACGTCGATAACGACTCGCCGGGTTCCGTTGCCCATGCCACCAGCTACGGCATACACATCTCCCTCGATGCCAGCAAGACCTTCCTCAATCCCTATAATCCGTCGAGCTATGACGAGAACGGCACAGCACATGAGTTTGGACATCAAATGCAGTATCCTATCATGTTGTGCGGCTTCACAGAGGGTACCAACGACCTCTTCTCCAACTATTGCAAGTTCCATGTAGGAAATAGATGCACTTGGGGCAACCCGCTGAGCACCACCATGCAGGAGTTCGCGAAGCGCACGCCCTTCAACATCCGCACCATAGACAACTGCCACCGCCTGTTCTTCTCTCTTTACCTTTACTACCATCAGGCACAGAAGAACACCTCCTTCTTCCCCGAACTCTTCAAGGCGCTGCGTGCAGACAGGATGGAGTCGATGGGCAGCCCCATCAACAACAACGAGTCTACCCTGAAATTCGTTCGCAAGGTGTGCGAGATAGCCCAGGAAGACCTCACCGATTTCTTCACCGTATATGGTTTCTTCGAACCCACCAACAATCTCTACGTCGAGGACTACGGCGACCATTATGTCACCACCAAGCAGGCCGACATTGATAACACGAAGGCCCAGATTGCCCAATACCCTGTGAAGAACCGCGAGATTATCTTCATAGAGGATCGTGTGGAGAGTCTCCCTACCACAAACTTTGTCACGACAGCAGGACAGAAGCGAAGAGGGCAAGATGACAACTATTGGGGCGACGTCGGGCAGTTTACCAGCTATCTTCCCGGAGCCTGCGAGCCTTCGGACTATGTATGTTACCAAGCCGACTCTCTTTATGCTATGGAAGGCACAGGAGGCATCGGCTTCCTGATGCTCGACGGCGAGGGAAACATCAAGTATGCCGCCAATGCCAAGGACGTCTGCATCCCCAAGAGCGTAGGTCGTGACTTCACCATCTACTCCCTCGATGCCGACGGCTCGCTGCATGAAGTCAGCAAGGCGGTTGGCGGCGAGGAGACTGTTGAAATCTCGCTAGCAGGCCGGCTCCAGCAGACTTTGCAGAACGAGCAGGTCATCAAGCTGATTGTCAAAGGGAAGATACACGGAAGGGACATCAAGTATCTGCGTGACCTTATCTCCAGCCACCACCTTCAGTGCCTCAACCTCGAGGGTGCACAAATCGTTGCCAACAGCACATATTCCTACTACCAGAACTATAAGACATCTACCAATGTCATGGGTGACTATGCCTTCCAGGGTTTCACCAAGCTTGTTTCTGTGCGTCTGCCCCAGACAATCACAAAGATTGGCACGAATGCCTTTTCCAAAACAGGAATTAGGATGATAGAGATACCCGATAAGGTGACGAGCATAGGTGACGATGCATTCGCTTATTGCAGCAACTTGGGTACTGTGATTGTCGGCAAGGCTGTAAAGACCATCTCGAAGGGGGCGTTCTACAGTTCTCTGGTGAAGGATGTTTACGTCACTCCGCTCACTCCGCCAAGCGTCTCGAGTTATCTCCTCAGCAGCAATCCCACGATTCACGTCTATGCCAGTGCGCTTTCGAGGTATCAGGCATCGGACTGGGCAAACTACGGCACAATAGTAGGCGACCTCACGGACGAAGTCATCGATGGCATCGAAGACCTTAAAGACCTTAAGAACCTTAAAGACCTTAAAGACTATAACACCGAAACCTACGACCTTCTTGGCCGCAAGGTTTCGGAGATGAAGCCAGGCAGCATCTACATTCAGGGCGGAAAGAAGATAATAAAGTAAGAAACTATAAACTAACAGCAATATGAAAAGGATTTTTTCACAAAAAGTGCTAAGCTGCTTGTTGCTGCCTTTATATGTTTTACTCCGAAGAGCCTTTGGGCTGTAACAGAAGTTAATGTCGAGACAGCCGGTACGCTCTCCACGCTTTTGACAAGTACCGACAAGGAGCTTAAGGTGACAGGTGTCATCAACGGCACCGACATCAAGTACATCCGCCAGTTGGTCACGGCAGGCACTGTGACGAAGCTCGACTGGTCGGAAGTCAGCATTGTGGCTGGTGGCGATGCTTATCGTGACTCTTACACCACGACAGCCAATGTCATCGGTGAAAAG
>Ga0310690_10002875_pt1 | contig 27105 bp, 27 predicted proteins | sample AusTroGonzalo_MG_2_FD_207661 | JGI IMG/M metagenome (GOLD analysis project Ga0310690, IMG submission 207661) | Bovine rumen microbial communities from tropical cattle in Woodstock, Queensland, Australia - Gonzalo_04 (v2) (version 2) | ecosystem: Host-associated > Mammals > Digestive system >...
GAGCGGAACACCGTCCGCCCGACCACGGCGCGGATCGTCTGCGCCTCGCCGCCGTGTGGCGTGTAGCCGACCTCGGCGGCGAGGCTCTGCATCTGTATCGCGCGCATATGCTCGATGGCAGACTTGATCATGAGAACCTCACCCCCTGGCAGAGTCTGACGGGCATCGTCTCGTCTCCCACAGGGACACTACGCTTGATGTTGTGTCCGAGCGGCACTGCGTCTGGCGTCGTACTGCCGCCGACGCCTTTGCGCTCCACGCTCCATCCGACCTTGCCGCATCCGATAAAGCCGTAGTTCGGAAGCTTCTTCATCTCGAATACGCCCGTGAGAGCGAGCGAACCGAGTTCCCCCGCCTTTATGTCGAGCTTCGCAACACCGACGAGGCTACCGAGGACGACGACCTCCCCGGCTGCGACGTCCCTGTCGGGGCGGAAGTCGATGGAGTCGCCGTTCTGCACATACCTCGCGTCCATCGCCGCCTCCAGCCTTACTCGATTCCGGGGCAGAGGCGGACAAAGACGGTCGCGTCGGACGCACCCGTCAACGCGACGGCGTGACCGATCTTCGCGGAGCCGGAAGTCCCCGGCGCGACGGCCTTCTTGTTCGTCCTGTCCCACGCGACCTCGCTTCCGAGCGCGAAAGCGACGCCCCCCGCCTTCGTCATCTCGTAGACGCCAGTCAGCGCGAGCGCCCCTAGTTCGCCGGCCTTGATGTCGAGCTTCGCGACGCCGAAGAACTTGGTCCCCAGCGCGACCACGTCGCCCGCTGCGACGTCCGCCATCGGCGTGTAGTCGACGGCGTCGCCCCTCTGAACATATCTTGCATCCATTGTGTGCAATCCTTTCTCGTTTGAAGATTAAGCGGCCCGTCCGCCGTGGCAGGGAAAGAAACAAGCAAAGAAACCTGCCTCCGGCGGCCCGGGCCAGAGATTGTTTAGGCCGCGGCCCCGTTGGACTTGACCATTCCGCGATGGTCCTGTTCGCGGATGCCCACGTCGAAGTACACGCGGAACCAGATGCCGAGGACGTTGAAGTCCAGGTCGCCGCGCTCCACGGTCGGCGTGCGCTTGCCCTTGAGGTAGCCGATCTCGAAGGTGTCCACAGTGCCGGGCTTGCCGAAGAGGTACCACGCGGTGTCGCTCGCGCCGTCGTACTTCGCGTTCGAGAGGTACGGGCTTGAGACGATCTGCAGGTTCTGGTCGGCGAGGACGTTGAGAGTCGGGCGGATCGTGTTCTCCGCCCCGCCGGACATCATCAAGGCCGCGCCGCGAGTGAGCTCGACAGCAAGGAACTTCAATGCCGTCGGGACGAGCAGGATGCTCGGCTCCACGTTCACCGGCTGTCCGTCCGCGTCAGTCTGGTCGAGGAACACCTTGATGGCCTTCTTGAGCGAGTCTGCGGAAAGCGCAGACGTCGCCCCGGTGAGGAGGTTCTTGTGGTTCGACGAGAAGAGAGGCTTGCCGTCAACCATCGTCGGGTTCGCCATGAGGCGCTCGAAGAAGAGCTGGTCGACGAGACGGGCCGCACGGTTGCCCATCGCGGTCGGGACCTTGAGGAACGCGCCGAGGTCGTCGTTGATGATCATCTTGCGCGTAAGGCAGAACTTCTTGGCGTAGGTGTCGAGCTGGTTCACGGCCTTCTCCTCGGAAACGCCGCCGTCCTTGATCTCGCCGTCCGCGCCGACGGGCTTCAGGTCGCCGATGTCGGTGAGGCGGAAGCGCTGGTTCTCCTTGAAGTCGGAGAGGTCGGCGGACGTGCAGAGGCTCGTCGCGATGATGGGCTGCGCGCGATACGCCTGCAAGAGCTTCTTCTGCGCGACGTTCGAGAGGATGCCGGGGAGCGACACCGTCGAGAACGCGGCCTTGATAGCGGAGTTGTCGAAGGTGCGCGGGACGTTCATCCCCTCAAGCCTCATGCACTCGGCGAGGACGCCCTGGAGCGGGATGTCGCAGTCCTTCATCGCGGCCTCGACGGTCTCATCGCCCATGTCCTTCGCGAGCGTGCCGCCGTCGATGCCCGCGCGGAGCGAAAGCGCCGCCTCAAGCGTCTTTGCGGTCATGCCGGACTTCTTCACCGTAACCGCTGGCGCGGAGGTCGTGGGCTGCTTGGCGCGGTACGCCTTGAGGACTTCCTCGTTCACGCGGTTGCGGTCCCATCCCTCGGCGATTGCCTTCGCCTCGATGTCCGCGAACTCTCCGCCGCACACGCCCTTGATCATCGCGACGCGCTCGCGCTCGGCCTTGATAGCCTCCGCCGCGATTGCCTTCGCGTCGGGCGCGGGCTCCTGGGCGGGCGCGGCCGCCGCGACGACGGTCTTCGGCGTTTCGGAAGGCTGCGCGGCGGGCGCGGACGCGGTCACCGTCTTGGGGGTGTCCGTCGGCACAGCCGCTGGCGTAGCCGTCGGGGTTGCGGGAGCCGCCGCCTCGACGGGCTTCGTCTCCTTGTTGGTCACTTCAGGTTCCATAATGGAGTTTCCTTTCAGTTGCAGTTGTGCCGTGACTGTCATGTGCGTCGAGCGGTCCGCGCCCACGGCGACTACGCTGACCTCCCGCAAAGTTGATTTCGTTACGTGGTAGAACGGCGCTTCGTGTTCCGCTCCGTTTACCTTCCTCTTGCCTTCCTGCACCAGCTCGGCGGCTTCGACTTCGGCTCCAATCGAGAGCTGCCAGTCCGCGCCCGCCTTGCCCTGGGCGACTATCGCCTCAGCGAGTTCGCCTTCGGCGACGATTTCGCCAGCGATTGCGAGGTGCCCGTTCTCCGCCTTGGCGTTCACCACGCCCACGCGTCCAAGCGTGTGGTTCTCGTGGTTCGCGAGAAGCGGCACGGATTCCGGAACGGTCATGCCGGAGAGGTCTACGACCACCGGCTTCGACCACCCGAAGAGCCGCATCTTCCCGCCCGAGTAGGCAAGCCCCGCCACCTTGTGCTTTCCGTCCCCGCCATCCTTCGCGGCGGTTATTTCGAGATATTCACTCGTCTTTCCCATCTTCTTCTCCTTCGTTTTCGTCTTGAGATTCGTTCTTCTTCGGAACATCGTCTATGCCGAGTTCCTTCATGAGCGTCCTTTCCTTGGCTATCTGCCGAAGCTCCGTCTCCCAGTCCTTGCCTTGGCGGGCGTATTCCGCCGCCAAAGTCGTGGTCTTGTTGAGAAGCCGCTTCTCCTGCGCGTTCGCCTCCTTCGCGGGGTCCACGTGTTCCTGTCCGTCCCAGAACCACACGTGGCGGCAGTCGCAGGCGTCAATCTGCGTCGCGGTCACAAGCGACCACTCGCGCATCCACGCCTCGAACACGCGGTCGAGTATCTCCGCCTCCATGAACGCCCGGTCCACCTTGAGCGACTTGTAGTAAGTCTGGTGGTCGAGGCGTCCCGACGCGTAGTTGTAGCCCGACGAGTTCCCGGCCGCGATGTTGTAGGGCATCGAAAGACACCTTGCGATCTCGTTCAGTATCTCGTGCTTGAACTCGCCGTATGTCGTGACGGGCTGCTTCGGATCGACCTGGGACATCTTCCAGCCGCCCGGCATCGTGAGGAGCATGTTCCTCTCCAGTTGGATCGTGTCCATCGCCTCAACGCTGTCGGCCTCGCCGTTCGCGGGGGCGTCCGTGTAGAGGATTCCCGCGAAGTCGGCGGCCGCCTCCGCAGCGGATACCACAGCCAGCGTGAACCGGCGAAGGTGTGCAAAGAGCGGCAGCGCGGCGGTTATCTCCGGGATGCCGCGATGCTGCTCCGGCCTGTCCTGGCGAAACACATGGATCATGTTCTCCGCCCCGACGGTCATGAACTCCGTGTTGAAGCTCTCCGTCCCGCCCGGATGGAACTTCAATACCCTGTACGAGACGGGGTTTCCGAAAGAGTCGAACGTGATGCCGTCGACCCGCCTCTCGTCGCTGGTCAATTCGTCATCCGTAACCCGGTCGGCTTCGATGAGCTGAAGGTCGAGCCTCACGTTCGTTTTAAGTTTTGGATTCTGCGCAAGGATGATGAACGCCTCCCCGTCCTGGCACCGCGCCATCCGTATGGTGCGGAGCTTCGCGGGAAGCCTCGTCCTCTTCGCCCAGACCTGAAAATCGTGTTCTATGCGCTTGTCAACATCCTCGTCTTCGAGGAGCATCTGAAGCCTCGGCCCCGTGCCGACGGTATCGTCGGCGAGCGTCTTCACTATGCCACGCGCATACGAGTTGTTCTGCACCTCGTATCTCGCCCGCGTGCGGAGAATCTTGCGGACGTTCGAGTCCGCCTCCGCGTCTGCGGACAGGAAGTCCGCCGCGCCCCAATGCTTCGCGTTGTCCTTCGTAGTCTGCGCGGCGTCGAACCGAGCCCGCATCCAGCTCACGAACCGCCCGCCGAGGCTCTTCCTGGACGGTGCGTCTTTCTTCTTGGATGGCCAAAGCTTCACAACACACCTCCTCCAGCCGCCATCTTCGTTATCCGGATCGGCAGCCTTTTGCCTTTGAGAGCATCCTTGGATGCGTAGTAGTTGAGGAGCTTGATGAGGTCGGCCGCCGAGTGGTTCTCCACGACCTGCCCGTCAACCTCCACTTTCTTTGGCGAGAGGAGGAGATTCTCCATTATCTCCTCGATCTTTGACTGATCCATAGTCCTGAAACTCCTTTCCCGCTTCCACGGCGGCAATCCTCTCGCCGACCCAGCGCATTACGTTGACGCACATCGAGTTCCCGCACACCCTGTGGCGGAATCCGTCGGGCGCGTGTTCCTTGCCTTTCCACGGTATGTCAGTCCAGCCGTCGGGAAATCCCATGAGCCGTTCGCTCTCGACTGGTAGAAGACGCCGCAATTGCGTCGGTGTGCAGACCGCGTTGACATGGCTGGAGCGGAGCGTGTACATAGCCGCCCCCGCCTCGTCGTAGCACTTCGTCTTGAGGCGTTTCGTGCGCCCCTCGATATTCATCATGTCTATCGGGAAACACTCTCCCGAAGTACATTCTCCAGCGTCGGCGGCAGCCGATACCCCAGCCTTTCGGCGCGGGCAAGCATCGCCACCGCATAGTTCGCCGCCAAGCAGCACCTCTGCGGCACGGGTCCAGTCTCCACGATGTCCGACAAGGATGACACGACGCCTTCGCTGCGGCACCGCCCCCGGAAATGAGGGAACTCTGGTATATCTTGCGTCCAGCACTCGCCACGAAACGCCGAAGCGCCCGGGCGCATTGGTGACGATTCCAGCATTCCCCCATCCTCCATCGGGGACTTGCACCTCCCATCCCGCGAACTCCGAGAGGATTCTGGCGAAATCCCGCCCGCCTCCAATCGCAAGCACGGCTGGGACATTCTCCCAGACCACCCAGCGGCAGCGTGTCCGTTCAGCCAGCCGCGCAAACTCAAGCGAGAGGCTTCCTCGCGGATCGGCGATGCCCCCCTTGCTGCCGCCGCTTGAAAACGACTGGCAGGGCGACCCGCCGACAAGGAGGTCGATTCTGTTTCCATAGTGTCCCTCCTTGATTTTCGTGAAGTCGCCGAGGTTCGGAACCTCCGGCAGGCGTTGTTTCAACACTTCCGAGGCGAACTCGTCGATTTCGGCGACGAACTCGCAGCGCCAGCCGAGGGGCCGCCATGCGACCGAAGCGGCCTCGATTCCGCTGCACACGCTTCCGTATCGCATGGCGGCACCCTCCTTTCCATCTTCCCGGCGGCGGGGCACCATGCCCCCACACTAACATATGCGCACGCGGCATGGCGAAAAGTGAGAACTTTTTTCAACTTTTTCCGATTGCCGAATTGCAGCGCACTTCACCCCCTCGTCCGCCGAAGCTCCGAGAGCTTCATCCTGGGCTTCGCGGCTGTGCGCGGCTTTCCGTCCGCCATCGTCCCCGCGAGGACGCAGCCGGACATTGAAGCGGCGACAGCAGACCCCACAATGCAGTCCCACCAGTGGTTGTCGTGCGCGTCCGGGCGCATCTTCCACTCGTCCACGCGGCGTCCGCGCCCCTCCGTCTTGACCCTGTACTCCGCCGTCAGGTGTTCGGCGAAGAGGAGATGGTCTTCTGCGGAACGCCCCCAGAGCGTCAGCGCCCCACGGTCGCCCGTCGCCGTGAGAAGCCTCGTCGCAACAAACGACTTCCAGAAGTTGGTGTCGTAGACGACGTGCCGCACCGCCCGCTTGCAACGGACGTTCGGCATCCGCCAGTTCATCCCCACGCGGTCGCCGACCGCCTTCTTGTATTCGCCCATAGGCTTCGAGCTTGCACCGATGTACCTGCCGTGCGACGGCGTGAGGACGCTTGCGTATTCCGATTCGCGGCAGAACTGGTACACGGTGTCCGTGGACTGTCCCCAGTTCGCATCGACGAGGCAGCGCTCGATCCGCATCGCAGCTCCGTCGTCCCGGAAGTATTCGCGTCCAAGGATCTCGCCGGTCAGCTTCTTTAGCCCCTCGGAAAGACATCCTTCGAGGCCGTTTCTCGGAAACTTCATCTGCAATGTGATGTTCGCGTCCGAGAGAGTGAAGAAGCGCCTGTTCTGGTCCGGCCACTCGCCGTAGTCGATTACGCGCCCGGTGAAGTCGTCGTCCCATGCGGCGATACAATAGAAGAGCATCGTCTTCTGCACGTCGATGAACGCCGTGAGGTGCGTCGCCGAGACGGGAACGCCGCGCCGCGAATGTCCGTTGACGCGCGAGGACACGCCGTCCAGCGTAAGCTGCTCCTCCGTTCCCAAGTCCTCCGCCAGCGGCTCGTTCTGGTACTCCGCCCAGAATGCGGCCTCGTCGGTGAGCTTCAGGTCCATCGCGTGCTGGACGGCGGATATCTCGTCGTGGTTGAACCTTGCCTTCCACGCCACTACCGCCCCCTCGTCCATCTCCTTCTGGTGGGCGCGGTAGAACTCGGTCGCCTTGAGGAACGTGCCCTTCTCGCGCAGTTCGTCGGCGCGGAGATCGGCGTACTTGTTCCACAGTTCTTCGTTCTTGGGGAACTTGTACATCATGCGGCAGCGCTCTCCGTTCCATTCGGGATGCTTCGAGCGGTCGAGCATCTGCTCGGCCATGTCGCCTGGGCGGATGACGGTGCAGGGCATTACGCCCGCAATCTTCCGTCCCGGACCCGCAAGGCCGAGAACGTCGCCCGCAAGGACGCGGACGCGTTTTCTCGTCTGCTCGGCGGAACCTGCCGATTCGCTCGTCTGCGGGTCGTCCACGATGACGAACTCGGGGCGGATCGTGCGCCCGTCGGGGCGCTTGAACTTCATGCCGCGAATGCGCCCCGTGATGCCGGCGACGCGGACGATTGCGCCGCTGGAAGCTGCGCCTGCAATTGTCGGAAGGACGATCTCGCTTGCAGTCCAGCCGATGCGGGTGCGCTCGCCCTTGTAGAGCTGCCCCGCGCAGCGGTTGGCTATTCCCTCCAACCTTGCAATTGGGTACACCATCTCCGGGAAGTCCTCGGCGAGGTGTTCGTTTACCTCAAGCTCGGTCTTTATCGAATCGAGCATCTCCAGCGCCGCTCCCTCGCTCGCGCCGATGACGACGATGAACTCGCGGTGTCCGTAGGCCATAGCCCAGATCGCGGCGGTCTCGGTAAGACTCGACTTGCCGCTGCCGCGAGCCATAGCGAGGGCGAAGAGCCCGCCTTCGAGGACGGCCTTCTGGAGTTTCTCTATCGCCCGCAGATGGTCGTCCGACCATTCGAGATTGTACACTTCCGGAAAGTACGTCTCGCAGAACTTTCTGAAGTCGAAGCGGCACGCCTCCTTCCTTTCGGGATCTACCACTGCCGGAAGCTCGCCGATGTCGCGCCCTGCGAGGGACAGTTCCGCCTGCCGCTGCGCCGCCGACTCGCGGTGAGCGTCGTAACCGCCGGGCGTCGAGGCGGGCGTGTTCGCCCGCTTGTCGATGAGCCAGGCCGCGTAGCGGTAGAAGCTTAGGCTTCGGCTGTCCTCAGTGGAGGCGATACGGTAGCCCGCCTCCGCGAAGTGGCGGTACACCATCGCGGCGGAGATGACCGTGCCCAGCTCCGTGGAGTTGAGGAAGCGCACCATCTCCACGGGCTTCATCTTCTTAACGTTGACCGTCATCGCCCATCTCCTTTGCGACCCACGCGACGTACTTCAGGATGTTGATCGTCCCGTCCGCGTTGACGGGCGCACCCGAGGCGATGTCAGCCTCAAGCCTCTCCAGCGTAAGGGTCCTAGACCCCGACCGACGCATGGCGGTCACGAAGTTCTCCTTCGACACGTGTTCGCGGTTCTGTTCGGGCATTTTGCGCCTCCTGTGAAGTTTGCTGAAATAGTTTCGGATACCCCGTTGACTTGTGACGGGAATAGAGCGAATATATGCGCGTCCTCGGGTTCATGGCGATCTCCGGGGCGCGAACAACGAGAAAGGAACGGGAATACATGGAAAATGCAACATCATTCTCTCCGGGCGACATCGCGATGGCGAAGTTCGCCCGCTACCCCGCGCGGGTGACCGTCGAGGAACGCCTCGAAGACGGCTCCTGGCGCGTCAGGACGCACTCCGGAGCGACCAAGGTGGTCCGCAGGCTGGAAAGCCCCGACGGACTCCGCGTCGAGACGGCGGACGACACCGCGCCGCAGGAGACGCGCGCGACGCCACCCGCGAAGGCCACGCCCCCCGCGCCGTCCGAGAGGGCCGTCCCTCCGAAGGGGATAGGACTTCTCAGCGCGGCTGCGGCGGTGCTGGAGCGCTCGGACGCGCCCATGTCGGTCAGGGGGATGATCGAGGAGGCGAAGGCGCAGCGGCTCTGGACGCCCAAGGGCGGCAAGACTCCCGAGCAGACGCTCTACTCCGCGATCATCCGCGAGATAAAGGACAAGGGCGACCAGTCCCGCTTCCGCAAGGACGGGCGCGGACTCTTCGCGTTCGCCAGATAGCCTCAGGCCTCGTATCCAAAGAGCCCGCGTCTGCACATCTCGGCGTACACGGGCTTGTCGAGTCCGAGGCTCTCTATCACGTGGCTCGCGGGCTCCGACTCCGTGTACGTCTCGACGATGCGGTTCTCGCCGTCCATGAGCGTCACGCGGATGTCGCGGCGGCCGATGCAGCATGATATCATGCACTGCATCAAGGGATAGCCGTAACGCTTCATAGCCTCCAGAGCCTTGTGCCGTGCATAGACGTTGAGCGTCACGTCGGCTTTCGTGGGGTCCTTGCCCCAGGGACAGCCACCGCCGATCCTTGAGTTGCCGCCGTAGAAGTCCACGACGAGCTTCCTGCCGGTCGTTCCGCAGTCGGCGACGGAACCGTGTGCGACGTAGCGTCCGGTGCCGTTGACGACGATTGCGCACTCTTCGCCCACTATCGACTTCGCCGTCTCGATGACGGACGCCTCGTCGTCGCCAGGGGCGAGCGGAATCGCAATCACGCACTCGACGGGCTTGCCGTCCTCAAGCGTCACCTGCGTCTTCACATCCAAACCACCGCTCACGCCGGCAATCGCCTGTCCGAGCCTGCGGGCGAGCCAGTAGTCCTTGGGCATATAGCCGTACTCCGGCTCGTCCACGGCATAGCCGAACACCAAGCCCTGGTCTCCCCAGGAATCGCGGTCGACACCCTGCGAGATGTCCTGCGACTGGCGGGAGATGTGCGTTTCGACCTCAACCTCCTCGGAGCAAATCGTGTTCGAGTCGCCGAAGCGCTCCTGGTACTCGTCGTTGTAGCCGATTTTGTCGATGGCCTCCCGCGCGAAGTCCGCGATGTCCACCTCCCCGTAGGGAGCGTTCGAGGTGATTTCGCCAGAAATCGTGCAGTATCGTTCCTTGAGCTGCACCTCCAGCGCGACCCTTGAGCGGCTGTCGGCCTCAAGGTACTTGTCGAGGATGTACGACGCGATGAAGTCGCACGTCCTGTCGGGATGCCCGACGGTGCAGTATTCCGATGTCTGGATTTTGGTAGGTTTCATGGATGGTTTTCTCCTTGTGGTTTCGCCCCTGGCCGGGGCGGTTGACAGATCTCCCGATAGTAGTTTGCAGGATCGTGTGCGAGAGTACACAGGATCCACGTCGTCATGACGTGTCGATATATCTTCCTCTGAGGAATCTTCGGCGAATACGGCGTTATATTGCGGAATATCGGCGTTTACCGCCGTTTATCCCGCCTCACGCCGTGTGTTTCCATACTGGTTTACAGACTCTTGGCGACTATAGTTCACACGTCTACACGCACTATACACGCCACGGAAGCACACTTTTGATAGTCACGAATTAGTCACGAGACCCTCGCAGATGCGGACGATGTGGCGGCACAGTTCGTCGGGCAGTTTCGCACGGACGGCCTTGCCTTTCAGCCCCTGCGTCCCCGTCCTCGAACCGCGAGGGGCGGCATCGTGGCAGGGTGCGCCGCGCTTGCAGGGCGGACGGAACATCGGGCTTGGGTGGTTCGTGAAGATGTCCGTAGGCTTCTGCCGCCTTTCCCCGTACTGGCAGTACGTCACCGTGTGGCGGCGACCACCCGTATCTTCCATCAGCTTCAGGATGAACGGCATCTTCCGCAGCATCCCCACCGGGTTCTCGACGAACCACACCTTCGGCTTCAGTTCGCGGATGAGGTCGCAGAAGTGAGCGTTGACTGCATCGCACCTCGCAGCATACTCCGTCTTCGGCTTCGTGCCGTCCCGGTGCCGCGAGATGCACATGACCGAGTAGGTCGTGCAATCAGGGCTTGCCCATACGACGTCGGGACTCCCGAACCGCGAGACGATCTCGTCGGCTGTCAGAGTCCCGATGTCGGCGTTCCAGTCGGGCTTAAGCGCCTCGCTCCAGTCCACGGTGAGCGTCCTGTGGCCGCGCTCCCTGAACGCCGCCGCCAGGACGCCCGTCCCGGAGAAGAGCTCAAGCACCTTCATCGTGTGCTTCCTCTCCGCCGTCGCCGTCAGATTCTGACGCGGACGGCGTCAGTTTCTGCCAGTCGCACCCCTCGCCGTGGACAAACTCCGCCCAGCGCTTCCTGATGACATCGCAGTACTTCGGGTCGAGTTCGACGCATCTGCACACGCGCCCCGTCCTCTCGCAGGCGATGAGCGTCGATCCACTGCCGCCGAAGGTGTCGAGAACCGTGTCGCCGCGCTTAGACGAGTTGCCGATCAGGTAGCACAGCATGTCGACTGGCTTCATCGTCGGATGGACGTCGTTCTTCTTCGGCTTGTCGTACTCCATGACCGTCGTCTGCGAACGATCCGCGTACCAGTTGTGCGCCTCGCCGTCCTTCCACCCGTAGAGACACGGTTCGTGAATCCAGTGGTAGTCCTGCCGACCGAGGACGAGAGACTGCTTCTTCCAGATGAGGCACTGGCGGACGCGAAGCCCCACGTCGAAGCATGCGCCACGGAAATTGTAGCCCTCCGAGTCCGCGTGGAAGATGTAGAACGACGCACCCGGCTTCATGCGCTTCTCCGCGCAGCCGAAAGCGGCGCGAAGGAACTCGCGGAACTTCGTGTCCTCCATCGAATCGTTCTGGATAGACTGTCCGTCCGAACCGTGGTAGTCAACGTTGTAAGGCGGGTCTGTGAGCCAGAGGTCGGCCTCGCCGTCGCCGCACACTTTTGCGACGTCGTTCGGCTGGGTGGAGTCGCCGCAGACGAGGAGGTGGTTTCCAAGCCTGTACACTTCGCCGGGCGCGGAGACAGGGATCTCCGGCGTCTCGGGCACGGAATCCGGCTCCGTCTCGCCGTGCGTCCCGGCCTCGCCGCCCAACAGGTCGTCCAGCTCGTCGTCGCCGAACGCGAGGAGCGAGAGGTCGAAGCCGGCATCCTGCAAGGCGGAGAGTTCAACCTTGAGCTTGTCCTCGTCCCATTCGGCGATTTCAGCAATCTTGTTGTCCGCGATGCGGAGAGCCTGCTCCTGCTCGGGCGTGAGGTCGGTCGCTATGATGCAGGGCATCGTCTCCCAGCCGAGCTTCTTCACCGCCAAAAGGCGTGTGTGCCCCTCGATGATGACCTTGTCCTTGTTCAGCACCGCAGGGTTTCGGAAGCCGAACTGCTCGATGATTTTCGCGAGCTGTTCGACCGCACCCTCGTTGACGCGGGGGTTGTTCTCGTAGGGAACTATCTCCGACACGGGGACGTTCACCACCTTGATTTTATTTGTTTCCATCTGTATTCTCCTCTGTGAGTTTCCTGTCGTAGTTCTGGATTCGCTGGCATATCCAGCGGGCGCAGTTGACCGCCCAGCCGTTTCCGAGAGCCTTGTAGCGTGGCGTATCCGGGCAGTCTTCCGCCGACTTGCCGCGATGAGGAATCTTCGTGTAGCCGTCGGGCAGTCCCTGGAGCCTTTCACATTCAAGCGGGGTAAGCCGCCGCACGATGTAGTCCACCGCGACCGCCGGGAGGTTGTCACCCATGTCGGAACGGAGCGTCGATGTCACCTCATCAGAGAAGCGATGTGACGCTCCCTCGCGCCTCGCGATCCCCGGCTCGAACGAGACCGCACCCGGCCCCTTGGCGACCACCGTCGGCGCACACTCCTCCTCGACCTTGAAGCCGAACTGCGCGTTCTTCCCTTGGTTGAAGGAGGCGCGGTCGAGTCCGATTGCGACGCCGCACTTGTGGTTCTTTGCAAGCGGCGAACTTACCTCCGGCTTGGGGCTGTCCTCGTGCATTCCCGCCTCGGCATTGAAGCCTATTGCGACGGCGTGCGGGTCCGTGCCGTGGAGCGCGAGGATCGTCGGCGAGACGCCGGACGTGTCCGCGCGTCCGCTAGACTTCCCCGCCTCCATGTCGAATACGCCGATGCACTCGGTAGCCACCGCGACCTTGTTTCCGCTCTCGCCCTGCGTCTTGACGAGCGTCGGAGAGACTTCCTCTTCCGCGCCCAGCCCCTGCGCCTTCGCTGAGTTGCCGGGCAGGAACGCCACGACCGCCGTGCCGCCCTGATGCTTCACGGGGGCGGAATCGACCGTCGTGAGAGTCGGGGCGCACTCGACCTCTCGGCATCCCGAGTGCGGGTTCTTCGACTTCATCGCGTTCGACCCCATCGAGTCGATGGCGTAGGCGACCGCGTGCTGGTCGCGGGCGGTCAATGTGTAGGACGCGCCTTTCTCCGAGACGCCGAATCCAGCGCCGCCCTTGCGGACGGGCTTGTCGGCGTTCGTCGGCTTGTTCTTGTCCATGTCGATTGCCACGACCTCGCCCTTGGGCTGCACCACGACCTCCTGCGTCCTCGCCTCGCTGTTCGAGAATGTGTTTCTCATCTCTGCGACATCGATCTTCGCGTACTTCTCGCCGTCGCCGTTTTTGTTCACGGCGTGTGCGACCTTGCCGAACACGTCGGCGGGCGCTACCACGAGCGGGTTGTTGTTCGCCGCCTGCGCGTTGTGCGTAGCTCCCATTGTGGGGGCGACGTCTACTTGCTGGGTTCTCGCGTCCGTCTGGTGGTTCTCGAAGCACACCGCGTTGTGGAAGCCGGGCGACGATCCGTTCACCAACGCGCCGCTCACATCGCGGTTTTCAGACTTGACACCTCCCGGCTCGTATGGGTCGAAGCCGGACGGTTGCATGACGAACACCCCCGACTTGTCAGACTGACCTGTGATGCGCTTCGTAAGGTCGGTGGCGTTCAGGGTCGGCATCACGTCGCCGCCGTTTGCGTTCGTTGGAACCGGGCTATCTGCGCCTTGAGCGCCGCGTTGAGGCGGGCGGGTAAATCCTTGCCCCGTGACGCGGCGCGGCGGAGTATCCCCGCGCACGCCTTGAGGCTCAAACAGTATTTCCGCAGGTGCTCGCCAACCGTCTCCAGTATGTCCGACAGTCCGCATACCGACGATCCAAACCCTGCGCCTCCGCTGGGGAACTGCGCGGGGCAGCCCGTCCACTCGCACATACTGAGCGTCCAGCACTCTCCATGCGATAGAATACCCGCAGTCGGCCATCGCCATGATGACGTGGGCGAAATCCCGTCCCTGGTTTGAGGTAAGCATGCCAGGGACATTCTCGAAGAGGAAGTAGCGAGGTTCGAGTTCACGAAGAAGTCGCGTAAACTCGAAGACAAGGCTTGACCTTGTCCCGCTGCCCTCGGCCATTCCCCTGCGGAGACCCGCAATCGAGCAGTCCTGGCACGGCGTCCCCCCGGCGAGGCAGCCGAGACGCCCGGCAAGTTCAATGACATCTGTTCCATTCGTTATCCTCCATTTATCTTCGTCGCCGATTTTCTCGGCCTTGATTTTAGTCATGTCCCCGAGGTTGGGGACGTCGGGGTAGCGGTGCGCAAGAAGCGAACACGGGAACGGCTCGATCTCCGAAAAGAACACCGGCTTCCAGCCGCCGAGCGGCGCTACCGCCGCGCTCATGCATTCGATTCCACTGCAGACCGTCGCGTATGTGAGTTGCTTGCTCATGCGGTTATCCTTTCGCAGTTGTGGCTGATTGTCCTTCTCGTATGCCCCGTGCGCCGGGAGCAGTCATGAATCGAGCGATACCGAATGCCGCGAAACAGTATCGGATTCTCGTGGTGCTTCATAAGCCGTTCACGGAGGGTGCCGTAGTTGTGGTTGTACAGTTCCGTACACCATTCGAGGTTCCGGGCCTCGTTGTTGGTGGGATTCTCGTCCCTGTGATTCACCTGCGGCAGATTGCAAGGATTGGGGATGAACGCCTCGGCGACAAGACGATGTATTGTCGCTCGTTTCCGTCTGCCGTTCAGTGAGAAGTGGACGGTTGGATACGCTATCGTACCGAAAATCGGCTTCAAGATTCTCGAACAACGCCGCCCCGACTTGCTTATGGCTCTCCTGACCCTCCCGAAATTGCTGACTTGATAGCGTCCATCAGTCCATACGATGTCGCGCCATTCCTCGGCACCCACATCAGACCGCAAATCCGCAAATTCCCCTTGTTTTGTTGGCATTTCTGGCCTCCTTGAAAAATTACGTCGTCTGAAAGAAAGTCTCTTTTACAGCCTGGCTCTTTCCCGCGCCCTGCCTTTTGAGGGGGTTCAGGGAGGAACCGTTGCCTCGGCGGGACATAACGTCCCACCCGCCCCAGGCGGCCCGATTCCCGCCGCCCAGGGGCGATTTTTCTCGCTTTTGGCCGTTGACTTCTCCTCGCCGGTTATGGCATACTGTCCCGCGTCGGCCGCCTCGGGTGCTTTTGGGGCCTTTCCCCCAACGGTTTTCGTTTCCCGAGGCGGCCGGCGCTTTTACTACTTGGCCCGCAGCATCCGCCAGAGGGCGCGGCGGAGCGTCTGAAGAGGCGCATCGTCGAAAGAACGCGTCGTCACGCAAAACCTGCATTCGTCATTGCCTATAGCGGGCAGAAGGACGAGGTTGCTGTCGGCGACAATCGCAGTCCACGCAGAGGCGAGGTCGTCGATGATGTCAGCAGTTCTTTCCGTTGTCTTGTGCTGGACGAGAACGAACGCGCAGTTCTTTTCCGCCGCGAACTCGTCGATTGCGTCGTGGACTGCCAACGCCTCGCCGCGTCGTTCAGTCCCGGCCTCGTCCGCCGTCAGGCCGTTGAGGGAATCCACGACGATGAGGCTATAGCCCTTGGCATCCGCAAGATTGAGGCAGCGTTCGATAGGTGCGGACAGCCTTTCCGCACGGCTCATGTCGAGGAGGTCGATGTTTGCGAGGGCGGCTTCCCTGTCGCCGGGACGGAGCCTTTCAAGTTCGCGGCTCATCCGCTCCGTGAGCATTCTCTCCGACAGGTCTGTGCTTACGACGAGGACTTTGCCCCGTTCGCACCGGCGTCCTATCCAGGGGATGCCCGCAGCGACGGAGACGGCAAGTGCGAGGGCGAGTCTGCTCTTGCCCGTTCCGGGAGGCGCGATTATGTTCAGGGTTTCGCCTGGGCGGAGAAGTCCGTCGACGACGGGCTTGCGGCTGTCGCGGTTTTCGCTGACGAGTTCGCGCAGGGATTTGGGTCTTGGGATTTCCATGTCTGGGTTCCTTTCGTTTTGGTGTTTCAGGTCGCGCGGAAGGTCGCGCGGAGATTTGTCGTTTTTCCTGTCCGTCTGGCCGTATGCAGAGGGCGGACGAGGGACGGGGGCTGTAGGTCGTGCGGCGGGGCTTTTACGTAGTAAGCCCCCGCCGCGCTACCTACCAAGCCCCCCGTTCCCGACCTCTGCCGGGGGCCTTTCGGACGAGTTTTTTGCAGGTCGCGCGGCGTGATTCCGCGCGACCTCGCGCGACCTGATTTCTGGTATGGTCGTGCGGCGTTATTTTCACTCCGCGCTACCATCGTCCACCTCCTCCAGGCAATCCGACTCAGATAGTTCCGGCGTGACAACGAACTTCGCTCCGCGCAGGGCGACGGGCATGTTCTTCCGGCGCTCCGCGAGCAATGTTCCATCCGCGAGGGCGCGGCTCAGAGCGTCTCTCGCCGTATCCCTCGAACAGCCGTAGCGCTTCATGATCTCGACCACAAACAACTTCGTCGGCCGCAGATTGTCAGGCTCCACAAGCTCCGGCAGCTTCAGGGCGAGTGCCTCGATCTCGTCCACAATCTCCTCGGCGGTCTTGCGGTGCGGCCTCGTCTCCGCCTTGCCCTCCAGGTCTTCCGGGTTGAGGTCGTCGTCCCGATACCAGACGGGCCAGTCGAACCGCAGGCAGAACGGACGGATCGGGGCGAACGACCTGACGGCGCAGTCGACCGCGATGACGCCCTTCTCCTTGTGCGGGCGGAGGACGAGGTGCGTGTCGGCGGCGCGGGACTGCGCGCCCGCGCCAGCTCCCACGTCCGTCACCGACTTCTGCGACTGGTTTCCCTTGGACGTGTGGTGGATGAGGGCGAAGGCGCTGTTCAGGGTGCCCGCGTAGCGGTCGAGGAGGTTGTAGAGGGCGGTTATCGAGCCGTTGTCGTTCTCGTTCGTGCCCTGCGGCACGGCGCGGTAGAACGCGTCGATGATGATGAGCTTGTAGTCCTCCTTCCTCAGCTCCTCTATCTGCGCCGAGAGGCTCTGGATCGTCTCAAGCATGCCCCGCTGGTTCTCGATGTGCAGGAACGGGTTTACCGCGCTGCGGGGGATGCCCAGTTTCGCGAGCATTGAGCGGAAGCGGTATGCGGTCGTGTTCGGATGCAGCTCGTTGTCGATGATGAGAACCTTGCCCTGTTCGCAGGGGAAGCCCATCCAGTCCCTGCCGAGCGCGATGGCGAGGGCGAGGTTCATGACGAGCCAGCTCTTGCCCGTCTTCGGCGCGGCGATTACGTTCATGGTCTCTCCCTCCCTCAGAAGTCCGTGTATCAGCGGTTTGTGGAGCTCCGGGAACTCCTCGTCCAGCTCCTCCAGGGTGCGCCGCTTCTTCCTCATGGCGGGGTTCTCCGGCATCGCCACGGTGACTTTCTCGCCGTTCAGGTTGAAGGTCACCTCGTTTGCGACGTAGCGCGCCTTGCCGAAGCCTTGTTTGGCAAGGTCGCCTGCGGCGGCGGTGAAGTCGCCGTGGTGGCAGAGCGTCGCGTAGATGGCGAACGGGCTGTACTTTATCTGCGGCTCGAACGGGGCGGCGTTCGACGAAAACACATAGAAGCACCCGTCCTTGAGCGTTGCGGATATGCCGCTTTTCGGGTCTTTGCCGGGGCGTGTCCAGTCTTCGTTCCCGTCCGGCCGTGTGCGGACGTACTGCCAGCCGTAGTATTTCAAGAGGGCGCGGAAGTCGCCGCGTTCGTTGTAGTCGTCGCCGGGAAACTGCTCCCAGCGGTCGTTGTCGCGGGCTTCGCCGCAAACCGCGCGAAACCCGCCCGTGTCGCCTCCGGCGGGGGCGGACGGGCAGTTTGCCGCAGGAAGCTCGTCGAGCGAACGTGCGGCGTCCACGAGGGCTTTCCGCGCAATGGCGGGAAGGACGGGCAGTTCGGCGAAGTCTCCCTGTTGGAGGACGTAGCCCTCCGTCGGGGCGCAGAGGAAAAGCCCGCCCTCTCCCCGCGTCTCGATCAGCGTCTTCTGCTTTCCGTCCCTGATGCCCCGCGCCAGCTTCAGGTTGCCGTCGATTACACCCGTTCCCTGTTCCCCGTTCCCCGTTCCCCCGTCTACGCGGTAGAATACATGGTAGCCGCCGCTCGGGGTCTGCTCGATGACGAGCTTCGAGAGGAGTTCCGTGTCTATCTTGTCCATCCACGCGGCGAAGAGCTCCCCGTGCTGGTCGAAGTCCATGCACTCGAGGTTCCCGGACACTTTGCCCGAAACCACACATATAGCGTCGTGCGGGTTCGAGAACCACGCCTTGACCTCGACCTTCGTCGGAAGCCGCGTCTGCCATGTCTTCCAGCCTCCAATTGCCGGACGCTTCTTCGCCTTGGCAGCGGGAAGGCACGAGAGGCCTGCGGCGAGATACGCCATTGCCGTCGCGACGGGTATTGTAGCCATGTGGCCTCCTTTCTTGTCTTGTGCGTGTTCATCCGCTCTGGGAGCGGACGCTGTCGATTGCGTTCTGCCAAGTGCTGGTTTTCCTTGGCGGCGTGTGGTTCGCCACGAACCATAGAAGCATGAAGAGAAGAAGAACCGCCGCCCCCATCAGGGCGGCGTATCGTGCCGCCTTGCGGCTGCGCTCGCAAAGCCTCGCCCGCCTCTCCAGCCAGGCCCAGTATTCGTCGTCAGAACGGAATGTCATCCCAGTCTTCATCGGAAAGCTCCTCTCCTTGTGTGTTTTGCGCGGACTCGACCAGAGGGAAGTCCCCCAGTTCGCAGCCGGTTATCTCAGGATATTTCTGACCCGACACGAACCGCACCGTTATCTCCTTGACCTCGCGCAGCATCCCGGAGAACTCGTGTTCGCACACCTCCTCCGCCGTGCGCGGCATCGGACAGTCGGGATGCGCGTGCTCCCGCCACCATTTCTCGAACTTCCTGCGGGCGTACCCCGTGTGTTCAGGGCACAGCCACTCCGAGTAGTGCGTGAGGTAGTCGACGTCGTATGTGACGCGCACTGTCTTCGGCGAGCCGGGCGGAGCGCCCCGCTTCTCCCAGACCTGGTAGATTGTGTGCTTGACGGGGAACTTCTCAATCGTCACCTCGCCAGAGAGAATGCCAGCCCTCGCCGCTGTCGCCTCGTGAGCCTTGCGCTCCGGCTCCTTGCGCGGCCATTGGTAGCCGCACGTCGGACAGAGCATGACGGGTAGGTTCACGATTGTGCGGCACTCGGGACACTCCTTTGCAAGCGGCCCGCCTCCGCCCTGGCCGGGTTCCTTGACCTTGATCATGTCGATCGGCCCGTGCCGCTCGATGTTGCGCCCGTAGTCGAGGACAAGGCACTCGGTCTTGCCAGTCTCGGGAGACAACCGGAAGCCACGCCCCACCATCTGCACCAGGAGCCCCGGCGAATTGGTAGGTCGCAGCAAGGCGATTGTGTCCAGACGCGGAATATCCGTCCCGGTCGTCAACACGGACACGTTGCAGCAGTACTTGAGCGGCGGCTTCTCAGCGAAGAGGTCGGCTTTCACCGTCTCACCTCGAAGCCGGCGGATCGTCTCCTCGCGTTCGAGGTCGGGCGTATCGCCAGTTACCACAGCGCACTCCTCGCCGGAGAACTTCGCAATCTGCGCCGCCACCTTCTTGCAGTGTGCGATGGAGGTGCAGAAGACAAGGCACGACTGCCTGTCCTTCGTGAGTTCCACGATTTCCTGGCAGGCGGACGTGACGAGCCTGTCCTCGCCCATGAGCTTCTCAACGTCCTCTGCGACAAACTCGCCAGCGCGGATGTGCAAGCCCTCGGTATTCGCCTTGACCTTGCCAGCCCTCGCCGTGATGTTCGAGATGTAGCCACGGTTGATGAGTTCCTTGACCCCGATCTCGTAGCACACCTCGTTCAGGAGATTTTCAGGCTTGCAGATAAGCCCGCCCTGCGTCCTGTAGGGCGTCGCCGTCCAGCCGACGAGCCGGACGCGGGGATTGACCCGCTTCGCTGCTTCAAGGAAGGTACGGTAGCGTCCCTCGCCGTCAGGCGGCACCATGTGTACTTCGTCGATCATGACGAGATCGAACGGCTTGAAAGCCTCGATCTTGTTGTACACCGACTGGATGCCGGCGACGACGACAGGCTGCTGCGTGTCGCGGCTGTCCAGCCCCGCCGAATACACACCGACGGGCAGCTCCGGGCAGATGCTCTTCAGCTTCCCCGCGTTCTGCTCGACAAGCTCCTTGACGTGGGCGAGTATCATCACGCGCCCGTTCCACTTCGTCACGGCGTCCTTCGCCACCTGCGCAATGCAGAGGCTCTTGCCGCCTGCCGTTGGGATCACCACGCAGGGATTCGTGTCCTTCTCGCGGAGGTGGCGGTACACGGAATCAACCGCATCGCTCTGGTATGGGCGCAATGTGTACATGGACAAGTCCCTCCGGGATGGGTTCTCGCATCTCCATGTGGAGACGCTTTATCAAGGAATCGTCCTCCAGCACGCCCGCGTTGACGAGAGAGTCCAGAAGGCACTTCAGTATGTTGTCTATGTCGCGTCTCCGTCGGTCAGGCGGATAGCAGTCGATGGACAACGCGACCACCCCGGAGAACTTCTCGAAAAGCCCTCCGAGGCGGCTTACCGCCATTCGCCGGTACTTGCGACCCTCTCGGCTGATGAGGACGCAATGCCCGACGTGGCGGTAGTAGCGGTTTACGCTGGGCGGCCAGGGGAGGTCGAACTCTACCGCGCCCACGGCGCGGCCCCCGCCGCTTGCGGCGACTTCTGCGCGGGCTGGGCCGTCTGCCCCGTCTTCGCCTTGTACGCCTTGATGACGTTCTTCGTCGGGTCGTTCCTGTCGAGGCCGACTGTGATAAGGAGCGGGAGGTTGTGGAGCTGTACGGTGTCGCCCAGTTCGGTCACACCGACCGCCTTGCAGAGGCTCGCAAGCTCCTCGCGCCCGATCTGCTGCGCCTTTGCGCTGGCGTTCTCGTAGTTTATCCACGCGAATACCTTGCGTCCCTTGGCCGGACCCTCCGAAAGAATCTCGAACGTGAGGTTGATTCCGAGACCCGTGCCGTTCTTGGTGGCCCTCGTCTCCGAGTCGGTCACGACCGCCTCGTAAGTGCCGGATGGGATTGCATCGCGGGAGGTAGTGTCGACCTCGGCCGCATTGAACTTCAGTTGTGCCATAATAGGCTCCTTTCCTGTTTTCGTTTGAGCATGAAAAAAGGGAACCCGCGCCACAAGGCACGGATTCCCCGTTTCCAAGATTGTGTGTTGGGTTACTTCTTCGACCCGGCCTTCATTCCATCCATGAAGGCTTGCCACGAGAGAGCCATCTCGCTCGGAAGCGAGTAGCGGTTCTTCGCATTGCAGGCGGGCGAGCCGTTGGTACGCAGTATGCGCTCGCCGCCGTCCGCCCCGACGGGCGCTGCCTTGCCGGTCGTCGAGTCTACGCGCATCCTGCGGGACGCGAACAGCACCGCATCCGCCCATTCGCACACCAGCGAGTTCGCCGACTTGTGTAGGCGCGGCTGGTAGCGGTCGTAGGCGGGATGCTCCGGGTCCTCGAAGCGCTCGACCTTCGCGTGAGCGACGAGGATGACGGCCATCTGCTTGCGGGCGCGGATCTCGTTCAGGAGCTTCACGATCTCGCGCCAGTAGGTGAGCGCGTATGTGTACCCCTTGCCGTAGCCTCCGTCGGCCTTTTCGATGGACTTGACGCCGTAGTCGGCGCAGACGCGGTCCCAGATGAGCCGCTCCAGCCAGTCAAGCGAGTCGATGCACAGCGTCGCGTAGTCGTGTTCGCCATCGCGGATCGCCTTCAGCTGCTCCACGACCTCTGCGTATGAAGTGCAAAGCGGGAACTTCGCGCAGTCGATTTCCGAAAGCCCGTCCTCGGTCTGAATGAAGATTGGCTTCGGCGCGGAGGCGGCGAAGGTGCTCTTCCCCACTCCTTCGCTGCCGTATATCATGATGCGGGGAGGCTGCTGCGCCTTGCCCGTGGTTATCGTCTCCAGCAGGTTCATTTGTTTCTCCTTGTTTGTGTGCATGAAAAAGGCGGACGGCTATGCGCCGCCCGCCAAATCGAATAGTGGATGATTGACAATGGCTACACGTCGAGAATGCGCATATCCTCCGTGCGCGTAGGCCAGACGTTCTCGCGCCGGCACTTGCGGAGTTCCGCAATCGCACGCTCGTTCTCAAGGGCGCAGGTCTCAAGGATGCCGTCCGTAAGCTTCCAAACGCCGCAGCGCATAGGCTCGCGCTTCTCGACGGCGATGAGGTAGCAGTCGGCGGCAACCTCGCCGTCGCTGGCGGTGCGCAGGACCTCGCGGTAGAACGCCATCTGCTGCGGATAGCCGAAGCGTCTCGCGTCGCCCTCGAAATAGTCGAGCGTCTCGCATGTCTTGAGGTCGCATATGATAGGGCGTCCGTCGTAGTCGCCGCGAAACCAGTCCATGCGTATCTGACATGGCTCGTCGCAGTAATGTGTGCGAACGGTCTGCTCTGCGACGCCGTCGTCCAGCAGTTCGCGGGCGACGGGATGCGCCCAGACGCTCTCGCGGAGCTTCGACATGAACGCGAAGTCGGGACCGCTTACGACGTCCTTCGTCTGCGCTGCCGCCCATTCCTTGTACGCCTTCGTGAGCTTTCCGAACGGCTCGCCCGTCTTGGGGTTGACCGGCCCGTCCGTGACAAGGAATTCCTCGTCGAACTTGCCGCGCCCCTCCAGAACAAGTGTGTGAACCGCCCGCCCGACGGCAAGCGCCGCCGACTCCGCCGGCTCGATCTCGCCGTTCATCTTCTTCCGGTACAGCCTCGGGCTCTTCCTGAAATCGCCCAAGAGATGGCTGGAGAGGAACTTCCCGTCCCTCGCCGCCTGATGGTACTCTTCTGAGGGTATGTCCGCGAAGAACGTCAGGTTGTTGCTTTTCATGTGTTTCCTTTCTTTGGGATAAGGGGGACAATGCGCAGGTGCACAATGCCCCCACTAACATATGCGCATCCCGACCGGCAAAAAGTGAGAATTATTTTTGGTGATTTTCCTTCCCCTCGGTTTTCGGCCCGTATCCGCAGTCGCGGACGGTCTTGCGCACCTTCTCCATCGTAACGTTCATCACGTGGAAACGGTCGACGGATGTTCCGAGCGCCGCGTTTATGCCGTCCGCGACCTCGGCGAACGTGCATCCTTCGAGCCTTCCGAAGAACGCCATGCGCTCCTCGGCCTCCATTTTCGCGGCCATCGTATCGATGTCCATCCCGAGCCACAGCGTGTCGAACGGCCTGCGCCTGTCCTCGTAGGGAGTGAGGTCGCACGGCATCGCATCGTCGTCCCGGTCCTCTTCGTCGCGAAGCGGCGGAATCGGGATTGTCGGCATCGTCCGCCTGCGGAACATCGAGTGCCGGACTATGCTCGCCACGGCCGAGTTCACGACCACGTTCAGGTACCGCAGGGCGCTGGTCTTGCGCTCGTTCCATCCCGTCCTCTCGGAATCGTAGAACGGCACCATGCGGCATATGTGGATGTTGAGTATCTGCTCGTAGTCCTCCTTCTCGTGCCAGGCGATGACACCACGCCTGGCGAGCGTCGAAAGAACGGTGTTGATCCTGCCCTTCATCAGCTCCATCGCCCATTCCGGCGACAGGGCGGACGCACCTTCCGCAGGAACACCGCGCTTCCCCCTGGCCTTCTTCGGCTGCCGGTTCTCGCCAGACGCCTCCACAGGCGATTCCGGCAAAGCCCCTGCCCCTGCGGCATTTTCATGGCGTTTCCACCTCGGACGCTTTCCAGCGCCCCCCTCCTCTGGATCGTAGCGGTAGGACTTGCTCATATGCAGTCCTCCGGCAGATCCCAGATGCGGACGCCGCGAATGTCCTCGCACAGGGCGTTGTAGGTGCCGTCGCCGAAGACGATCTTATCGAATGTCTCGGCTCCGAAATCGCTCTCAGCAGGATCGACGGAAAGGTCGAGTTCGTCGGAGAGAAGCGTGTCCTCGGGGAACACGCCTTCGGCCTCGATGTTGCCCGCGAGACGACAGACGGGCCTGACTCGCCTACGCATGGCCGACCTCCCTCCCGGCGAAGAGGTCTATTATGCGCTCCCCCGCCTCCGCCCTCCGTTTCGGGTCGCCGCATGCCGTGGCCGCCTTGAGAAGCCTCTTGAGCCGCCTTTTCGCCTTCCGCCGCGCCTTCTTTGCCCTGCGCCGCCTTTCGCGCTCCTCCGCCGCGAGGTCGCGGTCGATCTGGTCGTAGAACCTCTCGACCTTCTTCCGCGCGCCCGGCGGTAGCCCTATGCACAGCAGCGCACCTCCTTCGCGTCCTCCTGGCCCCCTTCCATCTGCCGTTCCTTTCATTCCCTTCTCCGCGAACGCCCCCGGTCCGTGTGCGGAATGCACCGTTCAACTGGATGCCGTCTTCGCGGAGAGTATTTTCAGCCCTATTTCGCGCAACACGAAATCTTCGCGGCGGATTTCGGGCCGGACGGCGGGAAACACCTGATTTTACTGAGCGGAACGCATGAATTTCGATTTCGCGATTTCGCGAAATTTCGCGAAATCCCAGGCTGCGGATCGTCGTTTCAAGGCATAAAAAAAGCCCTGCCCGCATTGCGGACAGAGCCTAAGACACCGACATGTTCGTGTCGGTTCAGTCTGGCGGACAGCCGACCTGCGCCTTCACTCCCACGCGGTAGCACGCGCTTGCAAGAGCCGAGGCCGATGGATAGCCGCCTGTCAAGGGCTTGAATACAAGCGCCGCCGCCTGGCTCACAGTGTTCGCAGGATGTGCGCTCATCCTCTCCAGCACCGCCAGGATCTGCCCCTGGCGGACAAAGGAGAGGACTCGCCCTATCTTCTTCTGGAATTCGCCGACGTCCGCAAGCCCGGCCTCGATGCTCTTCATGCTCTTCGAGAGATTCTTCAGCATCTTGTTCACACCCGAAAATCCCTGCACTACCGCCTTGTGGACGCCGCTGATCGTAACGGCGCCATCCTGTTCGGGCTGCGGAGCAGCCCCTGTGTCTTCGTTCATCTCGTCCTTCCCACGAAAATGCGCTCGAACACGGCGCGGCTCAGAACCACGCCGCAGCGTCCGAAGGCAATCTCGCAAAGCTCCAGCCGCCCCGCCCCGCGCCTTGCGAAGCGGATGCTGCCGAAATCGCCCGCCGCATCGACAGGCGATTCCGCCGTGGCCACTTCGCGGCAGCAGGCCGCAACTTCGCGTTCTCCACCCGTCATGCCGCCCTCTTTCATTTCCCCTCCGGCTCTGGCTGCGCGCCTGCGTTCCACAAACCTCCCTCCCATATTATCCGCAGATATTCGGTCGACACCATCGGCCAATGCGAGGGGTATCCTTCCGGCGACGGCTGCTGGTGACCGATCGGGAAGGACGGTATCACGCTCGTCATGTATTCCGTGTATCCGTCGCGAAACCTCTGGTAGCGATTGGTGTACGCCGGAAGCGTTACCGTATCGGCTGCGCGCATCAGCCGCAGGATCGAATTCGACATCGTCGTGAAGTCCGAAAAGCAGATGTCGTACTCCCACATTATGTGGGCGGCGACAAGGTCGTTGGTGTCGGCCGCCAGCCTCTGCTGCGCGAGTTCGCGGACGTTCGTGTAGTTCCCGTTCCACCAGTCGTTCGTGACCGAATGGAAGTTGTCTGCGGTCGGGACCGCCGACGCGGCAGCCGCTCCAGCGGCGGCAATGGCCGCAATCACTGGTTTCAGTTTCATTGTTTGTTCTCCTATTCTCCTTGTTGTTGAATCAAAGCCCTTCCCCTCTCGACCGTTCTTGGTGAGCAGAAGAAGAAATTGTAGTTGAAATACCGTCCCGCTTCAACATGATTATCGCAGTTTGAGTTATTTGGCCACAATCGCTTCACCTTCATGTCGGCAACTGGCCACATATTCGTCGCAAGTGCGCCTGTGACCGACATCAGGTCACCGTTCGTGAAGGCATCGCCTCCGCCCTGCCAGCTCATTTCTGCCGTCGCGTCGTTTTCCGTGCCTATGGACTGTGATCTTATGCGTGACGTTTCCCTTATTCCGAGCCGCTTTGTGCCGTACCCCGCAAGGAAGTTTCCGAGCTTTGCGACGCGAACGGGAACACCTCGCCACATGGCAACCGCGCCCATGCCCATTGTAAGTAAATCGTCGCTGACCTGATTGTACAGCCATACTGTGGGCTTCTCATGAGAATCCACCCTGCCAATGTAGTCAGATGCACCGCCGTCATTGAACCACTCGTAGCCGAAATCCCGCGTCTGCCTGATTGCGTCAGGCATTCTGCCGAGCGTCGCCATCTGGCATTCATACGCCATCATGTCGGAGAAGAACACAGCGTCTATCGAGGCTCCGGAAAGAGGCAGGACGACATTACCCTCCGTCCACGGCGAGCCGTCGCATCGCCCACGAAAACGGTAGACTCCTCCCTGTTTCGGGTTGACGAAACGAGCCGACAAACCGCCTGAGTGCGAGAGCGTCCCGCTCATCTGCGGAATCGCCTCGACGACCTCCCATTCGCACGGGAGCGACGAGCCGTTCGCCCCTGCAGGACTTAGGACGAGGTTCATGTCCACGGTGAAGTTCCTTACCGAAAATCCGCTGTCGCCAAGCGTGGCCACGCTGTCGAACGGAACGACGAGATGCCTGTCTGGGGAGAGGCTGTTCGTGATTGAGAACGGGCACTCGGTCTCGCCGTCGAACGGCGGAGGGTTGACGCTCTGCCCCGAATAGGCGCAGGACATCTCAAGCCTGTCAACGCATGCCACCGTAAGACGCGCCGTGTTCGTGTATGTGTTGTCGCCGATCCCGGAAACAAGCTGGAACTCGACGTCGCCTACGCTATCGCTCGTCGCCGCACCCTGTATCTCCATCCACCCCGCACCCTGTGAGAGAATCGTTATCTTCTCCGCCCCTGTCGTGCATTCGAGCGACATGGACGCCGTCGCGCCGGCCGACGAAGGCGGATCGTACACTCCCGAGACGTAGTGGCTGTTGCCGCCGCGCATTATGACGCTCGGGGCAGATATGGACACCCACGACGATGTATTGGTCTCGTTCGCCCGCTGGCAGCCGCATTGCGTTTGCCAGTCGAAAAGCCGTGTATATCCTTCCCATCGAGCGGCAACATGCCACCACTGCGAGTAGCCAGTGCAATGGCAATCCCCGGAACAGCTCCACACATAGTTGCTCGCATTGCAATCAAGCGAGCAGCAGTTGCCCTCAACCGCATATATCGCAGCGCCGACGTCGGGATCGGTCATAAGAGAGCCTCCGCCATCGCCGCCCCCGAGGTTCAGGTTGACCG
>Ga0310690_10002876_pt1 | contig 27098 bp, 21 predicted proteins | sample AusTroGonzalo_MG_2_FD_207661 | JGI IMG/M metagenome (GOLD analysis project Ga0310690, IMG submission 207661) | Bovine rumen microbial communities from tropical cattle in Woodstock, Queensland, Australia - Gonzalo_04 (v2) (version 2) | ecosystem: Host-associated > Mammals > Digestive system >...
CACCGCTGTGGCACCTGAGCCGCTGACAAAATCGGCCCCGCTGGGATGCAGTTTCGGGATGGGCAGGGTGAAGACACTGTGGTGGTTGCGGTTCAGCAGTCCGATGCAGTTGGGGCCGATGAGGGCGGCACCATACTGTTCGCAGGTGTCGAGGATGCGCTGCTCGAGTTCGGCACCCGCCTTTGTCTCTTCACCGAATCCGGCTGAGATGATGATGAAGGCACGTGTCTGCTTTTCCTTGGCCAACAGTTCCACATAGTCGGGACAGAACTTCGCCGCCACCACGAGGATGGCCAGTTCGGTAGGGGGTATCTCACGGGCATCGTGGAAGGCCTTGATTCCTTGCACTTCGTCTTCCTTGGGGTTTACAATGCGCAAGGTTCCATTGTAACCGCCACTGATCAGATTGCGTACAATAGAGCCGCCGGGCTTATGTACGTTGTTAGAGCCGCCGATGACGACAATGCTCTGTGGGTTCAATAGTTGTTGGTTAATCATGGCACAAAGATATATAAAAATCTCTAAAAGACAAAGTATTATAAAAGAAAATCGTTATCTTTGCATGTAGTTTTAAGGCGGAAGCGTATGAAACAGAAACTTTTTATCTTAATTATATCGTTGGTTATGCCATTTATGACTTGGGGGCAGACCTATTCTGCAATGTGGAAAAAGGTGGATGAGGCAGAGAAGAAAGACCTGCCCCAGACCATGTCGAAGGTGCTTCAGCAGATTGTGGACAAAGCCACGGCAGAGAAGGCCTACGGTCAGTTGATGAAGGCGGAGTTGAAGAATGCCCAGGTGATGGCCGGGGTTGCGCCCGATTCGCTGAAACCCGCTATGGCGCGTATCAGCCAACGGTGTGAGAATACGAAAGACGTGGTGCTCAAGACGGTCTATCAGACGGTGCTCTATAAGGTCTATACCAGAAACCCTCAGTTGGAGGTGACATCCGTGAGACCTGATCTGACGGAAGAGATCTGTCATCAACTCGCCCAGGTGAAGGATGATACCTACAATCCTTTCGTGGTTGAGGGTGTGGACAGTAAACTGTTCAACAACGATATGTTGATCGTGATTGGTAAGGAGTTGGAAGAATACGAACCGCTCTATGCCTATTACAGTAAGGCGGGAAACCGTCAGGCGGCCTGTCTGATGGCTGCCAAAGCCTATCAGTGGGATGCGAAGAAGTTGGATTCACTGATGACCGTTTATGGCGACCTGCCTGAGGCTGGCGACCTGGCCATTGCCTATTATAAAGCCGCCCTCATCCAGAAGCCCGACGAGGAGAACGTGGAAAAGGTGCGCTTCATCGACATGGCTCTGAGGAAATGGGGCAACTGGAGGCACATGAACACCCTCCGTAATTTTGAGCGGGATCTCACAAACCCGCAGTTCCGCGTGAACTTTAACTGTGAGGTGAACCAGCCGATGCAGGCGATGCCCGTCAAACTGGAGCAGTTGCGTAATCTCAAGTCGTTGACACTGAAGATCTATCCGGTGAAAGCCAATGGTGACATCGACTTCCGTCCGAACTACGCAGATGGCTATAAGAAGATCAAACCCCTGTTGGGTACGCCCATAACGGTGGAAAAGGCGTTTGCAGACAAGCGCCCCTACGAACTGTTTGAAGACTCCCTGACACTCGAAGGTCTGCCCGTGGGTGTCTATATGCTGGAGTTCTCGACGACACCCTTGACAGAGATTGTCCGTCTGCTGTATTTCGTGACCGATGTCTATACGATGGCGGAAAGTCAGCCCGATAGCGTTGTCCGTTATGTGACGGTTAGTGCCACCACGGGTCAGCCTATCGCAGGGGCTCATCTGCGCATCAAGGAACTGATCTCCTACAATAAGTATGACACCTCGAACGTGAGGACCAACGCGAAGGGTGAGTATCTGTTTAAGCGCAAGCACAATGGCCGTTGTGAGGTGTTTGCCTATACCGACAACGATAAGGCCTGTCCGGAGATGAATGTTGCCAACCGTTACAGGTATTACAAGAACATTGACCAACCCGAGCGTACGGAGGTCTATACCGACAGGGCCATCTACCGCCCAGGTCAGACGGTGCATGTGGCTGCAATGATCTACCAGGTGTTGGAGGATTGCAAGCATGCCGCCAAGCAGGGAAAGCGCGTGACATTCTCGCTGCGTGATGCCAACCGGAAAGAACTGAAGACCGTTGCCGCCACGACAGACGGCTATGGGGTGTGCAGTGCTGACTTTACGCTGCCCGCCTCAGGATTGACGGGAGAGTTCAGCGTCAGGGTGAATGGACGCATACACAACTTCAGGGTTGAGGAATACAAACGACCGACCTTCCAGGTGGAGTTCCAGGAAGTGAAACAGCACTATGAGGCTGGTGACACGGTGGAGGTGAAGGGTATAGCCCGCACCTATGCAGGTGTGCCTGTGCAGGGGGCTACGGTGGAGTATACTGTCGACAGGCGGATGGCCTTCTGGTGGTGGTCGTATTCGCGCTACTATGATACAGGTCTCATCGGGATCGGTAACGAAAGCGAAGAGGTGTTCAGTGGCGAGGCCGTCACTGGCAGCGACGGTTCTTTCACCGTGAAGATGCCGATGATCATGCCAGAGAGCAAGCATCCGTTGTTCTATAATTTCACCGTTATGGCAGATGTGACGGATACGGCCGGTGAGACCCACAACGGCCAATATACATTGCCGCTGGGTAACCGCAAGACCGCCCTAAGTATCGACATTGCGGAGAAGATGCTGTTGGAGGACAATCCCAAGATGACCTTCCATCTGCGCAATGCCGCAGGCAAGGACATCGATGCCAAGGTGAAATATCAGATTGATGGTGGCAAGTGGCTTACGGCCAATACCCATGAGTCGTTGTCCGTGCCTTCGTTGAAGAGCGGCAAGCATACGGTGGAGGCGATTTGCGAAGGCGACACCCTGAAGCGCGACTTCGTAGTGTTCTCACTCGATGACAAGCGTCCGGCCACAGAGACTGACGACTGGTCGTATCAGCGCGATTTCACGTTCCCCAACGACGGCAAGCCTGTCACCATCCAGGTGGGCTCGTCAGACAAGGATGTGCATATCGTCTATAGTATCTTTGCCGCCGACAGACTGATAGAGACCGGTGCCGTGGATAAGACCAATGAACTCATCAACCGCAAGTTTACCTATAAGGAAGCATACGGCGACGGTATTGTTTTGAACTTCGCATGGGTGAAGAATGGCAAGTGCTATACGCATGAGTTTACAATCAATCGTCCCATGCCCGACAAGAAACTCAAACTGCAGTGGACGACCTTCCGCGACCGTCTGACACCAGGTCAGGAAGAGGAGTGGACGCTCACCGTAATGGGACCCGACGGCAAGCCGGCCGATGCCATGCTGATGGCGACACTCTATGACCAGAGTCTCGACCAGTTGCGGAGCAATGTGTGGACTTTCTACCCATACACCCCGCTCTCCTTGCCGTCAGTGCAGTGGACGGTTCCCAACCGTTACCCCGTATCGCTCTATGGGTCATTCGCCCGTTCGCGACTGGCAGAACGTAGTCTTGTATTGAGCCATTTCGACAGCCAAGTGTTCCCATCATACCGCAATTATACGCTGGCGGGTATGGGTGGCGTTCGACGGTTGAGAGGGGCTGCAGTGTTGGAATCCAAGGCTGTGGCAGACGGATTGGCTATTCCGCAAAAGGAGATATCGGAACAAGCGATAGGAGCCTTTGATGTGTCGGCGATGGCAGGTGAGGATGCCACGACTATCGAAGAGGCTCTGCAGGGCAGGATTGCCGGACTAAACATTAAGAGTGACAATGGTGACCTTGGAAGTGGTGGATCAGGGGCTTTGCCTGAGGTGCAGATCCGTGAGAACCTCAACGAGACGGCTTTCTTCTATCCCCAACTGACTACTGACACAGAAGGTAAAATCGCTTTGAAGTTTACGTTGCCGGAGAGTCTCACCACCTGGCATTTCATGGGTCTCGCCCATACTAAGGATATGTGCTACGGTATGCTTGAAGGTGAAGCAGTGGCGAAAAAGGATGTGATGATACAGCCCAATATGCCGCGCTTTGTCCGAGAAGGCGACAAGGCGGTATTGACGGCTCGTATTTTCAATACCAGTGATCATGCCATCAGTGGCAAGGCCCGTATTCTCCTGCAGAATCCTGAAACGGAGGCTGTGGTCTTTGAGACCACTCAGGTTATTTCCGTGGGTGAAGGTGCCACAGGCAGTGTGTCGTTCGAACTCCCTGTGCTGAGTGCCGATGTCACACCGCTCGTGTGTCAGGTGATGGCCTATGGCGATGGCTTCTCCGATGGCGAACAGCATTATCTGCCTGTGTTGCCCAGTACGGAGCGAGTGACGGTGACGGTGCCGTTTACGCAGAATGAGCCGGGCAAGAAAACCATCGACCTGGCTGCGCTCCTGCCTGTTGACAGCAAGAACCAGAAACTTACGTTCGAATATACGAATAATCCCGCCTGGTTGATGATTCAGGCCCTGCCGTCGGTGGGCAAGCCTTCCGACGATGATGCCATCTCACAGGCGGCTTCCTTCTATGCCAACAGCATCGGTAAGCATATCCTGGCCCAGAATCCGAAGGCAAAGACCGCCTTCCAACTCTGGCAGCAGGAAAGGCTACGGGTAGGCGACGGCATGTCGGGAATGACGGGTTCGGAGACCTCGCTGATGAGCGCCTTGGAGAAGAACCAGGAACTGAAAGATTTGTTGCTCAACGAGACCCCGTGGGTGATGGATGCCGATCGTGAGACGGAACAGAAACAGCGTCTGGCTGACTTCTTCGACGAGGGTATGATGAATCAGCGTTTGGAGGAGGCTACAACGAAACTGAAGAAACTGCAACACGGCGACGGTTCGTGGTCATGGTGGCCAGAGATGCCCGGTTCCTTCTATATGACAGTGGCTATCTCTGAGATGCTGGTGCGCCTGAATAGTCTGACGGACAAGCAGTCGACGACTGAATCCATGTTGAAGAGCGCCTTTAAGTTTATGGGCAAGGAGATCGTGGACGAAGTGAAGGAACTGAAGAAATTAGAGAAGAAAGGTCACAAGCCAGGCTTCCCCAGTTTCAAGTGCCTGCAGTGGCTCTATCTCTCCACCCTCGACGGACGCGACCTGCCCTCGGATGTCAAGGAGGCCAATGCCTATCTGATCAAACTCCTGAAGAAGGATATCAAGAGTCAGACGATCTACGAGAAGGCCATGACGGCTGTCATCCTCTCGAAGACCGAGCCTGTACGTTCGAAGGAATATGTGAAGAGCCTGAAGGAATATACCGTCTACCGTGAGGAGATGGGACGCTATTACGATACACCGCGTGCCGGTTATTCGTGGTACGACTATAAGATCCCTACACAGACGATGGCTATTGAGGCCTTGCAGCGCATCACACCCGATGATGAACAGACTATCCGTGAGATGCAGCGCTGGCTCCTCCAGTCGAAGCGTACACAGGCGTGGGATACGCCAATCAACAGCGTGAATGCCATCTATGCCTTCCTGAACGGACAGGCACTGGCCCTCACTTCCCAAGCGCCGGTATTCACCGTTGACAACCAACCCTTAGAGACCCCGAAGGCCACGGCTGCCATCGGTTATGTGAAGACACCCGTTGCCCCAGAGCATAAGTCGATGACCATCGAGAAGACTTCGGAGGGCACTTCGTGGGGTGCTGTCTATGCGCAGTTCTATCAGCCTACGAAGAACATCAAGGACAGCGGCTATGGTCTGACCGTGAAGCGCGAGGTGCTGGTGAACAACAACGCTCAACTTGCAGTCGGAGACAGAGTCAAAGTCCGCATTACCATCGAGGCCGACCGCGACTACGACTTCGTACAGATCATCGATCGTCGTGCGGCCTGTATGGAGCCGGTGATGCAGTTGAGTGGCTACCACAATGGCTCCTACTGTACACCACGCGACAATACCACGAATTATTATTTCGATCGTTTCTCGAAGGGCAAGCATGTCATCGAGAGCGAATATTACATCGATCGTCCGGGAACCTACGAGACAGGCAGTTGCACGGTGATGTGCGCCTATGCCCCTGAGTTCCGAGGTACGACTAAGTCACAAACCATTATCGTGAAACAAAAATGATGAAACGACAACTGATAATATCCCTGATGGCACTGGCCCTGTTGCCGGTGTCTGCCCAGAAACTGGTAGTCACCAAAACCACCGTGAATGCAGGGCGGACAGGCTACCAGCAACCTATCACCGCCACGTTTGAACTCCGCAACAAGAGTAAACGTAAACTCGTCATCGAGAGTGTCAAACCCGACTGCGGCTGTACGGCTGTGGAATATCCCAAGGAGGTGGGCTCTAATGAGAAGTTCACCATCAAGATGACCTACGATGCCCGTATGCTGGGACATTTCCAGAAGATGGCTGTCGTGAAGAGCAACGGCTCCGAGAAGCCTGTTTATCTCACCATGAAGGGTATTGTGCTGACGGAGATGGTAGACTATACCGGTCGCTACCCGTTGGCAATGGGTAGTCTGCTGCTCGACAAGAACGACCTGGAATACGACGATGTGAACAAGGGCGACCATCCTGTGCAGGAGATTCATATCTTCAATAACAGCGAAGAGACGATGACGCCTAATGTGATGCACCTGCCGCCTTATCTCACGGCCCTCGTCACACCTGAGAAACTGGAACCTGGCAAGGCCGGCACCATCGCCATCACCCTGAATTCCGAGAAACTCAGCGACTTCGGTCTGAAACAGACATCCGTCTATATTGCCCAACAGTTGGGTGAGAAGGTGAGTCAGGATAATGAGGTGCCCGTATCGGCCGTTCTGTTGCCCGACCTCAAAGACTATGATGCCGTGAGCAAGGCGTTGGCTCCGCAGTTGCAGATTTCTACCACCGATGTCGATTTCACCGACTTTGGCGGTAAGTCGAAGAAGACGGCCGAGATCCATCTTGTCAATACGGGTAAAACCACACTTGAGATCCGTTCCATGCAGATGTTCACCCGTGGCGTGAAACTCACGCTGAGTAGTACGAAGTTGGAACCGTCGCAATCGGCCACGATGAAGATCACGGGTATTGCCGATGATCTCCAGAAGGTGCGTACCAAGCCCCGTATTCTCATGATTACCAATGATCCTGACCATACGAAGGTGATTATTAATATTAGACTTAAATAGTTTAGAGTTTAAAGTTTATAGATAGAATGGAGCATCCCGAGAATAGTTCCGAATACGCAGGCCTGCAGGTCAATGGTGGGGTAGAGCAGCCCCCCATCGTCAATCCCTATCTCAAGCGCAACCGTCGCCGCGAACTCACGGCAGCAGAGATGGTGGAGGGTATCCTGAAGGGTGACGTGACCATCCTCTCGCAGGCCGTGACGCTGATAGAGAGTGTGAATCCTGACCATCAGGCGAAGGCACAGGAGGTGATCAACAAGTGTCTGCCTTATAGCGGCAACAGTGTCCGTGTGGGTATCAGTGGTGTGCCCGGTGCGGGTAAGTCGACGAGTATCGACGAATTCGGCATTCATGTGCTGAAGGAGAAGGGTGGAAAATTGGCTGTTCTGGCCATCGACCCCTCCAGTGAGCGTAGCAAGGGTAGTATCCTGGGTGACAAGACACGTATGGAGAAACTGGCGCTCCATCCTGACTCTTTCATCCGTCCTAGTCCGTCGGCAGGCTCCTTGGGTGGTGTGGCACGTAAGACGCGTGAGACCATCATCCTGTGTGAGGCTGCAGGCTTCGATAAGATATTCGTCGAGACGGTCGGTGTGGGACAGAGCGAGACGGCTTGTCACTCCATGGTCGACTTCTTCCTGCTCATCCAGGTGGCTGGTACGGGTGACGAGTTGCAGGGCATCAAGCGCGGTATCATGGAAATCTCGGATGGCATCGTCATCAACAAGTGCGACGGCGATAATGTCGACCGTTGTCACATGGCGGCCACCAATTTCCGCAACGCCCTCCATTTCTTCCCCAAGCCCGATAGTGGTTGGTTACCGCAGGTGCTCTGTTACAGTGGCTTCTATGGCACGGGCATCAAGGAGATCTGGGACATGATTTACGAGTATATCGATTTCGTGAAGGCCAACGGCTATTTCGACTATCGTCGCAACGAGCAGTCGAAATACTGGATGTATGAGAGTATCAACGAACACCTGCGCCTGAACTTCTATAATAATCCGACCATCAAGGCGCAACTTGCTCCTGCTGAGCAGACGGTCCTTGCAGGACAGAAGACTTCGTTCGTCGCTGCTCAGGACTTGTTGGATATGTATTTTGAGGAGTTGAAGAGAAGTTAAAGGGACAATGGTAATTGAGATTGATAACGGCAGTGGTTTCTGTTTCGGGGTGACCACCGCCATCAAAAAGGCCGAAGAGGAATTGGCACTGGGCAATAAACTCTATTGTCTGGGTGATATCGTGCATAACGGCATGGAGTGTGACCGGCTCCGGGCGATGGGTCTCGTCACCATCAAGCATGACGAGATGCGTGAGTTGCACGACGTGAAGGTTCTTCTGCGTGCGCATGGTGAACCCCCTGAGACCTACGAACTGGCCCGCCGGAACAATATCGAGATTATCGATGCCACCTGTCCTGTGGTGCTCCAGTTGCAGAAACGCATCAAGCGTCAGTACGATAATAATCTCACCTCTCACCTCTTACCTCTTACCTCTCAGATTGTCATCTTCGGCAAGCGTGGTCATGCGGAGGTGCTGGGACTCGTCGGGCAGACACAGTCGTCAGCCATCGTCATCGAGAGTTTCGACGAGGTGAAGCGGCTTGACTTCACCCGTGACATCTACCTCTATTCGCAGACCACGAAGTCGCTTGATGAGTACCATCGTATCATCGATTATATCCAGTCGCACATCTCACCCCAAGCCCACTTCGAGAGTTTCGACACCATCTGCCGTAATGTGGCCAACCGCATGCCGAATATCTCTCAGTTTGCTTCGCGTCACGATCTAATCCTGTTTGTCTGTGGACGGAAGAGCAGTAATGGTAAGGTGCTTTTCAACGAATGTCTGCAGGTGAATCCTAATAGTCATCTTATCGAGGATCCTCAGGAGATCCAGCCCGAATGGCTTGAGGGCATCGAGACGGTAGGCATCTGCGGGGCGACCTCCACCCCCAAATGGCTGATGGAACAGTCGCGTGATGCCATACTGAAAATGCAACGCCCTTAGAGCGTTGCATTTTTAAATTGTTCGAGCAACCATTGTTTCTGCTCCTCTATCGTCATGTTTGAGTTATCCAACAGGATGGCATCCTCTGCCTGACGTAGTGGTGATTCTTCACGGTGGGAGTCGATATAGTCGCGTTCCTGTACGTTCTTCAGGATGTCATCGTAGTCGGCAGGCATGCCCTTGGCTTTCAGTTCGTCGAAACGACGCTGGGCACGTACCTCAGCAGAGGCGGTGACAAACACCTTCAACTCAGCATCGGGGAAGACCACCGTGCCGATGTCGCGACCATCCATCACAACTCCCTTGTCCTGACCCATCTGTTGCTGCTGGGCTACGAGGGCACGACGCACGAACCCTACCGTGGCGATGGGACTGACATGATTGCTCACTTCGAGCGAACGGATCTCTTTCTCCACACATTCACCGTTCAGGTAGGTGTCAGGACGACCGGTCTCGGCGTTCAACTGGAAAGAGATATGGATATTGGGCATCTCCTTCTCCAGTTCCTGCGTCTTCACGCTACCGTCGGTCTCAAAGAGTCCTTTGCGCAGGGCATAGAGGGTGACGCTACGATACATGGCACCCGTGTCAACATAGATGTAGCCGACCTCACGGGCAAGGTCCTTGGCCATGGTGCTCTTTCCGCAAGAACTATGGCCGTCGATGGCGATGGTTATTTTCTTCATAATGTATAGGATACGTTTATTAAAAGACTATTGGCACTGACATGATACTTGGCATAGCCGACATGCAGTTTGAAGCGTTCGAGCGACAGACCACCTCCTAATGACAAGCCTGCGCCGTGATTGCTCTCGCCCTCGCTGTCGCTGATTTTCATCTCCGAGGCACGCCGGAAGTTGTAGCCTGCGGCCAGATAGATGGTGGGTGAGAGGATCAGATCGGCACCGATGGCCAGATGTTTTCCGAAGCCGAAACTCCAGTCGTTGAGTCGGCTCAAGGTGGCGGAGAACCGCAAGGGAGAGTTGAGCAGTCGTTTGCTGAGGCCGATCTGCAGGTCGAGGGGAATCCGTTCGAACTCGTCGTCATAGGCCTTTACCTGTCCGCCCAGATTGCGGGCAACGGCCGAGATGCTCAGTTCGCTTTCTTCCAGGTAATAGTTCAACCCTAAGTCGATACCAACCGCCATTGAGTTATAGGAGGCGATATGCGAGGTGATGAACCGGGCGGTAATACCCCCCGAGAACCGGTTGCTCAGGGCGTAGGCATAGGAGCCTGCTACACAGATGTCACGGGCCGAGAATGTGCCGAGTTGTACATTGTCCCAACTCACTTCTTTCATCTCCCCGTAGTCCATGTATTGGGCACTCACACCCCAGGTGCCCCGTTCTCCAACAGCCTTCACAAAGGCGGCACTGGCGGTTTTGGCACCTTCCATATAGGTCATGAAGTTAAGGTTGATGGTGCGGTCGCTCACATCGTTGATGAGGGCGGGATTGTGGAAGATGAGGGTGGCATCGTCCTCGATAATCGAGATGTTGTCGCCGCCGAGTGCTGCCACATGGGCACTCACCGGTAGCCGTAGGAAGTTATAGGCCGCCCCGCTCTCCTGGGCATCCACCAGAAGCACGCTAATCACTGAAATGATGGTAAAAACGGCTCTTTTCATCTAAATATTCCTAATTTCGGTGCAAAGTTACTGTTTTTTTCTTAATTTTGCACGCAGTTTTAGATATTAACGGAAGAAATGACGGTTTTATTATGAACAGGACAACCAATTTCCTGCTGGGCTTGATCTTCGTATTGGCCTGTTTGCTTGTCGCGCTGGAGTGGAACAGCGGCGACAGTGGCTGGCATTTCTTCGACATGGAGGATGATCTCGAAGCCGAGATCGAACTCTCGCCGTTGCACCGTGATGAGAATGAGGTGCCGATGATGAAACCCACTGAGGAAACACCCCCTGAGGTGAAGTCGGAAGAGGTGAATCCTGTGGAGGAGGATGTGGAGATTCCACCCGAGGAAGTGGAGCCGACCCCTACTGAAATGCAGGAGCCTCCCAAGCCTGAAGAGGAAAAACTGCCTGAGGCCGTCGATATGTATGACGAGCCTGTTGACTTCCGTGTCGTCGAGGATCTGCCTCAGTTCCCTGGCGGTGCCGTTGAGTTCATGAAGTGGCTCACCAAACATCTGCGCTATCCGTCTTCCGCCCAACAGCGTAAGATACAGGGCAAGGTGGTGGCACAGTTTATCGTCGAGAGAGACGGCACCATCAGCGACCTGCAGGTGATCAAGAAACTCGAACCTTCCTGTGACCGTGAGGCGCTGCGGGTGCTGAAGATGATGCCGAAGTGGAAGGCTGGGGTGATGGATGCCAAACCCTGCCGCACACAGGTCTGCATCCCCATCGTCTTCAAACTGTAAATTGAATAATAAATTGTAAATCGTCAAATTGTAAATCATAATGTATCGCTCAGAAGAATTGCTCAACAAGGTGAACGAGGCCCTGGAGAACCTCGCCTACGACCGTCAGCCATACACGCTGTATGCCCCGATACGCTATGTGCTCTCGTTAGGCGGCAAGCGCATCCGTCCCGTACTCATGCTGATGGCATATAATCTCTATCGTGAGGATCCGGAGCGGATTATGCCGCAGGCCATCGGACTGGAGACCTATCACAACTTCACGTTGCTCCATGACGATCTGATGGATCATGCCGACATGCGTCGCGGTCACGAGACCGTCCATAAGAAATGGAATGCCAACCAGGCCATTCTTTCGGGCGACACCATGCTCCTGCAGGCCTTTGAACGGGTAGGGGCGTGCGAGGCGGAAAAGTTGAAGGATGTGATGGATATCTTTATCTTGACCACCTTCGAGATTGGCGAGGGACAGCAGTTCGATGTGGAGTTTGAAACCCGCGACGACGTGACCGAGGCAGAATATATCGAGATGATCCGTCTGAAGACGAGTGTCCTGCTGGCCTGTGCCCTAAAGATGGGTGGTATCATGGCCGGTGCCTCCGCCGAGGATCAGGAAAACCTCTATAAGACGGGTGAGCAGATCGGTCTGGCTTTCCAGTTGCAGGACGACCTTCTCGATGTCTATGGCGACCCGAAGGTCTTTGGCAAGAATATCGGTGGCGACATCACGTCGAACAAGAAGACCTATATGCTTATCAATGCCCTGAACCGTGCCAACGCTGCCCAGCATGCAGAACTGACCCGTTGGATTGAAGCCAATACTTTCAACCGTGAGGAGAAGGTGGCTGCGGTCACGAAACTGTATAATGAGATTGGTATCCGTCAACTTTGTGAGGAGCGTATCAACTACTACTTTGAACAGGGTTGTCTGTACCTCGACCGTGTGAATGTCGCAGAGGAGCGTAAGGCTGTTCTCCGTCAGTATATTGCACAAATGATGAACCGTCAATCGTGAGTAAATTGATGGATCTTCAATTCATAGATACCCATTGTCACCTTGATGGTGAGGAGTTCGCTGCCGACCGCGACGAGGTGGTGGCGCGTGCCCGTGCTGCAGGTGTCATTAAGGTGCTAGTGCCAGGCATCGACCTTAAATCGTGTCAGACGGTCATCGACCTCTGTCGCCAGTATCCCGACTACTGTTATCCCATGCTCGGTCTCCATCCAGAGGAAGTCCGTGCCGACTGGCGTGAGGTGCTTAGTGCGATTGCTCCTGCGGTCGCGGAGACAATCGCGATTGGCGAGGTAGGACTTGACTTTTACTGGAGTCGTGAGTTCGAGCAGGAACAACTTGAAGCCTTCGAGGAGCAGGTGCGCTGGTCGGTAGAGATGCGTCTGCCTTTGATGATCCATTGTCGTAAGGCGCAGAATGAGATGGTGACCATCCTCAAACGTTACCGTGACAATCTGCCGGGTGGTGTGTTCCATTGTTTTACGGGAAATGAGATCGAGGCGCGTGAACTACTTCAGTTCGACCGTTTCGTACTCGGTATCGGGGGCGTGTTGACCTTCAAGAAATCCAATCTGCCTACCACCTTGGCTGAGGTGCCTCTCGACCGTATTGTCCTCGAGACCGATGCCCCCTATATGGCGCCTGTGCCCCATCGCGGGCAGCGTAATGAGCCGGCCTTTGTGCTCGAAGTGTTGCGAAAACTTGCGGAGGTCTATGGCGTCAGCGAGGAGGAAGTGGCCCGTCAGACAACAGCGAACGCCCTTGAGGTATTTAAAAAAATATAAAATAATCGTCATTCTGATGTATTTCGGTCGAAAAGCGGTAATTTTGCAACCGCTTAACGCAGGGAGAGGTGCTCGAGTGGTTGAAGAGGCACGCCTGGAAAGCGTGTAACCGGCAAAACTGGTTCGCAGGTTCGAATCCTGTTCTCTCCGCAGGAAAAGAACAGGGTTCAAAACGCCATAAGGCGAATCCTGTTATCTTTTACGAAATAAAAATGAGAAGGTTTTATCTATTGTCCGTGTTGCTTATGTTATTGGCATTGCCGCTGACTGTGGGTGCCCAGGACACACCTAAACCTGATTCTTCCTCCATCGTTCTTGCTGATACCGTCGCTAACGACTCCCTCGTCACTACTATGGTTGACGATGAGGCGCTGGCTGTTGCCGTGGGCGAGGACGAGACAGAAGAGGGCGGTTTCCATAAGCAACTGAAAACCAAGTTTATCGATGGAAATGTCGGCTTTATGTCGTTGGTAGCCCTGGCCTTGGTGTTGGGACTGGCCTTCTGCATTGAGCGCATCCTCTATCTGATGATGTCGGAAATCAAGTCCAAGAAACTTATCGACGATGTTGAGGAGCGCCTTAAGGCCGATGACCTCGAAGGTGCCAAGCAACTTTGTCGTAGCACCCGAGGCCCCGTTTCCAGTGTGTGCTACCACGCTCTGTTGCATATCCACCAGCCGATGGATGCCATTGAGCGTAGCGTCACTAACTTCGGTGGTCTGCAGGCCGCGAACCTTGAGAAGGGTTGTTCATGGATCAAACTTTTCATCGCGATGGCTCCCTCGTTGGGATTCCTCGGTACTGTGATCGGTATGGTCATGGCCTTTGACAGCATCCAGACACGTGGCGACATCAGTCCAACCATCGTGGCACAAGGCATGAAGGTGGCTCTTATCACTACCATCTTCGGTATCATCGTGGCTTTGGTGCTGCAGTTGTTCTACAGTTATATTCTCTCGAAGATTGAACACCTCACGGCTCAGATGGAAGAGTCGGCTATCCGCCTGCTTGACCTCATGGCTGCCTGGAAAGAAAAGCGTTAGCCTATGCCGTTCATCTCACCCCTCATTGCCGATATCATGCTTTGGCTGATGTATATCGCCGTTGCGGTGGCCGTCATCGTGACCGTCGTGTCGATGGTCCGTACGGTCCGTCTGCGCACGAAGGATGATGAGGTGGTCAACGGTGTGCCCCGTACCCGTATGGCGTGGGTCGTCGTGGTGGCTTTCCTGCTCTGTCTCGGTCTCACCTTCCTGTTGGGCTCCTCTGAGCCTGTCAGAACGAATGGTCAACTCTTCACCGACACGTTCTGGCTGAAGGCTGCCGACATGTTTATCTACACTTCCCTCATACTGATTATCGGATGTTTCGTAGGCGTCGTTTTGAGCAGATTCCGGAACTGAACACAAGTTCCACGGCCGACATCTCGTTTATGTTGCTGATCTTCTTCCTCGTGACATCGTCGATGGACACGGACAAGGGACTCTTGCGTCAGTTGCCGCCACCCCCACAGGAACAGCAACCGCCTACCGATGTGCGTAAGGACCATGTGCTGCAGGTCACCCTTGATGCCCACGACCAGTTGGCTGTTGACGGCACCCTCATCACCCCGCAGCAACTCCGCGACCGGATTGCGGAGTTTGTCGTTGCCGACCGCACCGACCATGTCATCAGTATCCGTACTGATCGTGCCACTACCTACGAGGCTTATTTCCGTATGCAGAACGCCATTGTAGCGGCCTATGCCCAGTTGCGTGAGCGTTATGCTCAGGAACGTTTCGGAAAGGGGTATGGTGAACTGGTGGAGGAACAGCGCGATGAGGTCAACCAGTATTATCCCCAACGGATCAGTGAGTCGAAGCCGTCGCAGGAGAAAGGGGGGGTGTCATGAGACGTATGCAGTCTATCTTCCGCCGTTCATCGCACGATATGCCCGGTCTGAACCTGGCCTCGATGCCCGACCTCATCTTCACCGTGCTGTTCTTTTTCATGATTGTCACCCACATGCGCCACGACGATGTGCGCGTGCGCTATGAGGTACCCGCAGGTACTGAGGTGCAGAAGTTACAACAGAAAACGGCCGTCATCAATGTCTATATCGGTGAAGGGAAAATCCAGATGAACGGACAGTTGACCGATATTGACCATCTCCCAGGTCTGATAGAGGCTGAGCGCAAGAAACTCTCTGAGGATAATGCCGAGCGCCTCACTGTCAGTCTGAAGGCTGACAAGAAGACACCCATGGGTATTATCTCTGATGTAAAGGAAGCCCTCCAGCGCTCCTTTGCCCTCCGCATCAATTATAGCGGAACAGAGGCAAGGGAGTACTAGTGAGTTTTTAGGATTTACTATTTGCTGAGGTTAGCATTGGTAAACACAAGGGGGAGTGATGCTGTGCCTGTACCCGATTTGAGCAAGTAATTACGACTGGTGCTCTCGTCAAGATAGAGGGCGGCAATGATCATCTGCATCTGGAAGGAGCGATTGGATGTGTCGAAACTACCGAAAGAATAATTGTTATACCAGAAAGCCAGCGAGGCCTTGTGTGCAACACCCTCAATCTCGATGTCATAATTAATGGTGAGGGGGTAAAGGATGAATGCAATGGGACTCGTCTTGTAGAAGCCGAAGTCGACCTTCAGCGGAACCGGTGTGGCTTCTGCCAGGGCTGCTTTCAGGGTGCTGTCCTGAACTTCATCTAGGAATGCGGCCTGAGGGAACTGGTTGATGACAATCATCGTGTCGGCGGTGACACTCCAGGCAATGTCGAGTGTGTCGACATAGTCGTTGGGATTATTGGGATTCACGGATTCATACAACAGTTTACCGGTGTAGTCGCCTTTCATCGCTGTATAACACATACCGACTTCCTGACGGCTCAGGCCGTTGTTTTCGTTACTGTCGTTGTCGCCGAGACACGAAATCAGCCCTACGGCTGCCAGACAGCCGAAGGCGAAGAGATAGTTTTTCAAATGCTTCATTTCTTTTTTTAGATTATTGTTTGAGGAGTCGCAGCCGTTGCTGGGGAGCCAGCGCCTGACTGCACTTCTCGGTATATTCATTCAACTTAAGTGAGGCCGTGGCCTGGATGTCGCGGCTGGAGGCACCGATGCGGAAGGTGTAGGTGCCGGCCTCGGTGAGCCACTGTGAGTTGGCCTCGTCGAACGAGGCAAGGTCGCGCACGGGGATGACCATCGTGAGTGTCTGACGCTCGCCGGGCTGGAGACTCCGGGTCTTGGCGAAGCCTTTCAACTCCTGAGCGGGTTTCTCCAGACGACCCTTCGGAGCCTGGACATAAACCTGTGCCACCTCCTTTCCAGCCACGGAACCCGTGTTCTGGATGGTGATGCTCACCTCGACGGCCTCCTTCCCCTTGGCTTTGACCACGGGCTTGGAGAAACTGAACGTGGTGTAACTCAGACCGAAACCGAAGGGATAGGCCACATTTTTCTGGAAGGTGTCGAAATAGCGGTAACCCACGTAGATATCCTCCTCGTGGTTCGTATAGGTATGCCCTGAAATGGGACGCTTGCTGGCAGCCATCTCCTTGAAGGTGTAGAAATCAATGTTACCCGGGAAATTCCGCGTCGACGCATGATCGGTGGCAGCGATGGGCCATGTCATGGTGAGTTTGCCCGAAGGATTCACCTTACCTGTGAGTAGGTCGGCGATGGAGTTGCCACCTTCCATGCCCGGTTGCCAAGCGCAGAGGATGGCATCAGGATAACCGCTCCAAGAGGCTGTTTCGATGACGGAGCCGGAGTTGATGATGACGATAACGGGTTTGCCGGCCTGGTGGAAGGCATTGCATACATCGGTGATGAGGGCACGCTCCTCGGGGATGAGGTTGAACTCAGTATCGATGTCGCGGTCGACACCCTCACCAGCCTGACGACCGATGGTGATGATGGCGGCATCGGCGGTGCGCACCTCGTTGTTGATGGCGATGGGCGAGAGGCCGATCTCAGGATATTTCTGCTGACCGAACATCTCGCGCTGGTACCACTTCGAGGGATGGCGCTCGGCTTGGAACTTCACCTTGGCAAACTCGATATACTTGCGGTAGATGTCGGTGAGGACGGGCGATGACTTGATACCGGCATTCTCAAGACCCTGGAGCATGTCGACCACATAAGGGGGATGGACGCAGCCGGAGCCTGTACCGCCGGAGAGGAAGTCATAGGAATTCTCGCCGAACAAAGCGACGGTCTTGATATTTCCCTTCCAAGGCAGGGTGCCGTTGTTTTTCAGAAGGACAATTCCCTCGCAGGCACTCTGACGCGTGATGGTGGCATGGGCCTTGAAATCAGGATTGTTAGAAGCGGGGTATTTCTTGAAACTCGGTGTTTTGACGATGTATTCGAGCATGCGGCGCACGTTGCGGTCAACATCCTTGATGTCGAGTTTACCGCTCTTCACACCCTCGATGATCTCATTGGTCTGTGCGGGCTGACCAGGTTCCATGAGATCGTTACCAGCCTGTACCTCTCGGATGGTGGGCAGACCTTCGCGGATGCCGATCCAGTCGGTCATGACGATGCCCTTGTAACCCCAGTCGTCGCGCAGGATCTTGGTGAGCAGGTCGTGGTTGCCCATCGAGAACTCGCCATTGATCTTGTTATACGAGGCCATGATGGTCCAGGGGTTACTCTCGCGGACGGCAATCTCGAAGCCACGGAGGTAGATCTCACGGGCGGCACGCTGCGAGAGACGCTCGTCGACCGAGGTGCGGTCGGTCTCCTGGGAGTTCACGGCGAAGTGCTTGGCGGAGACACCTGCACCTTGGCTCTGTACGCCATTGATATAGGCGGCGGCAATCCTACCCGTGAGCAGAGGGTCTTCGGAGTAATACTCGAAGTTACGACCGCAGAGAGGGTTACGATGGAGGTTCATGCCCGGACCCAGGATGACGTCGCAGCGGTATTCCTTGGTCTCGTTGCCGATAGCCTGTCCCACCAGTCCCACAAGTTCTGTGTTCCAGGTAGAGGCAAGACAGGAACCGATGGGGAAGGCGGTGGCATAATAGGTCTTATCAGTGCCCTTGCGTTTCGGGTCGATACGCACACCGGCAGGTCCGTCGGTGAGGACGGTGGCGGGGATGCCCAGTCGGGGGATGGCGGGAGAGGTGCCAGCGGCACCAGCCACGAGGTCGGCCTCGCCGCCTACGGCTGCCTGGTCACCGAAGAAGGTGTTGGCACCGCCGACAAGGAGTTGGGCTTTCTCTTCAAGGGTCATGGCTTTCAGCACCTCGTCGATATTGTCGGCTCGGAGTTGGGGCTGTGCATTTGTACTCATAACGAATGTGGTTGCTAATAAGCAGGTTGCTAGTAATTTCTTCATTTTTGGGTAAGTTAAGGGAATAATTCTTTTAAGGGAAGATGCGGAAGGCATAGCCCTGATCCTTGAGCCATTGGAGGGCTTCGGGGAGGGCCGTGTGGAGTTTGTCGATGCTCTTAAGTGAGTCGTGGAAGGTGATGATGGAACCGTTGCGGGTGTACTTCTTGATATTGTTCACCACATCTTCAGCCGTCAACCACTTGGAGTAGTCGCGGGTGACGAGGTCCCACATCACAATCTTGTATTTCCGGCTCAGCCAGGCATACTGGCTCAACCGCATCCATCCGTGAGGCGGCCGTACGTAGTGGCTGTGGATATAGGCATTGGCCTTCTCCACATTATAACTGTATTCCTTGATGGTATGTCGCAGTCCGCCGATATGGTTGTGCGTATGGTTGCCAACCTGGTGACCCTCGCTGACGGTACGGTCGTAGAGTTCAGGATACTTACGCACGTTGTCGCCCACCATGAAGAAGGTGGCCTTTGCCCCAAATGCCTTCAGGGTGTCGAGGATAAAGGGGGTCGCCTCCGGGATGGGGCCGTCGTCGAAGGTCAGATAGACGGCCTTCTCGCGACGGTCCATCCTCCAATAGGCTCTTGGATAGAGCCAGCGGAGGTAGATGGCGGGTTGTTCGATAAACATGGATTAGTCGAATTTACCGCCCTTAGATTGATAGAGTCTGACGATGGCGTCCATTTGCTGGCCTTTCTGCTCGCCCTTCTTCTCGTCGATGGCGGTCTGAACGTCCAGCAGTTGGTTCATCACAATGAACTGGATCACGCAGTCGTGCTGTGAGCAGTCAAAACGATAGCCGTCGAGCGAGCAGTACCACTGCAGGTATTGCTGCGACTTCTTCCAGAGTTGGTCAACCAACTGCTGGGCCTTGTCCTTCTGACCTAAGAGGTTGTAGGCGCGGGCGATGTCAATCGATCCGCAGGCATAGTCGTGGGCCACGTTATAGGCCGGCAGTTCCTTCTCGCACTTGTCGAGCACGGCTTTCGCCTTGTCGGCCTTACCTTCTTCGATGAGGCTCATGGCCAGCGAGGCGAGCAGACGACGGTGGGTATAGCACATGCGGGTGACGGTCTCGTCGAGGTAGATACCCTTCTGACTGACGTTGCCGTACTTATACTTGTTCATCACGTTGTCGTAGACCTTCTCCGTATCGAAATTGGCAACACCCGCTACGGGGACGAGGTTGCCGCGACTGTCTGTATCGTGGGTGTGGAACGGCGTGATGCGGTTGGCAAGACCCTCCTGAACGAAGTTCTCACCGAGGTTCATATAGTTCTCCTGACCCACGGTAGTGGCCACGTAGATCGGACGCTCCCAGTTGGCGTTGGCAATCAGTTCGAGCATCATCAGGTCGCCCTTGTAGAGCGCGCCCTTACCCTTGAGCGAGATGACCATCTTATCGGGGATGGAGTCGCTGGCCATCATCATGCCACTGCGCTTAACCGCCTCCTTGTCGATGGTGACATAGACGGTGTCGGTAGGGATGACATGGAAGTCCTTTACCTTCGAGCGTACCCAGTTATTGAGTATGTTCTTCAGTTCGAAGGGCTCTTCGCCGAACTGCTTCTTAGCCTCTTCGGGATTGTCGCGGTAGAGATCGAGCACCTGTGACTTGAGCGACGGGTCTACCTGCACATATTCGTTGGTACCGGCGCAGTACTCCAGACGGTTCCACGTGATAGGCAGCGACGGAGAGTCGTAGGCCGGACGCACCATCTGGTCGATATACCAGTCGGTCTGCAGATAAGAAAGGTTGCACACGCGGGCATCGGTGCGCACGCCCTCCGTATCCTGGTTGTACCAAAGGGGGAAGGTATCGTTGTCACCATTGGTGAAGATAATCGGGTTGCCCTTCTCCTGCAGGGTCATGAGGTAGTTCTGGCCGAAGTCACGGCAGCAGTAGCGGTCGGAGCGGTCGTGATCATCCCAGGTCTGTGAGGCCATCTGGATGGGAACGGCCAAGGCGACGACGGCAACGATGGCTGCCAGAATCAGGTTCTCCTTCTTGAGTTTGCGGTTGAGCCAGTCGATGATGGCTGCCACGCCCATGCCGCACCAGATGGCGAAGGCATAGAACGAACCGGCGTAGGCGTAGTCACGCTCACGGGGCTGCATCGGTGTCTGGTTCAGGTAGACGACAATGGCCAGACCAGTCATGATGAACAGGAAGAACACCACCCAGAACTGGCGGATGCCGATGGGGTCGTCGATGGTCTTCTCCGAACCCTTCACCATCACCTTACGCTTGCGGGTGTACCATGCCTGCCAGAACAGTCCTAACAGACCGAGGATGAGGGGCAGACAATAGAACACGTTATGACCTTTGTTTGCCTTCAGATCGTCGGGCAACAGGTTCTGATCGCCTAAGCGGGCATTGTCGATGAAGGGGATACCGGTAATCCAGTTGCCATGCTCCAGTTCACCATTGCCCTGAATGTCGTTCTGACGTCCGGCAAAGTTCCACATGAAGTAGCGCCAGTACATGAAATTACACTGGTAGGAAAGGAAGAAACGGATGTTCTCAAACTGGCTGGGCACCTTGATCATCATAGGTTCGCCACAGCGGTCGTAAGGCTCCTCAGAGCCGCTGACACCACCCATCCACGACTCGTAGGCAGCGGCATGGCCGGCATCGTACATACGTGGGAAGAGCATGTTCTGGGCGTATTTGTATTCATCCTTCGTGCGGACTACGAAGTAAGAGTCCTTCTCGTCGGCCGAAGCCTTCTCCTTGCGCTGGTAGACGGGCTTACCTTTCGACATGACGGGTTTGCACATGTTACCCTCCACCTTGAGGGCCACCTGTGAGGTATAGGCCTGACCATAGAACAGCGGACGCTGTCCGTACTGATCGCGTCCTAAGTAGTCGCCAAGGGTGAAGATGTCCTCAGGTGAGTTCTGGTCCATCGGGGGATTGGCCGACGAACGGATCACGATGAGGGCATAGGTGGAATAGCCGATCATCAGCATGAGCATGCAGAGCAGGGCCGTATTCTTGGCACGGACCGTGATGAGCGGCAGTTTGTCTTTCGTGAGTTTCAGCACGAACCAGAGGGCTGTCAGCACGATGACACCGATGATGAAAGCACTCCAGCCGTAGCCGTAGAAAGGAATACCGAGCATACCGACGGCAATCATGAAGGCGATATTCTGCACGGTCAGACTGTGCTTCTGCGTCTGGGTCTCGTAAACGGCCCAGATGACGCAGGCCACCAACAGGAAGATATAGATAATCTCACCTGTGTTGAAAGGCATGCCGAGGGTGTTGACGAAGAACAACTCAAACCATCCACCGACGGTGATGATACCGGGTACGACACCATAGAGTACGGCGGCCAGGATGACCACGGAGATGCCCAGGGCTATCAGAGAGCCTTTGAGGTTGGCATCGGGGAACTTGCGGTAGTAATACACCAGTCCGATGGCGGGCAGGCAGAGCAGGTTCAACAGGTGGACACCGATGGAGAGTCCTGTCATATACATGATCAGTATCAGCCAACGGTCGCTGTGAGGCTCGTCGGCATGATCCTCCCATTTCAGGATGAGCCAGAATACCACGGCCGTGAAGGCAGAGGAATAGGCATAAACCTCACCCTCGACAGCAGAGAACCAGAAGGTGTCGCTGAAGGTATAGATGAGTGCGCCTACGAGTCCGGATCCCTCGATAGCCACCAACTTCGCCAGGGTGATATCCTCTATCTTGTCGACCAGCAAGCGGCGTACCAAGTGGGTGATACTCCAGAAGAGGAACAGGATACATGTGGCCGAAAGGAGGGCACTCATGGTGTTGACCATCTTTGCCACCTGTGTGGGATCGCTGGTTAACTGCGAGAACAGGTTGGCCGTCAGCATGAAGAAGGGGGCCCCAGGCGGGTGACCGACTTCAAGGCGATAGCCAGTGGTGATAAACTCCGGGCAGTCCCAGAATGATGCGGTGGGCTCAATGGTTGAGCAATAGACGAAGGCGGCAATCATAAACGCAAGCCACCCGAGGACATTGTCCACCAGTCTAAATTGTTTCATCTAAAAAATGTATTTTTTAACGTTAAAACTTATTTGGATGCAAAGGTAATAAATTAAATTGAAAATTGAAAAATGATAATTGATAATTTATTGCCGCTCTACATAAATTAACGTTACATGAATAATCCGGCACCATAGATTAAGATAATGTAACGAAATATCTTTCCCAAGGTGATGGCAATGAAGGTGATGATGATGTTCGAGCGCATCAGACCTAAGGCGATGGTGATGGCGCTGCCTAATACAGGCAGGAACGCAAAGAAGCCCATCCAGGCACCCCGACCCGCCATAAACCGATGCGCCTTGTCAAGGTCTTTCTTCTTCACGTGGAGGTACTTCTCAATCCATTCCATCTTACCCAAACGACCGACGCAGTAGTTGACCACACTGCCCAACACGTTGCCTGCCGTGCCGTAGATCATCAGAATCCACGGGTCAAGACCGGTTGCCATTAGTCCGATCATCACCGCCTCGCTGGAGAACGGGAAGAAACTGCCAGCCAGGAAGGCTGCCAGGAACATGCCCCAATAGCCGTACTGGGTCAGGAAGTGAATGATGAAATCCATAGGTTGAAGCCTGTCAGCAACAAAGCGGTAATCAGGATGACGCAAAAGGCGATGTTGGTGACCTTGGTATTAGTCAATGCAATGAAATGTCCTATCAGCGGACTCGTCAGGATGATGGCCGGACGGAACAGCAGGTCATAGTGCTGCGGGAAGAGGGGAAGCAATACCAGGATCATGACATTGAGGAACATGAAACAATAATAGAGTTGACGTGTCCGGATCTTATCATTGTAACTCGTTCTCAGGAAATGCACCATGCCGGTGATGGTCAGAATGACCAGGAAGGCGTAGGTCAGGTAATGGGAGAGTGGGATGCTCTCGTAGGCAGTGAAGAAGGGAAACTCTGTAAACGGCAGGAAATGGTCGGTAAACGGGGTGAGGTCGCTTTGAGAGGAGCAGACTACTACCGCTATCCAGAACCAATAGGGGGTAAGCAGTCCCATCAGGGAAGCGATGAAAGTGCGCAGACTGAGGCTGCTGAGGAAGATCATCAAGACCCAAAAGAAGGGAATGAGCACCAGCAGATGAACCTTAGCCAGACTGGCCAGTCCGAGAATGAGGAACGTGTAATAGGTCCATCCCGAGGCCTCGCGGTTCTGGTAAGTGGCGAAGAGCGTCAGCAGACTGGCTATGAATCCCACCGTGACAAGATCGCCCTCTATCGAGGGGAAGAGGAAACAGGCCACACCTGAGAGGATGACAAAGGCCGATGACGTTGACCGGCTGTAGATACGGATGAGGGCATTGAAATTGTTGAACAGCATCATCAGATAAGTGGCCAGGACATAACATGCCAACTGGATCCACCACTGGTGCTGGATGAGGCCGCCAATGAGGCAGAGCCCCAGTCCGTAGAGCGCCGTCACCGGAAGGGTGAGACGGCTCCCCGCCACTCTCTTCTGTATCTGACTAAACTTCAAAGCCGTGCTTATAGGTCTGCTCCGATATCACGTCGGAAATACTTGTCGGTGAACTGGATCTTCTGGGCCTCCTCGAACGACTTCTGAAGGGCCTCTGCCTTGTCGCGGCCATAACTGCTCACGGCAATCACACGACCTCCGGCCGTCACCACCTCACCGTCTTTCAGGGCTGTGCCGCTATGGAAGACGATGGAACCCTCTACCTGGTCGATGCCCGTGATGGGATAGCCTTTCTTATACGCCTGAGGATAACCGCCGCTGACCAGCATCACGCAGACAGCCGCACGCGGGTCGAACTCGATGGGGCGCTGGTCGAGGTTGCCCTCTGCCACACCCTCAAAGAGGTCTACGATGTCACTCTTCAGACGGAGCATCACACTCTCGGTCTCGGGGTCGCCCATGCGACAGTTGTATTCGATGACCATCGGCTCACCCTTCACGTTGATGAGGCCGAAGAAGATAAAGCCTTTATAGTCGATGTTCTCAGCAGCCAGACCCTCTACCGTCGGTCGGATGATGCGGTCTTCCACCTTCTGCATCCACTCCTTCGTGGCGAAGGGAACGGGGGTGACAGAACCCATACCGCCGGTATTCAGACCCGTGTCATGTTCGCCGATGCGCTTATAGTCCTTGGCCTCAGGCAGGATCTTGTAGTGCTGACCGTCTGTCAGGACGAAGACGCTACACTCGATACCGCTGAGGAACTCCTCAATCACCACCTGTGAAGAGGCGTTGCCGAACATGCCGCCCAGCATCTCCTTGAGTTCCTTCTTGGCTTCCTCGAGGGTGGGGAGGATCAATACGCCCTTACCCGCACAGAGACCGTCAGCCTTGAGCACATAGGGGGCTTCGAGGGTCTCGAGGAACTTCAGGCCCTCTTCCAGATGCTCACCGTCGAACGTCTGATAACGGGCTGTGGGGATGTTATGACGCTGCATGAAGCCTTTGGCAAAATCCTTCGAGCCTTCGAGTACGGCACCAGCCTTCGATGGACCAATCACGGGGATATCCTTCGTGCGGGCATCGCCCTTCAGGTTGTCGTAGATACCCTTTACCAACGGGTCCTCAGGGCCTACCACCACCATGTTGACACCTTTCTCCACGCAGAAAGCCTTGATGGCCTCGAAGTCGTCGGCCTTCATGTCAACATTCTCGCCACAGTTGCCCGTACCGGCATTACCGGGGGCAATATAGAGTTTCTCACATTTCTCACTCTGAGCAATCTTCCACGCGAGGGCGTGCTCACGGCCACCGCTGCCTAACAATAATATCTTCATAACGGCCGCAAAGGTACTAATAAGTGAGCAAAAAGCCAAATTTTATTTCCGACTTCCCTATTAAAATACGTTAATCTGACTAAAAAACTCGTCTGCGCTGATGGGATGTAAACAAAATATTTGTATCTTTGCAACTAAATAACAAAACTGCAACTATATAAAAAACGATCGATTATGAAGAAATCCTTCTTGATTCTCTCCGCCCTCTTCCTCTTTTGCGGCACGATGAGGGTTCAGGCGCAGGTAATGAAAGCCGCTGACCTGGAAAAATATGCCAAGAACAAATATGGTGACAAGTGGCTCGATGCTGCCAAGAACCTCTCTGAGGGGCTGATATTCGACAAGAACGAGGCGCTGACCTATCAGCAGGTGATAGAGGCGCCGGGCAAGTCGAAGTCGCAACTCTACGTGGCCCTGAACTATTGGGTGACAGCCACCTTCAAGGACAAGCAGGCCATCACGCTGAACGACAAGGAGGCGGGCTGCATCATTGTCTCGTCGACCATCGATGCCATTGCCGACCATACGGGCACGCTCTTCCGCTATGTGGTAAGCATCACACCGGTCATCAAACTCGACATCAAGGAGGGTAAGGTGCGCGTCACCTATACCGTTCAGAACTACGATGTCCTGAGAGTCGAGGATGGCGGTTGGCTTGGTGCAATCGGTAGTGACAGAGGTGATCAGAACCGGCGGAATCAGACCATCTACAGCGATGGCAAGCGTCTGAAGAACGATAATACCGACCGCCGACTCTACGATGAGCAGTGGGAGATTACCAAGCACTATCCCTTTGTGGAGAAGGATGCCCAGAAACGCACATGCTCGAAGGCACTCGTGATGACACATGCCTATTCGAATGCCATCATCGACAAGGTGGAAGAGGCCCTCAAGAACGGTATCACCGGTGCGGATGATGACGACTGGTAAATGATAATCGGCTATAGATAATGAAACTATAAATATGAATAGAATGAAGCAATGGATAATCGCCGCGTTCCTTATTATTTGCGGCGCAAGCATGATGATGTCGTGCAGTAAGGATGATGATACACCTGAGGTGACCCCTGATGATAAGTCGGTTGTGCTGAACTGCGAGAAGCCCGCCTACCTGAAGGCAGGCGATAAGGTGGCCTTGATCTCGCCCTCATACTTCACACCGATGGAGAATGTGGAGAAGACCGCCGACGTGTTGCGCTCGTGGGGCTTGGAACCTGTCATTGGGCCTAATGTGGGTAGGGTGACTGACGGAAAGTATGCCGGCACTGTGGCCGAGCGTGTAAGCGACATCCGCTGGGCACTCAACAATCCCGATGTCAAGGCCATCATCTGCAATCGTGGCGGCTATGGCACCATCCAACTCATCGACCAGTTGACATTGGCAGAACTGAAAGCCTCGCCGAAATGGTTGGTAGGCTTCAGCGACATCTCCACACTGCACGGCCTGCTGACACGCGCCGGTGTGATGAGCATTCATGGTACCATGAGTTCGTTTCTGGCCAAGGGGGGCACCGATGCCACCAGCACGCTGATGCGCGACCTGCTTTTAGGAAAGGTGCCTCGTTACGAGGTGCCTGCACACAAGCAGAACATCACGGGTAAGG
>Ga0310690_10002877_pt1 | contig 27094 bp, 27 predicted proteins | sample AusTroGonzalo_MG_2_FD_207661 | JGI IMG/M metagenome (GOLD analysis project Ga0310690, IMG submission 207661) | Bovine rumen microbial communities from tropical cattle in Woodstock, Queensland, Australia - Gonzalo_04 (v2) (version 2) | ecosystem: Host-associated > Mammals > Digestive system >...
ATGACAATGTGTTTATTTTCTCCAACAAACGCAAACCGCACGAACTCATCATCGGCACTATTGGAAAAGATGATAGTTCGATGGTAGTCGTTGTTGGCGACTTCTCCAAAGAGGACATCAGCAATTTCCTTAATCAATAATCTGAACCTCCCAAAGTGTCCGATTATTAAGATTTTGGAGAGAATGCAAAAGATACGTCGACGTGGCTTGAGAGTGGCTTGAGAGTGGCTGATTGACAGTTAAAAGATGAACATTCGAAAAATGTACTCCTGTTAAGATTTTGGGCTATTATAGGCTTCTTATATCAAGTTCTTATCGTCCCGTATCCGGCTCGTATCCGTCTCGAACGTGGCAGATAAGTGTAAAATAGGTCGATTATTATGATTTGTCACGCATCCTACGGTGACGTCCGTAATGCGAACGTAATGCGAATGAGTGTGACAGCAAAAAGTCTGCTGCCACACTCATTCACAGATTCACACAATTATGTGTGTATTGATAAATATTAATTATTTCTCCATATCAATATAATTAATGAGTCTTTCGACTAATCGGCGTGACTCATGATAAAAACTACTATCTACCTCCGATTGTTCTTCAACTATATCTTCAAAGATACCTTCTATCGAAATATCATCATCAACCCACGAAAGCATATCATTCTTGAAGTGTTCAATAATTATATCCATCATTTCTTGCTTGTCGCGGTCAAATGAATCTAATGATTTTTGATATTCCTTAAGTTGTTTGCGTATCGATTCAAGTTGTTCTTGTGTCATATTGCAACGATTTTTTTAAAAACCTAAATCAGAAAACATATTAGAAGAGTTAACAAGATTAATTTCAAATGTCTTATCACCCATGTCTGAAACTGAACACCAAACATATGTTTCGCCATTTATCTTGTAAACTACATCATAGATTGTTACACGGTTCGTAGAGGACATTTCGTTTTCACGATAATCGTACACTTCTACGTTTTTACATAATTCTTCTTTGAAAGGCATTAAATCTCCGCCACATACTTCATACACGGTCATAAATGCACGATCTTTAGAATAGAAGTAAGTGTATTTATCTCGAGATTTTATCTCATTACCATCCATATAATATTGCAATTCCTTAGTATACAAAGGCTCATTCATCATTGGATATCTTTCTTCAGTTAGAGCTTTGCTTGTGCAAAGAAAATCTACTAAATCTTTAGCTTCGATATTAAATATTCCCCATTTACCAACATAAAAAATCAAATTGCCAGTAAATATATCCAAATTCCACATATCATCTCCTTCTTCGAAAACAATATCCCCACGTTCGTTTTCATTTTCCCCGAATATGGATTTTTCATATTCATGCATCGTGTAAGTGTATAGTTCCATTGCAACTTTTTTAGGTTGAGCGGAACAAGCGGCAAACACTTTGCAGTCAGGTTCATTAATGACAGACGGAGTAAAATCACAACTTGTGAATAGAAAAGTTGCTACGGCTACAAGTAGCAAAATACGTTTGTGTAACATGATAATTATTATTGTTAAACTACGCCTACTCTTTATAGGATTTTCGGCACTCTCCATTTATATTTATTCAGTTATTAATACAACAAAAGCGTGAGGCTGCTATGCCACACACTCAAATAGAGGTAATTAGGGAAACCTTAACGATAAGTATGCAACAATAGTAACTCCACGCTATTATACGCGGAAACTATTTGCAATCCTCTTATCGTTCGTAGAAAAGTCCCTAATTTTTCTATTCAAGAGTAAAGCAAACGCTTCTTTTAATCAATATGTTATCGCGCGTCGCTACGCGCGTTCTCCTGTTTTACGTCTCGGAGAGGGACGATGGTTTATCTCACTTCATTCAATACTTTTTCGGGACTTGTACCCATAAGCATGATAGCGGAGAGTTTTTTGCCCATATCCTTGAGCGAATGACCGCAATGATACAGTTGGTCGTCAATAATCAGCCAGCGGTCGTGCGAAGCGTTCATCCACTTGTGTGTCTGGATAGGCTCGACGCCTTCGGTGGCATTGTGCGCGTCACGAAGCGTGGCATTGAGACCACTTGAATAGATGTCGGCTGTGATGCCCTTCTTGCGTACATCCAACATCTCAAACGTGGCGGCATCAATATACTCATCAATGATGATGACGCGTTTCTGCGCGGTCTTGATAATCTTCTCCAACAGCACGCGCGCCTCGAAGAAATCACCATTATAGAAGACCTGCTCTACTGGCGGCAAAGATGTACGGACGAAGAAATCTACTTTGTTCTGCAAGTCCTTGATCTGCTCGGTGTGTTCCTGTATCCTGCGGTCTATTCTGTCTTCCACCGTCATAAGCCGTTGATTGATAGCGTAGCCACGAAGCATATATTCTTTCAAAACCGATGTCGCCCAACGACGGAATAAGGTAGCATTACGGCTGTTAACACGATAACCGACTGCAAGTATCAAATCAAGATTGTACAACTTCATTTGGTATCGTTGCTTTCCGTCATTACCCATATATTCCAAAATGGAATACGTGCTCTCTTTATCCAGTTCTTCAGAGTTGTATATGTTCGCTATATGCTTGGAAACCGCAGGCTGCCCTACGCCAAACAAATCAGCTATCTGCTGCTGAGTCAGCCAGACGGTCTCGTCCTGTAAACGCACTTCTAACTGAGTTGTTTCATTCGGTTGATATAATACAATTTCGTCCTTCATTATATAGTTTTTTCAAATCGGCGGCTGTCGGTTGCCGATTCGCTATTTGCTCCGCAAGTTGGGGAGTGATATGCAACTTTTGGCTGCAAATATACTGCTTTCTTTGCACATATACAAGTTTTTTGACATAATTCGTTAGAGAAAGTACGTTTTGTGAGGCTTTTGTAGAGTTTTTTTAACAAAAATCACTCCTTTCTAAAAAAATGTGTATCCACACAAAACGGGAAGAAACGTGCATTATCGTGCATTATTGTGCATTATCGTGCATTATTGTGCAGAAACGGGAAAGTGCAAAACCCCGCTATCGTACCTTTGCACCGTTTTTCGGAAAATACGCGGCACAAGGCCACCCGCCTTTCGGGACAAAAGCCTGCTTCCTGACCACAGAAAAGGCATGGCGGAACAGGAACAAGACTGCAGCCTGCGTGTCTTCACGGAAGACAGAACATTAAACCTAAACCAACTAACCCAAACCAATTAACCCAAAAACCTTAAAAACTATGAGTAAAGTAAAACCAATGGGACTCACCGAGAACAGTCAGGCAAGATGTTCAAACAAAGGCGGAATTCCCGCAGAGAAGAAGAATTTTAGCATGAAAAACCGATTTTTTTTGTCAAAACAGTTTTTTTATCGTACCTTTGCAGGTTAATTGCTGCAAAATGCGCGCCGCACCAAATGCGGCCGACAGAAGGAAGATGGATGTAAATGACGCTAAAATAGACTTGCCCGTATTGCGCCTCGTAGGCAGAGAAGCGGACAGACTGAACCTCGAATGCTACGTCATCGGGGGCTGGGTGCGCGATCTGTTCCTGCACCGCGACAGCAAGGATATTGACATCGTTGTGGTGGACCCTGCAGGCAGCAACGGACATAACGGGCAGAAACCTACCATCGGCATACTCCTTGCCGACGCCGTGGCAAAAGCACTGGGCAAAGGCACGCATCTCAGCGTGTTCCGCAATTTCGGCACAGCACAGGTGAAAAGGCACGACATCGAACTGGAGTTCGTAGGCGCAAGGCGCGAAAGCTACCGGCACGACAGCCGCAACCCGATAGTGGAGGACGGCACGCTGGAGGAGGACCAGAACCGGCGCGATTTCACCATCAACGCACTCGCCATCTGCCTCAATCATGACCGCTACGGGGAACTGCTGGACCCCTTCGACGGACTCGGCGACATGGAAGAATGCACCATACGCACGCCGCTTGACCCCGACATCACCTTCTCCGACGACCCGCTGCGCATGATGCGCGCCGTCAGGTTCGCCTGCCAGCTCGGCTTCTGGCTCGAGAGGGAAACCTTTGAGGCAATCGAAAGAAACAAGGAACGCATACAGATAATCAGCAAAGAGAGAATAGCCGATGAAATCAACAAAATAATGCTTTCCCGCCGCCCCTCTGCCGGATGGATGCTGCTTGACAAGACCGACCTGCTGCCCCTCGTCTTCCCCGAACTCGCCGCACTGAAAGGCGTGGAGACCAAAGAAGGCAGAGGACACAAGGACGTGTTTCTGCACACGCTGCAGGTGGTGGACAACCTGTCGATGAAATCGGACAATCTCTGGCTCCGCTGGGCGGCACTGCTGCACGACATCGGCAAACCGAAAAGCAAAGCCTGGGACCCGCAGGCAGGCTGGACCTTCCGCAACCACAACTACATCGGGGCAAGGATGATTCCGCGCATCTTCAAGAACATGAAACTGCCGCAGAACGAGAAAATGGCGTATGTCGTCAAGATGGTGGACCTGCACATGCGGCCGATAAACCTGATAGAAGACACCGTCACCGACTCCGCCGTCCGCCGGCTGCTGTTCGAGGCGGGCGACGACACAGAAGACCTCATGCTCCTCTGCGACGCGGACATCACCAGCAAGAACGCTGAGAAAGTGCAACGCTTCCACGACAACTACCAGCTCGTCCGACGCAAGATGACGGAACTGGAGGAAAAAGACCGTATCCGCAACTTCCAGCCCCCCGTAAAAGGCGATGAAATCATGCAATTGCTGCATCTGGAGCCATGCTCCGTCGTGGGCGAACTGAAAAACGCAATCAAGGACGCCATTCTGGACGGCATAATCCCGAATGACTACGAGGCGGCGAAACAGTTCATGTACGACAAAGCCCACGAGATGGGACTCTGCGCCACGCCGGAAACAACCGTGACAAACTAAAAAACAACACCGATATGTTACAGATTTACAACACACTGACCAGACAAAAAGAGTACTTCCGCCCCCTCCACGAAGGGCATGTGGGCATGTATGTATGCGGCCCTACCGTCTATGGCGATGCGCACTTGGGGCATGCCAGACCTGCCATCACGTTTGACATCCTGTTCCGCTATCTCAAATATCTCGGCTACAAAGTGCGCTACGTGCGCAACATCACTGACGTGGGACACCTCGAACACGATGCCGACGAAGGCGAGGACAAGATAGCAAAGAAGGCACGCCTCGAACAGCTCGAGCCGATGGAGGTGGTGCAGTACTACACCAACCGTTACCACCATGACATGGAGCTGCTGAACGTCCTTCCGCCGTCCATCGAACCGCACGCCAGCGGACACATCATAGAGCAGATAGCTTTCGTGCAGAAGATTCTGGACAAAGGTTACGCCTACGTGAGCAACGGCAGCGTATATATGGATGTGGAGAAATACGCCAAAGACTATCATTACGGCAAACTGAGCGGCAGAAACCTGGAAGACATAGTGACCGACACCCGCGAACTGGACGGACAGGACGAGAAGAAGCACAGCTACGATTTCGCCCTCTGGAAGAAAGCCGCGCCCGAACATATCATGCACTGGCCCAGCCCGTGGTCGGAAGGCTTCCCGGGCTGGCACATGGAGTGTTCCACCATGGGGACCAAGTATCTGGGCGAGACCTTCGACATTCACGGCGGCGGCATGGACCTCATGTTCCCGCACCACGAAGCCGAAATAGCGCAGAGCTGCGCCGCCCTCGGACACGACAGCGTGCATTACTGGATGCACAACAACATGATTACCATTGCCGGCAAGAAGATGGGCAAGAGCTACAACAACTTCATCACTCTCGGACAGTTCTTCACGGGCGAACACGAGCTGCTGACCAAGCCCTTCAGCCCCATGACCATACGCTTCTTCATCCTCATGGCGCACTACCGCTCCACAGTCGATTTCTCAAGCGAGGCTCTGGAGGCCGCCGAGAAAGGCCTGACACGCATGCAGGAAGCCTATACCCGCCTGATGCGCCTGCAGCCTGCTGCCGCCTCAACGGTGGAGACCAAAGGCCTGCGCGACAAATGCGTGGAGGCGATGGACGACGACCTGAACAGCCCGATTGTCATTTCTCACCTGTTTGAATCGGCACGCGCAATCAACACCGTCTATGACGGAAAAGGCACGATTTCATCGGCAGATTTGGACGAGTTGCGCGCCGTGTGGAAGACCTTCGCGGAGGACATCCTCGGTCTGAGGCTTTCCAACGACAGCAATACGGCAGACACGCATATTGCTGCCTACAAAGGGGCTGTTGACATGCTGCTCGAAATGCGTCTGCATGCAAAACAGAACAAGGACTTTGCCACTTCCGACACCATACGCGACCGTCTCATCTCGCTCGGATTCAACATCAAGGACAAGAAGGACGGATTCGAGTGGACACTGTGAAACGGCACTGCACGGACCGGGCTGATGGCACAGCATAACGACACCGGACATTTCGGAGAGGACCTTGCAGCCGGTCTGCTGAAACAGAAAGGCTATTCCGTGCTTGAACGGAACTGGACGACAGGGCGGCTCGAAGTGGACATTATTGCGGCAGACAGCACTGACATAGTCTTCGCGGAGGTCAAGACACGCAGTTCACGGTTCGGCGGAAAAGGGCCGGAAGAGTATGTGGACGAGTGCAAACAGAGGCATATATGCTCCGCAGCCGATGCCTACATACGGCAGAAGCGTATCACTCTGAATCCGCGCTTCGACATAATAGGCATAACGGTTGATCCGAAGACTAACGAAGTGACTGACATAAACCATATTGAATCGGCGTTCTATCCCCCTATGAAAACCTATGGAGGAAAACGCACGGCTTGCAAAAGCGGAAAGACATTGTAGCAGATGCTGTTTGACTATGACATAATTGTGGTGGGCGCAGGGCATGCCGGCTGTGAGGCGGCATCGGCTGCGGCACGGCTCGGCAGCCGCACACTGCTCATAACCATGGATATGAACAAAATCGCACAGATGAGTTGCAATCCGGCTATGGGAGGAATAGCGAAAGGACAGATTGTCAGGGAGATAGACGCTCTTGGCGGGCAGTCGGGCATTGTCACCGACCTCACTGCCATCCAGTTCCGCATGCTCAACCAGAGCAAGGGACCTGCCATGTGGAGTCCGCGCAGCCAAAGCGACCGGAAAAGGTTTATCGAACAGTGGGTCAGCGTCCTGTCCTCCACACCTGGACTGGATATATGGCAGGATGTGGTGACGGAACTTGTTGTGCGCGACAACCGCGTCTGCGGCGTAGTCACAGGGCTGGGCATAGAGATGAAGGCGCGTGCGGTGGTGCTTACCAACGGCACTTTCCTGAACGGAGTGATGCACTTCGGCAGGAAGCAGGTACACGGCGGGCGGATAAGCGAACCCGCCTCCCACGGACTGACGGAGCAGCTTGTGGCACTGGGCTTCCGCAGCAACCGGATGAAGACAGGCACTCCTGCACGTCTGGACAGGCGCAGCATCGACTTCAGCCGCATGACGGAGCAGAAAGGCGACGACACATGGCACCGATTCTCCTATCTGGACACCATAAGCCGCCTTCTGCCGCAGCAGAGCTGCTGGATTACATACACCAATCCGCAGACTCACGAGTGCCTGAGACAGCGCCTTGACGACTCGCCTCTGTACAACGGCCAGATACAGAGCATCGGCCCGCGCTACTGCCCCAGCATCGAGACCAAGATTGTCACCTTTGCCGACAAGGACGCGCACCAGCTCTTCCTTGAGCCGGAAGGGGTGGAGAGCAACGAATATTATGTGAACGGCTTCTCGTCAAGCCTGCCGTGGGAGGTGCAGCTGGCGGCTCTAAGGACTGTGGAGGGGCTGGAAAAGGCGGTGATGTACCGCCCCGGATATGCCATAGAGTACGACTTCTTCGACCCCACACAGCTCACCCACACGCTGGAGACCAAGCAGATACGCAACCTCTTCTTCGCCGGACAAATCAACGGCACAACAGGCTACGAGGAAGCGGCGGGGCAAGGCCTTGTGGCGGGAATAAACGCCTACCTGAACATCGCCGGAGGAGAGGCATTCGTGCTTCGCCGCGACGAAAGCTATATAGGCGTTCTGATTGACGACCTTGTGAACAAGGGCGTGGACGAGCCTTACCGGATGTTCACCTCGCGCGCCGAACACCGCATCCTGCTCAGGCAGGACAATGCCGACGACCGCCTGACGGAGCGCGCCTACCGTCTCGGGCTGGCCGACAGACACCGCTATGACCTGCTGACTGCCAAGCGGGAGGCGGCTGACGGAATAAAGGCATATCTACAGAACAGCATCGTGCGCCCTGACGAAATCAACAGCTGGCTTGCAGCGCGCGACTCGTCCGCCCTGCAGAGTACGGCGCGCCTGCATGACCTTGTTCTGCGGCCGCAGGTGTCCCTGCAGGGGCTGGCTGAGGTGCTGCCCGGACTCAAAGAGGTGCTGCTTGCAACCGGCAACCGGCATCAGGAGATAGCCGAGGAAGTGGAAATCAGCATCAAATACGAGGGCTATATACAGCGCGAGCGGCTCGCAGCCGACAAGTTGCAACGCCTTGACCATGTCCGCATACCCGACGGCTTTGACTACGACAGCATCCTGTCGCTCAGCACTGAAGCGCGGCAGAAACTCGGCAGAATACGCCCCGCGTCAGTGGGCGACGCAAGCCGCATTCCGGGCATAAGCCCCAACGATGTCAGCGTGCTGCTGACGCTTATGGGGAGGTGACACAAACAAATGTTCCACGTGAAACATTGGTAATATTATGACAATAGAGGAATTCAAATCAAGAATCAGAAACATCCCTGATTTCCCGAAGCCGGGCATTCAGTTCAAGGACATCACAACCGCGCTGAAGGACCCCGAATGCCTGCGCTGGATGAGGGACAGGATAGTGGAAATCTACCGCGACAAAGGCATCACACAGGTGGTGGGTCTAGAGTCGAGAGGGTTCATAATAGCCCCCGCAGTGGCTATGGAGCTGAATGCCGGTTTTGTGCCGGAGCGCAAGCCCGGCAAGCTGCCTGCCGACGTAATCTCGATGAGCTATAACAAGGAGTACGGCACCGACACGATGCAGATTCACCGTGACGCGCTTACGGCGGACGACGTGGTGCTGATTCATGACGACCTGCTGGCTACGGGCGGAACGGTAGCGGCGGCTGTCAGACTGGTCAAGTCAATAGGGGTGAAAAAGGTGTATGTCAATTTCCTCATCGAGCTTGCCGGCCTGCACGGGCGCGACCTGATAGACAGCGATGTGGAAGCAACAAGCCTCATAACGCTTTGATTCAGGCAAGCGACCATATAAAGCAATTGCTGCTCGGTCTGCCGGAATGTCCGGGAGTGTACCAGTATTTCGACAAGGACGGCACGGTTATCTATGTCGGCAAGGCCAAGAACCTGCGCCGGCGTGTGAGCAGTTATTTCCAGAAAGAGCACGAGTGGGCGAAAACGCGTCAGCTTGTGAAGCGCATTGCGGACATAAAATATGTTGTCGTGCAGTCGGAGCAGGACGCTTTTCTGCTGGAGAACAACCTCATAAAGCAGTATCAGCCGCATTACAACATCCTGCTGAAGGACGGCAAGTCGTATCCGAGTATATGCATCACCCGCGAGCCATACCCCCGCATATTCAAGACAAGAAAGATTATCAAAGGAGCCGGTGAATATTTCGGTCCATACAGTTACGGCAATACGGTGGACCTCGTGCTGGAACTTATCCATCATCTCTGTCCAATCCGCACGTGCAGCATTCAGATGACGGAAAAAGGAGTGACGGAGGGACGTTACCGCACTTGTCTGAAATACCACTTGCGCAAATGCTGCGGCATCTGCGAGGCGCATGTGACCAACGAACAATACAAGGAATACATCGAACGTGCCAAGAAAATAATCCGCGGCGATGCAAACCTGCTGACACACCAACTCGAAACAGACATGATGCACTGCGCTGCCGATTTCCGCTATGAAGAGGCCCAAATCCTCAAAGAGCAGTATGACCTGCTGGAGAAATTCTGCAGCCGGACCGTCATCACCAATTCTTCAGCCGGAGATCTGGATGTATTCGGTTATGAGGAGGACGAGCACCGCGTCTTCATATCCATCCTCCATATTCACCACGGCAGCATCGTACAGGGGCAAACCATCGAATATCAGAAACAACTGGACGAACCCCGTGAAGAAATACTGGCCATGGGTATGCACGAACTGCGCAACCGCATCGAAAGCACCACGCGCGAAGTGATTGTTCCGTTTATTCCTGATTCCATCGACCAGAACATGCATATTCACATTGCTGTTTCGGGCGATAAAAAGAAACTGCTTGACCTGGCCATGCAGAATGTACGGCAGTATATGAAAGACCGCATACGCCAGTCCGACCGACTTAATCCGGACCAGCGTGCAGCACGAGTTCTCGGCAAGTTACAAGCATTGCTCGGAATGCAGAATATGCCTGTCTTTATCGACAGTTTTGACAATTCAAACCTGCAAGGAACGGATGCAGTGGCCGGATGTGTGGTTTTCAAGAAAGCCAAACCCAGCAAGCAGGACTATAAACGCTTCCGTATCCGCTCCGTGCAAGGCCCTGATGATTACGCTTCCATGCGCGAAATCGTGCGCCGTCGCTATAAAGATTTAGCCGATGAAAACAAGCAGATGCCGGATTTAATCATTGCCGACGGAGGCCTCGGTCAGATGGAAGCCATCCGCGAGGTGGTGGAGGACCAACTCGGTCTGCAGATACCCATTGCCGGACTCAAGAAAGACGACAAACACCGTACCAACACTCTTCTCTTCGGATTCCCTCCAAAAGAGATCGGCCTGAAGGTAACAGACGAAGTATTCCGCCTTCTGGTCCAGATTCAGGATGAGGTGCACCGTTTTGCCATCTCCTACCACAAACAGGCAAGAAGCAAATCGCAAACAAAGAGTGAATTAGATGATATTCAGGGAGTTGGACCTGCTACCAAACAGAAAATCCTCCTCCGCTTCCATTCCGTGAAACAAGCGCAGAAGGCTTCACTTGCCGAATGGACTGATTTGCTCGGAAATGCTTTAGGAACAAAGGTTTATAATTATTTTCAGAACAAAATAACGCCTTGAGAATCGAATATTTGTAGAATGATGGACACATATACACTAAAAATGGATTCCTGCGGGGATATATCCCTCCTCTCCACGGAAGGTATTGTTTATCCTCTCACCCGCCTGCTTGCTCTGGCACAGGGAAACCGCGTCTTTGCTTTCAACGGTCCGATGGGAGCAGGCAAGACTACCCTCATCACACAACTATGCCGTGCACTTGGCACCAATGATGTGGTCAATTCGCCCACTTTCGCTCTGGTCAATGTGTACGAAATCCCGCATCCTGACGGAACCGCCGGAATGGAAGAAATCTATCATTTCGACTGTTACAGGCTCCGCAACCTGCATGAAGCGCTTGACATGGGGGCCGAAGAGTATCTCTGCTCCGGCTGCCTTTGTTTCATCGAGTGGCCCGACATTCTCCGTCCCATCCTGCCTGACGGCACGATATGGCTCACACTGCGGGTACTTCCTGACGGCACACGCACCCTCATTGTCGGCAACCCGCCTGACTGACAGGCCACCTACCCTACTTATTAAAATACAGTTTATTCATCCTCCACAGCTATGATTGACGTACACAACATTTACAAGAGTTTCGGACCTGTCCGGGTTCTGCAGGGCGTCAGCCTGCATGTGCAACCAGGTGAAATTGTATCCATCATCGGCAAAAGCGGAGCCGGCAAAACCACCCTGCTCCAGATTATCGGCACCCTTGACAGCCCCGACAGCGGAACCGTCGTTATTGACGGTACGGATATACGCACACTGACGGAAAGACAACTGGCAGCTTTCCGAAACCGCAATATCGGTTTTATTTTCCAATTCCACCAATTGCTTCCTGAATTCAGCGCCATCGAGAATGTCATGATGCCCGCCCTCATCGGAGGATGGAAACACCACAAAGCCGAAGACCATGCCCGACAACTGCTGGAACACCTCGGCATGGGGGAACGCCTCCATCACAAGCCCGCGCAACTTTCGGGCGGCGAACAGCAGCGTGTGGCCGCCGCCCGCGCCCTGATGATGTCACCCAAAGTCATTCTGGCCGACGAGCCAAGCGGCAGTCTGGACGAAGCCAACAAAAAGGAACTCCACAATCTGCTTCTGATGCTCCGCCGTGACTACGGGCAAACCATCGTCATTGTCACGCATGACAAGGAACTGGCCAACATCTCCGACCGTATCATAGAAATAAAAGACGGTATCGTCTCCCCCGCCTGACAATTCTGCCTGACTACTGAAAACATGAAAAAAATTCTCCTTCCACTTATCGTCCTGACAGTTCTTACCAGCTGTCATTCACGCCGCACCTACTACCCGAAACATCTGCCCGAGGAACCGGTCAGCATCATCCGCTTTGATTCCGACCTGCTCAATGTACGCCCTGAAACAGCATGGGAAGATATCCGTCTGCTCTACGACAAATACCCCGATTTCATGCCTGTTTTCACAGAGAATATTCTCGGTATCCCGGCTTTCGATACGGCCACTCTGGCCATGCAACTCCCTCTCTTCCTGGCTGACACAACGTATGGGTTTGCCGAGACCAACCGACTTGAACAACTCACATTTGCCGATGTCTCATCGCTCGAAAACCGGTTGTCCACAGTCTTCGCCCGACTGCACACCCTTTATCCCGACTGGCCGCTGCCTGCCGTTTGGTTCTTCGTCTCCGGTTTCAATGCCTCCGTCCTGTTCGTGGATGACGGGGTTGCCGTCGGAGCCGACATGTACCTCGGCAGCGACTATCCCTACTACAACCGTGTGGTATATGACTACCAGAAGACCACCATGCGCCCCGAATGTATTCCCGCAGATATAGTCAGCGCATGGCTTTTCCGCCAGATTCCTTTTACTTCCACGCGCAACCGCCTGCTGGAAAACATGATTTACCGCGGCAAAATCATGTATTTCCTTTCCGTGCTCTTCCGCGAGGAACCCGGTTGGGAAATCATGGGGTACACCCGTGAGCAATGGCAATGGTGTGTGCATTACGAGCGCGCCATCTGGAACCGCATAATGGACCGCCATGACCTTTTCAAAAGTGAACAGCGCGTACTCACATCCTACCTCAACGACGGCCCTTTCACGTCGGAAGTGTCGCAAGATGCTCCCGGACGTCTCGGCACGTGGGTCGGCTGGCGCATTGTCGAATGCTATATGGAGCACCATCCCGAAGTCACAATGCAGCAACTTATGACCGACGGCGATGCGCAGACCATCCTGGCCGAAAGTTATTACAAACCCTGATTCAATCCGTTTGATGCAATGAACAGAAACGATTTTCCTATTCTCTCCGACTCCGTGTACGGCAAACCGCTTGTCTATCTTGACAATGCGGCCACAACCCAGAAACCGAGACAGGTTGTCGAAGCCATGAGCGAGGCTTACCTCCATGCCAATGCCAATATCCACCGCGGTGTTCACCGCCTCAGCCAAGTTGCCACCGAACATCATGAGGCGGCCCGCCAACGCACAGCCGATTACCTCGGAGCCGCTTCTTCCAAAGAGATTCTATTCACGAAGGGCACAACCGACAGCATCAATACCCTTGCCTTTTCTTTCGGTGAGGCTTTCGTCCGTGAAGGCGACGAGATTCTTGTCAGTCAGTCAGACCATCATTCCAATATCGTCCCCTGGCAGATGCTGTGCCAGCGGAAACATGCCCGTCTGCGTGTTCTTCCGCTCCGCGCGGACCTCAGTCTTGATACGGAAGCCCTTCCGGATCTGCTGAACGAACACACACGCCTTGTCTCTGTAGCCCACGTGAGCAACGCCCTGGGTATTGTCAATCCCATACGACACATCATCCAAGCAGCACACGAACGCCATATTCCCGTCTGCATTGACGGAGCACAATCTGCCTCCAGACTGCCTGTCAATATGAAGGAACTGGACTGTGATTTCTTTGCCTGCTCCGCCCATAAAATGTACGGTCCGACCGGTCTCGGCGTACTCTACGGCAAAGAACAATGGCTGGAACAACTTCCTCCTGCCCAAGGCGGCGGAGAGATGATTGAGCATGTGCGCTGGGAAGGAACCACCTATAACACCCTTCCCTACAAATTTGAAGCCGGTACTCCCGATTTTATCGGCAGTGTCGCTTTCGCCGCTGCGCTTGACTATATCAATTCTGTCGGCCGTGACAGCATTCGCGACCACGAAAGCGACCTCACCGATTATGCGGAGCAACAGCTGGCACAGTTGTCCGGCGTACACGTCTATGCAACGGGACTGGACAAAGCGGGAGTATTGTCTTTCAATGTCTTTCATCCTTCCACCGGACGCCTTATACACCCCTTCGACATAGGCACTCTGCTGGACCGCCAGGGAGTGGCCGTCCGCACAGGACACCACTGCGCCGAACCCCTTATGGACCACCTCGGCATTCCGGGTACCGTCCGTATTTCTTTCGCGCTGTACAATACCCGCGGAGACATTGATGCCTTTGTTGAAGCCCTGCAGAAGACACTCCGAATGCTCGAATGAAGATTTTCCGCCTTCCGATATTCCGCCTCATGACCACCGTTTTCCGGTTGCTTCCGGCATGGCTCTTACTCTTGCCGTTCTGTCCGTTGTATGCCAACAGCGACTCCCTTTTTACCGTTATCTTCTACAACACCGAAAACTTCTTCGATGCCGAACACGACAGTCTGTATGACGACTACGAGTTTCTTCCCGAAGGTACACGCCGCTGGACGTATGCTCGCACAGAACGCAAGGCGGAACAGATAGCCAAAGTGCTGGCCAATGCAGGCGGATGGCAAACGCCGGCCGTCATCGGCCTCTGTGAAGTGGAAAACAGACGATGCCTTGACCTGTTGTGCCGCAAAATGCCGGATTATCCGTACCGTATCCTTCATACCGACAGCCCCGACCGACGCGGAGTGGACGTTGCATTGCTTTATGACCCGGCTCAGTTCCGGCTGCTTGACTCGGCTTTTCTGGAAATGCCCTCCAAGCTCTCCACCCGCCATATAGTCTATGCCTGCGGGCGGCTTCCATCAGGCGACACGCTGCATCTCTTTGCCTGTCATCTTCCTTCCATGAACGGCGGCATGCGCGCTTCCGACTGGAAAAGACAGTGCGCACGGGAAGCCCTTCAACAGCGGATTGACAGCCTACTCCGACAAAATGAAGAGGCGTATATCATCGTGACAGGCGACATGAACTGCCCACCTGCAGACAACCTTCGCGGACTCAGCAACCGCATGACCAAGCATCAACGAAATGGTGAAGGCACCGAAAAATACCGCGGGCGCTGGTGCTGTCTCGACCAGTTCTATCTCTCTCCACCGCTTGACTCCTGCGCTTCCACCCGTATCTTCGCTCCCGACTGGCTCTCCGAACCCGACGAGCGCCACCTCGGCCGCCGTCCGAAGCGCACATTCAACGGCTACCGCTACCGCGCCGACGGATTCAGCGACCACTACCCTATCCTTCTGTCATTTCCTATTCCGCTATCCTCCTCTTCCGTCCATTCCACACAACAATAACAAGCACACCGGACGACAAAAAAGCCGCAACAGACAGCAGGAAATATCAGAAATCGTAACGAAGAGAAAGCAGGAGAGTGCGTGGAATGGAAAGAGACATGGCATAACGATGACTGGCACCGCCTTCCTCAAAGGTAAACTCTGTCAGTTCGTTGCCGAAATCATAGAGATTAAATCCTTGCAACTGCACTGACAACATACTCCCGTTGCGGAAAAAAGCGCGATACTCCGCATTGGCGTCGAAATTATAAAAACCGTCCTTCCTTGACCCGAAATTTCCGTCCGTTGGATTGATGCCGCGCGAACGGCGGTTCCATACCGCCACCTGTGTCCGGCCTTCATCATCCGTGAGGAACTGATAGGTGAAATTGGAGAACGGCTGTCCGTCCTTAAACTTGAAGGTAAGTCCGATACGCCAGTTTTTCGTAATGTTGTATGCCACCCTGAAACGCGCAATATACGCCCTGTCCTGATTAGCACGTCCTACCCATGCATAGGTGCCCGCATTGGTGGAGACAAGCGCCGTATTCGGATTGGCCAACGATTCGGACAGCACATTGACATCGTTCGCCAGTACACCGTTGCCGAGTGCAGAAAGCGAAGTCATGATGAAACTCTGCCAACTGAGCGACACATACACCTTTTTCCCCGAATAAGCATACTGCACAAGATTGGAAGCATAAAAGGGTGTATTACAGAATATATTGCCTCCCATCGCAGGCATGGAAGCAGTCACATAACGCCGCTCACCCGGACGGAAGAAGAACACCTGCTCCACCCCCGGCAAACCGACTGCTGAAGGCACATAAAAACCATAGTCTTCTGCCGTTCCGTCAAAAGCGACAGTCCACTGGTCGTGAAACTTGCGATAGGACGAAAGAACAGAAATCTCATGACGTCCGAAGACAAAACGGAACGGGGCTGCCACCACCAGAAAACGTGGCTGCCACTGCCCTTCACCCATCTGATGAAAGGCTCCTCCCGTTGTGCCAAAGACCGTTCCGTCCGAATAACACATCGTTCCGTTCAGCCAGTCATTGGAAAAGAAGCGCACATGGTCCATCGTGAAAGCCATTCGGTAATCACCTGCCGACAAGGAAGCCTGAAACCACGGACATGGACTGAATGCAATTGTCAGTTGCGCCTGCCAGTTTGGACGTACAAACGACTTACCCCCGCCGAGCAACACCCCGTCCAACGTGAAATCAGCCTTTGCCTGCAAGGACAACCAGCGCAAGGGCTTCCAATCGGCTCTCAAACCAAGCGTATTGTCAAGCAGTCCCGCCGCAAAAGCACGCGCCTGCCAATTCACAGTATAGAGATCGTAACGCTCGGTGCCGAACATTGAGTTCCAGCATATACGGTTGGACCACGTATTTCTCTCCGGCGCAAAATAGAGAAAAGAATTGGCCCCGTCATACTCCAGATGCAACCAGGAAAGAAAAGAATGCTCCAAGGTGGAAGCGGCTGTCAAGGCATGCACCTGTCCGTCAGGCATAAACGGCTCAAACCCTTCGCCGTCCTGGTCCACCAGATTACGGGTAAACTCCAGATTGTTATGTTTCAAGGTATTGGTTTCCCACATCACGCCGGCCGTCCATCGTGTGACAACGGAGGAATCGTTCTGACTGCAGAGATAGAGCGCGCCACTATAATTACCATTCCGCACCACTTCGTCCGGATTGAACCAGAACTCACTTCCCATGGCATCACGCTGCGAGACATTGAACATATAACGTAATGACGGATCATGCGGATTATGGCGAACCGGAATTTCGCCGTCAGCCTGCACCTTATACCACGAATCAGTATATCGGCCGCAAACACCCCCTTCATTGAAAGAAGGCAAAGTACGCCAACCGAAATCCGCATAAAGATGCTGCCGGTATCTGCGCCCCGCTTTTGACGGGACGGAATACTGCGCCTCCATTTGTCCGCTGCCAAGTATATGCGGCCGATAGTCTTCCGGATTGAGTCCGGTGGACCGTCCGTCATCAGGCTGCGAGAGATCCGTAAGCAGATAAAAGCGCTCACGGGCGGATTTATGAAGAACATTGATAAGGTAACGGCTACTCGGATTAACCCCTCCGATGCCGCCTGCAATCCCTGTCAGGCTGACAAAATCGGGTTGAACAGAATCAGACCAGAAAAAAAGCCTTGACTGACGGGTGTCGGTTGCCAGTGAATGGCGTGTCATATCAGGCCGGAACACAGACGAACCTTCCTGCAGCAAACTATTGATGCGGAATCCGTCCATGTAAAAACGGTTCTGGCGGGCGGGATTCCCTTCCACCGAAAAAACCGCCGCGTCCGGCAGATGCCACCGTCCCGTTGTCTCCGACAACCCCACAGCAAAAGGAGCAGCATTATCCAGCCAATGGACAAGATCGCCCTGATGCCAGCAATCACGGAAAAAAACGGACTCCACCGTATCCACTCCAAAGACAGGAAAAGCACCCACCGGCACAGCCGATACGGAAAGAAGGAACCACAGAAAAAATCTCTTTTTCATAGCGCGTTCCCTATCTTCTGAACGAAAAATATTTCTGACCGAAGAAACTCACCAACACCGTAAGCAATGTGACAAACATCTTGCTCGGAGTGGGGTACCATACGAAATGTTCAACACAGAGTTTGAGTCCGAAATAGTTGATAGCCAGATTGACGGCCACAATCAAGACATAACGCAGCAACTGACGGAATCCATGCAGCGATGAGGCTGTGAACGTGACATACCGATTAAGCCAGAAACCCGTAAACAGCGTTACAGGAAAAACAATACACAGCGATGCAATATGCGGTGTAAGACACCACTCACGACCACAAAAAACAAAATAAACCAGTTCGTGCCCCACCACAAAATTATATACCAGAAAATACAAAACCCAGTCAAGCAACATATTTCCTCCCCCGCAAGCAGCATAACGAAAGACCTGTTGCGGAAGAAAAAAACGGAAAGGCCGATAGAAAAAATCGACAATTCGGACAATAAAATCGGCAAGATGTTGCATAAATGAAATAAAAGCAGTACCTTTGCGCACTTTTCGGGTACAAAGGTACGACAAATAATCCAAACAACCAAATCAAAAACGGCAATTCATTCCGAAGTTATGGACGACTATCACCAAGCCAATGCAACAAGTACGCGCCAAGAAATCGTTGGGTCAGCATTTCTTGAAGGATCTGGGTGTCGCCCGGAGAATTGCTGAAACCGTATCTTCCGGCCGGGTTCTTGAAATAGGCCCGGGTATGGGTGTGCTGACCCAGTTTCTTCTTCAAAACAAGGATATTGACCTCACGGCCGTTGAACTGGATCGCGAGAGTGTTGCCTATTTGAAAGAATGGTATCCCGAACTGAAACTCATGGAAGCAGACTTTCTGAAATTAGACCTGAATCATCTGTATCCGGACGGAGACTTCAGCGTGATAGGCAACTATCCGTACAATATTTCCAGCCAGATTTTCTTCAAAGTGCTGGAACACAAAGACCGTATTCCCGTTTGTTCGGGTATGATTCAGAAGGAAGTAGCCGAACGCATCACCTCAAAACCAGGAAAAAAAGCCTACGGGATATTGAGTGTGCTGCTACAAGCCTATTATGATATAGAATATCTGTTCACCGTGGACGAAAATGTGTTTGCACCTCCGCCCAAAGTGAAATCCGCAGTCATCCGCATGACACGCAACGGACGACGAAGTTTAGAATGTGACGAACAACTGTTCCGCACCGTAGTGAAAACAGCCTTCAACCAGCGACGAAAACAAATGCGCAATTCTCTTCAACAGCTGGCAGGAAAAGGCAATCCAATCCTGGAAGAGAATATATTCACGCGCCGCCCCGAACAGCTGAGTGTAGAAGAATTTGTTTCACTTACCAAACTGCTTGAACCATGTCAGAACTGAGGATATTCTATAAAGACAACGAAAAAATAAAAGTTGCCCGCACCATCAACGCGCTGAAAGAACTGGACAAACATGATATTATCTGGATTGACCTGCTTGATGTAAGCGACAAGACGGAGGACACTCTTGAAGGTTTCCTGAAAATTGACATCCAGGAAGACGAAGAGATGGAAGAAATCGAGATGTCCAGCCGTTACATCCAAACAGACGACTCAATTGTAGCCAACTCCAACTTTCTGACCGATGACTTTGCCGTGGAACCGGTCAACTTTATTGTCAAAAACAACATCCTCGTAACCACGCGCGATGTGGAACTTGGCAGTTTTAACGAGACAGTAAAAAAAATGTTTGTCAATGCGCGCAGTTTTCCAAGCGGCTATCACGTATTGGTGGCTCTAATGGAAACGCGAGTGGAAAAAGACGCCGACCTGATTGAGGATACCACTGACCTTATCACCAACCTTTCGTCTGAAATCAACGCTACCGACCAAATGGACGAAGAGGTGCTGATTCAAATCAAGGATTTACAGGAAAAAGTTACCGTTATCCGACAGAACATCATGGACAAGCAGCGCGTCATAAGCAACTTCCTAAAATGTGATCTCTTCCCTCAGGATCTACAACCACGCCTGACAATGATTATCAAAGATATCAACTCCCTATTCGACTACACCCGTTTCGGATTTGACCGTCTGGACTACCTGCAGGATACGTTCCTCGGTCTGGTAAATATCGAACAGAACAAAATCATCAAAATTTTCACGGTAGTCAATATTATTTTCCTTCCTCCCACTCTGATTGCCAGCATGTACGGCATGAACTTTGACTTTATGCCCGAACTGCACTGGCATATCGGATATCCGTTTGCCATTATCCTGATGGTGGTATTCACGGGAATTGTACTGCTGATTTTCAGATTGAAGAAATGGTTGTAAACATATTATCGACAACCATTGTTCAATTCTGTTCAAAAAAGTAGAAAAAAAAGAATTATAAACACCTTTCAAAAAACATCTACAGCTATCTGTTCCGTCTGCCAAAAAGACATTCAATCCATTATATCGGTTTTCTACGTTTTCAACGGACAAATATCATTATAAAGAAAATAAAAAAATATATATTATTATTATTATATTGCAGCAAAAAACAGAAGCCATCGTATTGTCACTTCAGAAACACACGGACACATCGTGTATTCTGCATCTCTATACGCGCGAATACGGGCGCGTGCAATATATGGTGTATGGCCGTAAAGGAGCTTCCACACGCCGAAAAAACGGCATTAATCTGAATATTTTATCCCCACTCTCGGTGGTGGAAGTAACTGCCGACAGCAATCCGTCAAAAAGCATGGCGGTACTTCATTCCGCCTCGCTGGCATATATTCCTTCCAGTATTCCGCAGAATGTAGAGAGGCAGTGTATTGCATTGTTCATTGCTGAAGCACTTTACAAGACTCTTGTTCATCCGATGGAAGACCCGCAATTGTTTGACTATCTCCGGCAACTTATTTGCGAACTGGACCTTTCAGATTCTGTAGCGCACATTCCCGCAGCTTTTCAGTTCCGTCTTTCCCAATTGCTTGGTTACGGAGGAGAGCCAATAGAGGAACTGAAGAATATAAAATCAGCGGAACTGCTGCAGATGACAGCAATTCCGCTATGATTCACGTGATTCGGACGGATTACTCTGGCAAGAGCGTTTCTACTGAATCCAACCGCATTTCTTTTCTTTCCATAAAACGCCGTGTGCGGTAGTTTTTCTTTCCCGAATACTTTTCCGGCAAAAGAATAATCTCACTCATCAGAAGACTATCGCAGTCATATTTTGTTCCAGACTGCGCATCATGTGTGACACATATATTGTCGTACAGAAGACCGCTTTCCATGAGATATGTCTGTATGCGAAGTGTATCGTGTGTCAAAGTGATAAGTTCATATACTCTTTCGCCAGAACATATACGCTCGTCTTTTTCATTCACTGTGCTCAAATAAAACTTTTCTGCACTATTTGTCCCAATGAAAGGCAGACGACGGGTGTAATTATGGTCGTGACCTGAAAATACTACATCCGCTTGTTCCAACGCTTGATGAAATACCGCTTTGACTCCAATGTTCTGTCTTCCGACCGCTCCTGAATAAACAGGATGGTGCATCATAACCACTGTGAATTTGTGTCCGGAAGAATCCAATGTCCGGTTCAGCCATGTCAATACAATTGTATAGTCTGACAATTTCTGTAATCCTCCAGTGTCTATGACAATGAAACGAAGATTTTTGAAATCAACATAATAAGTTGTTCCCAGATAGTGGACCGGTCCGTTCTGCGGATTCGGAAACCATTGTTTCCACTCGTTCGGAAGCCGTCGTATCAGCCCTTTCCTATATTCATGATTACCCGGTGTAACGATAACAGGCAATTGTTCAAACGGAGTCCCTACTATTTTGGAGGCAAGAAGCTGGTAATAATAGAAATATCCCCGCTCCATAAAATCACCGGCCTGTGCATAGAAGTCAACGTGCGGATGACGAGCAGCAATCATATTCCAGTTGTCGGCGGTCATATTGTTGTGGATGTCGCCAAACACCAGAAAAGACAAAGTATCAGCTATTACCGTGTCCAGCCATGTACCATCAGATTGTTTTATGAATCCAGGTACCGTGTCCTGTCCGAATGTCCGGAAACTGAAATCCACCGTGTCGTTAGGCCATTTTGGTTCCACAGGATTGTAAAACCATGCCTTCCAACGGATGCAACACAAAATTGTTGCACCCGTCAGAAGAATAATGAGCAATATCCAGGCAATTCTTTTTTTCAAATCCTTCACCGGATTTTCAACCTTTCCTTCCTATACCTGTCAAACCGGCAGAAGCGGAACAAGAGTTGTTCAGAAAGGAAGGTCGGAACCGTCATCGGTTCCAGCCACGGAATCGAAAGTTGTCGTGTTTCCAGCCATCGGAACTGTTGCGGCGGCAGGAGATGCAGTTGCACCAGAAGCGGTAGCAGGCATGTCGGATTGCTGGGCCGAATTATTCACTACACCCTGTTGCACACGCCATGCACGGATAGAAGTGTACCAACGACCGTTGAACTCGCGGCTTTCAATATCGAATGATACGGTAACAATATCGTCAATTTGGCATGGATTGTTTTTTATGCGGTCCTCTCCGAAAATCTCAAAGCACACTTTCCGAGGATATTGTTCCTGTGTCTCCAGCACATACGATTGTACTTTCCAGGGATTTCCCGTTTTGCTTATTCCCTCCTGAAGAGGGAGTACCTGAATGATTTTGCCTACTATTTCCATATATTTGTTGTTTTATTGTTCATTTTATTCGCCTTTTATGGCCGCTATTCCGGGCAATACTTTCCCTTCAATGGCTTCCAGCAATGCTCCTCCGCCTGTAGATATATAGCTGACCTGGTCGCCAAGATTCAGTTTGTTAATGCAGGCTACACTGTCACCTCCACCGATGAGACTGTAAGCTCCATTAGCCGTGGCTTTGGCAATAGCCCGGGCAATGGCCTCAGAGCCGTGGGCAAAGTTGTCAAATTCAAAGACACCGGCCGGTCCGTTCCAGAGAATGGTTTTAGCCTGTTCAATAACGCGGGCAAACTCACGGCTGCTGTCAGGACCGATGTCCATACCCATCATGTTATCAGGGATATTGTTGGAAGGGCACACCATTGTGGCGGCGTCGTTGGCGAAGCGATCGGCCACCAGCGAATCGGTGCACAATATCAGGTTTACGCCGTTCTGTTTGGCTTTCGCGAGGATGTCAAGAGCGAGTTGCAGTTGTTCGTCTTCGCACAACGAAAGGCCAATTTTTCCACCGGTGGCTTTCATGAAAGTATAAGTCATGCCTCCGCAGATGATGAGGTTATCCACTTTCGTCATGAGATTTTCGATGATGCCGATTTTGGTCGATACTTTGGAGCCACCCATGATGGCCGTGAACGGCCGGCGTATGTTCTTCAGAATATTGTTCACCGCCTCCACTTCCTTCTCCATGAGCAGGCCGAGCATCTTGTTGTTTTCATCGAAGTAATCAGCAATGATAGCAGTAGAAGCATGCTTGCGGTGAGCGGTTCCGAAAGCATCATTCACATAGCAGTCGGCATAGGAAGCAAGCGTCTTTGCAAACTCCTTTTGCGCCGCTTTCATCGCTTTTTTCGCGTCTTCATAGGCGGGATCTTCTTTCTCTATGCCGACGGGTTTTCCTTCTTCTTCAGGGTAGAAACGAAGGTTTTCCAGCATCAACACCTGCCCCGGCTGAAGGGCATCGGCCTGGGCTTTGGCCTTGGCGCAGTCGTCAGCAAAAAGCACCGGCACACCGAGCGCCTGGCTTACGGCGTCCTGAATCTGACGAAGACTGTACTTGGCAGCAGGTTTGCCTTTCGGTTTTCCCATGTGGCTCATCAAGATAAGAGCACCGCCATCATTGAGTATTTTTTTCAGAGTGGGGAGTGCCCCGCGGATGCGGGTGTCATCAGTGATGTGTCCGTTTTCATCCAAAGGCGTGTTAAAATCCACGCGGACAATGGCTTTCTTGCCAGCGAAATTGTAGTTTTGAATAGTCATCATAGTATAAAAATTGTGTTTTTATGGCAGTTATAAAAAAGAGTGTCCATTGTTGTTTTCTGCTGAAAAGAACGAATGTCCAACTCCGTGTTTGAGTTGGCTGCAAAGATAGTACAAAATTTCCGTTTATGCAAGAAAGACCAGGAAAAAATATTATTTTACCTTTATCGGGAAAAGCGAAGCGGATTTTGCGAACGGAATTTGCGCTTCATTCTTGCATATATCAGAATTAAACACTAATTTTGCATTGTATAACCAAACAATACTATTCTCTTATGAAACACATTCTTTTTATCGTCGGATCGCTCAGACGTGAATCGTACAACCTCCAGTTGGCAAAACAGGCGGAGCAGTTTTTTCAGGGCAAGGCAGAGATTAAATATCTTGCGTTTGCGGACATGCCGTATATGAATCAAGACATCGAGTTTCCTGCTCCTGCCGTGGTGCAGCGCGTGCGCGACGAAATGCAGAAAGCCGACGGCGTATGGATATTCACGCCGGAATACAACTCATCGTATCCCGGACTGCTGAAGAACCTGTTGGACTGGCTCTCGCGTCCGCTGAAGCCCAACGACTATGCCAATCCGACTGCCATCAGCGGCAAACCTGTGACCGTCAGTGGAGCAGCAGGGAAATCAGGGTGCAAGGACAGCATGACCAAACTGATGCCGCTTTTGGAGATGATGCGTACACGACTGATGAAAGAGCCTGCTGTCGGCATCGCCCTTACGCCCGAGGCATGGCAGACGGGAGTGCTTGCGCTTTCAGATGAGCAAATTGCCCTTTTGCAGCTGCAGGCAGAGGCGTTTGTCAGGTTTATAGAGGAATAATACTTATGTCAAATTCTGATTTGGTGCAATATATTGTCGAGCAGGCGGGTGGAGCAGGCGAGATACGGGCGCGGAAGATGTTCGGTGACTATTGCCTTTACTGCAATGACAAGCCCGTCGGACTCATTTGCGATGATGTGCTGTATCTCAAACCGTTGAATCAACTGGAGGTGTTGCTTCATGATTGCGATCATCAGATGCAGCCGCCTTATGATGGTGCCAAGCCTCATTACCGTATCACAGATATTGACAATCGTGACTATATATCCCTGCTTGTCAGGACGGTACATGACAACATGAAGAAATGAAACTGCTTGTAATGCTGAGTATGGATTCTCCTGACAAGTATCACGGAACCCTGGCTTGGTCTTTACGATGTCTGCCGAATCACCCGTTAATCACCCGTTAATCACCCGATTTTGACAGCCAAAAACATGCAGAATAACAAGAAAACTGTCTGACCCGATGGCCAGACAGTTTGTTTTCCACCCGAATATCGGTGTGGTTACAGCGCCTTGTTGTCGGAGCCAAGGACGTTGATGATTTTGTGCTTGTAAAGCTCTGTCATCAGGTCGCGTGCGGGACCGCAGTATTTGCGCGGGTCGAACTCACCGGGTTTCTCGGCAAAGACTTTGCGTACAGCCGCTGTGAAAGCAAGACGCGAGTCGGAGTCGATATTGATTTTGCAGACAGCCGACTTGGCAGCTTTGCGGAGCTGTTCCTCGGGAATGCCCACTGCATCAGGCAGTTTGCCGCCGTTGGCGTTGATGATGTCCACATATTCCTGCGGCACTGAAGAAGAGCCGTGGAGGACGATGGGGAAGCCGGGCAGTTTCTCCATAACAGCATCAAGCACGTCGAAAGCGAGCGGCGGGGGCACGAGACGGCCGGTTTTGGGGTCACGAGTGCACTGTTCGGGCTTGAACTTGTAAGCGCCGTGCGAAGTGCCGATGGAGATGGCGAGAGAGTCACAGCCGGTGCGTGTGGCGAAGTCGATGACCTCTTCGGGCTTGGTGTAGTGGCTTTCTTCAGCCTGCACCTCGTCCTCCACTCCGGCGAGCACGCCGAGTTCGGCTTCAACGGTGACATCATACTTGTGGGCGTATTCAACGACCTGCTTTGTGAGCGCAATGTTCTCCTCGTAAGGCAGCGAGGAGCCGTCAATCATAACGCTTGAGAAGCCGAAATCAACACATGATTTGCAGAGTTCGAAGCTGTCTCCGTGGTCGAGGTGGAGGCAAATCTGGGGGTGCTCCCAGCCGAGTTCTTTGGCATACTCAACCGCACCCTGCGCCATGTAGCGGAGGAGGGTCTGGTTGGCATAGTTGCGTGCCCCCTTGCTGACCTGGAGGATGACGGGAGACTTGGTTTCAGCGGAAGCCTTGATGATGGCCTGGAGCTGCTCCATGTTGTTGAAGTTGAAAGCGGGAATAGCATAGCCGCCCTTGATGGCCTTGGCAAACATCTCGCGGGTGTTAACGAGGCCGAGTTCTTTGAAACTTACCATAATTGTTTGTATTTTAGAGTTTTGTTATTTAGTTTTCCTGCTTGCTATAATGAAATATGCAATAAGGAGTATGTACATAAAGATGCCGAGCAGCTGCGCATAGCCCGACTGTGCCCAGGAAGCGAGATACCAGTCTGCTCCGCAGAACTTGATGACAGCACTGACGACGCCCATGAGCGCGCCGCCGGCAATGAATCCGCTGGCGACAAGCGTGCCTTTCTCATTACGCTTCTGCGCGAGTTCTTCGGCTTTTTCGCCGTCTTTTTCACGCTTGCGTCCTACAAACCAAGAGACCGTGCCGCCGACAAGGAGCGGGAGGTTGAGGTGGAGCGGTATGAACATTCCGAGGGCGAAAGGCAGCACGGGCACGCCGAGGAAATTGAGAATCAACGCGAGCACCGCACCGGCAAAATAGAGCATCCAGGGTGCGCCCTGCCCCGACATAAGCGGCTCGATGACCGCCGCCATAGCATTAGCCTGCGGCGCGACGAGGGCATTGTCGCCCACAAAGCCGTAGGTCTTGTTGAGGATAATCATCACCCCGCCGACCGTAGCCGCCGAGACGAGAGTGCCGAGGAACTTCCAAGTCTCCTGCTTGGCGGGAGTGGTGCCAATCCAGTATCCGATTTTCAGGTCAGTGATGAAGCCGCCCGCCATAGAGAGCGCGGTGCAGACGACACCGCCGATGACCATAGCAGCCACCATGCCGCTGCTGCCCTTCATGCCG
>Ga0310690_10002878_pt1 | contig 27086 bp, 21 predicted proteins | sample AusTroGonzalo_MG_2_FD_207661 | JGI IMG/M metagenome (GOLD analysis project Ga0310690, IMG submission 207661) | Bovine rumen microbial communities from tropical cattle in Woodstock, Queensland, Australia - Gonzalo_04 (v2) (version 2) | ecosystem: Host-associated > Mammals > Digestive system >...
CTCGCTACTGAGCCTTCCGGGCAGCTTTTTGATTCTCCATCTCTGATTATCCCAAATCGGTCATTAGAATTTATGTCAGAGTAGTATTTATATCAGTCAGATTGTGAGCATCAGGCATAAAAAAGCCTTCCCAATATACACAGGGAAAGCTCTGCACACTATGTCGTTCACACAGTACGGCAATCCTGTCAAGTGCCAAGCACCCCGACGTTTAGAGGAATCGTTTGGCTATGGTGAAGATGCGGCTGCGGATGCGGCGCTTCAATGGGAAGCGGCGTTTCCATTCTTCGGGGGTGAGCAGGGTGCAATGCTTCTCGATGTCCTCGGCATAAATCCTTTGCAGTTCGCGGGTGGTGGCAGCATCGAAGATGAAAGCATTCACCTCGTAGTCGAAGCAGAGAGAACGGGCATCGAGGTTCGTCGTGCCGACGGTGCAGAAGAGGCTGTCCACCATCATCACCTTGCTGTGGTGGAAGCCGCCTGAGAAGTAATAGACTTCTGCTCCGCGCTTCATAAGCTTTCGCATCTCAAGGCCTATGACATCGTCGTTTGCCTTGCCGTCGCTCTTCGTAGAGACCATGAACTGCACCCTCACGCCTCGCTCCAATGCCCTGCGTAGCGCAGCCCGTACCTCTCCGAAGAGCCCGGCGTAGGGATTAACAATCTGCACCAAGTGCTCGGCATTGTCGATGGCAATGCTATATGTCTGTCGCATGATGCGAGGCGTCTCGCGCGGCCAGCGGGAAGCGAAAGCAACAGGAAAAGTTGAAAAGTTGAAAAGTTGAAAAGTTGAAGAGTCGTTTTTTTCACCTTTTAACCTTTTTACTTTTTCACCTTTTTCCCATGTTTTCCAGAACAAGTCCTCGTAAGCCTGGACGATGGGGCCTTCCATGCGGATGTGCATGTCGCGCCACTGGCCTACCTTCGGTTTGCCGTGCAGGTAGTAGTCGGCCACGTTCATGCCGCCCGTATAGACCGTCTTGCCATCGATGACGGCTATCTTGTGGTGGTTGCGGTGCAGGAGGTGGTTTATCCAGGGGAAGCGCACGGGGTCGAAGGCTTTTATCTGGATGCCTGACTCGCGGATGCGAGCTTGAAGCGTATCAGAGAGCGGCAGGTCGCTGCTCTTGTTGCCGAAGCTGTCGAAGATGATGCGTACCTCCACGCCCTCGCTGGCCTTGCGCCTGAGCTTCTCCAGCAAGACACCGCAGATGCTGTCCTGCTGGAACTTGAAGTAGTCCAAGAGGATATACTGCTCTGCCCCCTCCACAGCCTCGAAGAGGTCGCGGAACTTGATTTCGCCCGTAGGCAGGATGGTAACGCGATTGCCCTCGTAGAGCGTAAGCCCCAGCTGCTGGAAGTCGCGCTTCGTGCGCTCGGCAGCATCCTCGCCCCAGCTAAGCAGGCAGCAGAACAAGGCGAGGACAAAAAGAGGATGGCGCTTGCAGTTCATTGGTCTATGCTTTTCGGTGCAAAGTTAAGACTTTTCCTGAATTATTTTCAACTTTCAACTTCCAACTTTCAACTTTTTTCGTACCTTTGCACAATAATTGGTAAATAATGAATGATTAAGGTGGGTTCTATTAATTATGTTGAGCTGTTTTATGATTTTGTTTGAGTGTCAGTATGTAAGTTGAAGAAGGAGCATAGCGGGCTATGCGACTGATGAGACTTGACATAATGACGCCAAAGAAAACAGAAAACAGCCAACAAAGGAGAATGAACCACACCAGAACAAGAATAAAACAGAATTAATAGAACACACCTAAATAGGAAATGAGAGATGGAAAAGGTAAGAATCAATTCCTTTGAGGATTTTCAGCAGTATGTAGGACAGGAGCTGGGCGTCAGCGACTACGTAGAACTCAGTCAGGAGCGCATCAATATGTTTGCTGATGCAACGCTCGACCATCAGTGGATTCATGTCGATACGGAAAAGGCCAAGCAGGAGAGTCCCTTCGGCCAGACCATCGCTCATGGCTACCTGACGCTGAGCATGTTGCCCTATCTGTGGGACCAGATAATCGAGGTGGGCAACCTGGAGCGCATGATGAACTATGGCATGGACCGCATGAAGTTTGCCATGCCCGTCCTGAGCGGCCAGCACATCCGCATGAGGACTAAGCTCGAGGAACTTGCCAACCTGCGCGGCGCCATCAAGACCACCATCAAATTCACCATCGAGATACAGGAAACAGGGAAGAAAGCCCTTGAGGGACTGGCAACCTTCATCTACTACTTTAAATAGGTGAAACAGAGAATTTAGGCAACTTATTTTGTAGTCTCTTTGCTTTTTCGTACCTTTGCAAAGCAAACATACACTAACACATTCCAGCTATTATGACAAGAAGACTCTTTTCCGTGCTGCTTGCAACATTCTTCTGCGGTACGCTTTGCCTTTTGGCACAAGACTATGACCCCAATCAAGGCTATCGGCTTGAGATAGGCGACGGTCTTGCCCTCGACAACCTGAGCGGCACCATTACCTTCTCGCCTGTCAACAAGAAATCGCAGTCGCAGGTGTGGCGCATCGTCAAGTCCGACCGCCAGGGCTACTGGTGCCTCTACAGCCCCAGCGCAGACGTCGCGCTCGACAACGGCAATCACGGCACGGCGGAGGGCGAGGTGCTCACTTGGCAGCTCGAGACAAGAAACGCCAACCAGCAATGGCTCATCGAAGCTTCACCTCTGACCTCTTCCAAGGGAGAGGGAGAAATGGTTGTGCTCACTTGTGCCGCAGGCGGCCTGAAGCTCGGCTACAACGACACTTGTCAGCCAGGCGGACACGTTTGGCAGCTCAGGGGAAACAATAGCAGCGAGTATCTTCAGTGGCGACTTGTCAAGACTAATCTCAAGATTGAGGCACAGAGCGATGCCGCAGCATCAAAGAACGACTGGGAGAACGAGACCGTCTTCGGCATCAACAAAGAGCCCGGACGTGCCACGATGCTGCTTTATGCCAGCGAGAAGGAGATGAAGGCCGATGCCGCCTATGAGAAGCCTTGGCTTTGGCCGGAAAGCTCCTTGCGCCTAATGCTGAACGGACAATGGCAGTTCAATTGGGTGCCCAAGCCCGAAGACCGTCCCATCAACTTCTACAAGACGAACTTCGACGCTTCTTCATGGAAGACCATCCCTGTTCCCTCCTGCTGGGAGATGCAGGGCTATGGCACACCTATCTACACAAACGTCACCTATCCCATTAAGAACCAGCCGCCTTTCATTCGCGGTCAGGAGGGATATACTGTCCTGAACGAACCTAATGCTGTCGGCAGCTACCGCCGCACCATCAAGGTGCCCGCCTCATGGAACGGCAGGGAAATCTACCTCCACTTCAACGGCATCTATAGTGCTGCCTACGTTTGGGTGAACGGGAAGAAGGTGGGCTACACGCAAGGTCCCAACAACGACGCAGAGTTCGATGTGACGCGCTACCTCAAGACAGGCGAGGAGAACCTTGTCTGTGTGGAAGTCTATCGTTGGAGCGACGGCTCGTACATCGAGGACCAGGACATGTTCCGCATGAGCGGCATACATCGCGATGTCTATCTTGAGGCACGTCAGAAGCTGCATGTTCAGGATGTCAAGTTGACTAACATGATGAGAGGAGCAAGGGGCAAGGAGCAAGGAGCAAGAGGTGGGGACTTCCGGCGCGCTTTCCTCAACATCGACGTTGCCCTTCAGAACCTTAACAAGAAGGCAACCGATGCCCGCATTGATGTGGAACTTGTTAATCCCCAAGGCAAGACCATACAGACCGGCATCCTGCAAGTTACGGACATAGAGAACGGCATAAAGCCTGCCCACCTCACCCTCGAAGTGCAGAACCCTGAGCTGTGGAGCGCAGAGAAGCCTAACCTCTATACCGTCAACATTGCCGTAGGAGGTGATGTCTATACGCAGAAGTACGGCTTCCGCAAGATAGAGAACCGCGACGGACGTGTCTTCATCAACGGCAAGCGCGTCATGTTCAAGGGTGCTAACCGCCACGACACACATCCCGTCTATGGCAAGGCTGTCCCTGTGGAAAGCATGTTAGAGGACATCCTCATGATGAAGCGTAACAACCTCAATACCGTCCGCACTTGCCACTATCCCAATGACCCGCGCATGTATGCCATCTTTGACTACTACGGTATCTACGCGATGGACGAGGCCGATGTGGAATGTCACGGCAACCACAGCCTCACCAAGAAGAAGAGTTGGGAGGCACAATATGTTGACCGTCAGGTGCGTATGGTGCTCCGCGACCGCAACCATCCCAGTGTCATTTTCTGGAGCATGGGCAACGAGAGCGGTGGCGGCGACAACTTTGTGGCTTGCAAGAAGGCTATTCAGGAGCTGGACGACCGCCTCATCCACTACGAAGGCATGAACGAGGTGGCAGACATGGACAGCCGCATGTACCCGAACATTAACTATATGAAGCGTTTGGACCAGCAGGCCGACCTCCAAGGACGTCCCTTCTTCCTCTGCGAATATGCTCATGCGATGGGCAACTCCATTGGTAACTTGCAGGAGTATTGGGACTACATCGAGTTCCAGAGCAAGCGCATGATAGGCGGCTGCATCTGGGACTGGGTTGACCAGAGCCTTTGCAAATGGGGCGAGCCTACGACCAACATGTACTATGGTGGCGGCTTCGGCGACTATCCCAACGACCAAGACTTCTGCTGCAACGGCATCGTCACGGCAGACCGCCACGAAACAGCAAAGCTTCAAGAAGTGAAGAAGGTCTATCAGTATGTTGACTTCAAGTTGACTGATAACAATAAGATACGCATCCGCAACCGCTACTGCTTCACGTCCCTCAGCGACTTTACCTTCCACTACAGCTTGCTGCGCGATGGTCGCATGATAAAGGGCGGCACAACGTCTCTGCCCAATGTAGAGCCAGGCGACAGCTGCTTCATCGACCTTCCTTGTGAAGTACCCGAGGACTCTGGCTTCTATCTTCTCAACCTCTCACTCCAGCTCAAGGAGGCAACGAACTGGGCAGAAGCAGGTCACGAGGTTGCAAAGGAGCAACTTTATGTAGGGGGAGAAGTATATTCCACAGATATTAAAACATCACCCATTTCATATATCATAGGAAAAGGATACAGTTATAAAGTAGGACTGACCGCAGAGGAAAACAGTCGGCAGATTAATGTCAAAGGCCAGAACTTCACCTTTGCTATCAGCAAACAGACTGGTGCTGTGACAGAGCTCACATACAGCGGCAAGCCTATCATCGTCACTGGCGACAAGGTTCCTTTCGGCAACCTGACTTTCAACGGCTACCGCAGCATCAGCAACGACCGTCGCGGCAACCTGAGCAGCAAAATTGTTTCTCCAAAGGTAACAATGGAACAGAAAGAGGACAGTATCACTATCTTAGTAAAATATGATGTCAAAGCAGGTCGCGACGGACAAACCAACGTGCCTGTGGAAACAGTCTATAACATCACCAGCGGTGGCGACGTTATTGTCAAGAGCACCTTTGGCAACGAAAGCAATAAGGACTTCAGCCGCCTTGGTCTCATCGCAGCTCTTGAGCCGCGCCTCGGCAATGTGCAGTGGTTTGGTCGTGGCCCGCACGAGAACTACCCAGACCGCAAGACCTCGGCCTTCATGGGCGTATGGGACGGTACCGTAAATGGCATGACTGAGGAATACGAGAAGCCGCAGAGCATGGGAGAACGCTGTGATGTCGAATGGGTTACCTTCACTGATGACAAGGGCGAAGGCATCCGCATCCAAACCACCGAAGGCAATCTCTCCTTCAGCGCACTTCACTATATGGACGAAGAGCTTTGGCAGACGAAGTATTTCCACGAGTTGAAGAAGATATATCGCCCAGAGATTATCCTGCACCTCGATGCAGCTATGCGAGGACTCGGTAATGCCAGCTGTGGCCCAGGCCCGCTGCCTCAGTACGAGCTTCATGAGAAGAACTATAGTTATGGCTTCGTCATAGAACCGATTAAATAAAAATTGGAAAGGTGAAAAATTGAAAAGGTGAAAAGGTGAAAGGAATGAAAGAAGAAGAAATCTCCCTTGAAGAACAGGTGGAGCGCATCCGCAGAAAGCGGGCTTGTCATTTCGACAATGCCAAAACCCGTCTGGTGCTCAATTCGCTGTTCCTTATCTTGGCTGCTATTGGACTTGTCATGTACTTCTTTGGCGGAGAGAATCATATTGCAGCTCTCATTGTCATTGCAGTCGGCATGTTAATCAAGGTTGTAGAATTTATATTGCGTTTCCTGTAATGCAATGAAACAAAGGATTTTCATACTGCTGTTCTTGCTCCTTGCTCCTTGCACTCTGCCTCCTGTCATGGCACAGATAAACCGTTCCATTCGGGAAAAGGTCAATGCAGAAGGCTTTGGCGATGGCGATGACGAGAACAACAGTTGGAATCCTGAAAGCGGCAGCTATGCAGACGCAGCAGGCAATCGCACTACTTGGGGACGCGACACAACTAAGTTCAAGAACAAGAAAAACATACCCATAGGTCAGTTCCAATGGGTGTTAGAGCCACGTCTCGGTACCGTTATTGATGCAGAGAACAACGATACTGTTACGCACGACTTCCAGAAGTGGAATGCGACAGACGGCTATACAGGCGAGTACAATTATCTTGCTAACTTGGGTTCGCCGCGTTTAAGTCGTCTTTATTTCAATCGTGAAAGTTCCGATGAGTTCCTTTTCCTGCAACCGTTCAGCTTCTTCAGAGGCTCCTTGCAGGACTTCCGCTATACCAATACCAAGAGCCCTATTACTAACCTTGCCTATCACTCGTGCGGTAACAAGCAGACGGGCGAAGACCGTGTCCGAGGTTACTTTGCTACAAACATCAACAAACTGGCAGGTTTAGGCTTCAAGATAGACTACAGTTATGGTACAGGTTACTATCCCTCCCAGCCTAACAGCATGTTTGGCAGTACGTTCTATGGCTACTATCGGGGCGAGCGTTATAATGTCCATGCCTATCTCTGCATCAACCACATGAAGATGGGAGAGAACGGCGGCATCGAGGACGACCGCTATATCGAGGACCCTTTGAGCATGGGACAGACCAAGTCAAGCATCATACCTACATTGCTTAACCAGACTTGGAATCGCAACCACGAACAGCACTTCTATCTGGCACATCGCTATAACATCGGCTTTTCGCGTATCCTCGAAGTACCAGACTCCTTGAAGCCCATCCCGCCCTCAACGGGGGAACTGCTTTCCAGCTTGTCCGACAGTATTCAGAACGTGCTTCGCTCCGATTCTGTAGCCCGTAAGTTGATGGTTGATTCACTTATGCAGGCTTGGCAGGACGAGCAGGAGGTGCCCAAGGAATTCGTTCCCGTCACGAGCATCATACACACTTTCGACCTGAGCAACCTCAAGCACGAATACCTTGCACACGATACCCGAAAGGACTATTACACTAATTGTTATTTTGGCGACGGCGACCACATGGAAGACGTATCTAAGGCCTTTTCGGTGCGCAACACCTTTGGTCTTGCCCTTCGCGAAGGCTTCAACAAGTGGGCACAAATGGGTATTACGCTCTTCGGCACGCATAAGTTGCGTTCCTACCAACTTATGGACGGGCAGGGAGGCATGATGCAATATACGGAAAACGATGTTTCCGTTGGTGGCGAAGTGGCTCGTACGCAAGGTTCACGCTTCCATTATAACGCCTCGGGCGAGGTTTGGCTTGTTGGCGAGCACGTTGGCGACCTGAACATCGACGGCAAGACAGACCTGAAACTACGTCTTGGGCGTGACACACTTACGACCGACCTTCATGTTGGCTTCATGCATCGCAAGCCCTCTTTCTTCTATCGTCACTATCATTCGCAGAGTACTTGGTGGGACAACAACGACCTGAGTCGTGAGGTACGGCTGAAGATTGACGGCATGCTGCGCTTGAATAAGCTCGGGACAAAGTTGCAGATTGGTTTCGAGAACGTGTCGAACTACACCTACTTTGCCATGCAGAACACCTTGCACAAGAATGCTAAGGCAGGCAGCATCCTGCCTACCGACTTTAGCCATGCCGTGGAGGTAAGGCAGGCAAGCAGCGTGCAGGTCTTTGGCGCAACGCTTTCCCAAGACCTTCACTGGAAAGCTATCCATTGGGATAATCAGGTAACTTATCAGGCAAGCACTAATAAGGATGTCCTGCCTTTGCCAGCGCTCAACATCTACACCAACCTCTACTTGCTCTTCCGCATAGGCATCGGGAGGGTGCTGCGAATACAGATTGGTGGCGATATGCGCTACTTCACGTCTTACTATGCACCTGACTACAGCCCTGCCATTCAGCAGTTTGCCGTGCAGGATGCAAATTATGAGCGGGTAAAGATAGGTAGTTATCCCATCGTCGGTGCGTATGCCAACCTGCACCTGAAGCATTGCCGCCTGTACGTCTCGGCTCGTCACGTCAATGCAGGCTCAGGCCATGCCTTCCTCGTGCCGCATTATCCCATTAACTCCATGACCATCAACCTTGGCCTCAGCTGGAACTTCTTCAATTAAATGAAGCATGAAGAGTGAAGAACTAAGAATCTGCTACCGCCGCTTAATGTTTAATGTCTAATGAATTACAGTAAGGAGATACGTTGGGGCTTCATCGGATGCGGTGAAGTGACCGAGAAGAAGAGCGGCCCGGCCTTCAATCTTGTGCCGGGCTCGCGCATTCAAGCCGTGATGAGCCGCAGCAAGGAGAAGGCCAGTTCGTATGCCGAGCGGCACAACATCCCACGTTGGTACACCGATGCACAGCAGCTCATCAGCGACGCAGATGTGAATGCTGTCTATATCGCAACGCCCCCTTCCTCTCATGCCACCTATGCAATCATGGCGATGAAGGCTGGCAAACCCGTCTATGTGGAGAAGCCTTTGGCAAGCAGCTACATTGACTGTCAGCGCATTAACCGTATCAGCGAGCAGACGCACGTGCCCTGTTTCGTGGCTTACTACAGGCGTTTCCTGCCGTATTTCAAGAAGGTTAAGGAACTTGTAGAGAGCGGAGCAGTGGGCAAAGTCACGTCTGTACAGATACGTTTTGCCTGTCCTCCGCGCCTTCTCGACTACAACAGCACGGCCCTTCCTTGGCGTGTGCAGCGCGACATAGCAGGCGGCGGCTACTTCTACGACCTTGCTCCACACCAGATTGACCTGCTTCAGGAGATATTCGGCCCTATCGTCAAGGCAAAGGGCTTCAGCAGTAATTGTGGCGGACTTTACGAGACGGAGGACACCGTCAGTGCAGCCTTCCAGTTTGCCGACGGGTTGCCAGGCAGCGGTTCCTGGTGTTTTATCAGTCACGAAAGCGCCCGTACCGACCGCATAGAGCTAATTGGTGACCGCGGACAGCTGCATTTCTCCGTCTTCACCTACGAGCCTATCGTCTTGCGCAACGAGCAGGGACGTCAGGAGTTCCACGTCGAGAACCCCGAACACGTACAGTTGCCCCTTATCCAAAGAGTTGTTGAGCACTTGCAGCAAAGCAGCATCTGCACCGCCGACAGCATTAGTGCCACCAGCGTCAACTGGGTTATGGACAGGATTTTGGGAAAGATTTGAGGTCGGGAGTCGCGGCTTTGTAGCCGTTATCTCTATGCATCATGCCCGTTTGTTTCCAATCTTCATGAGCAAGATGCCAATGAATATCCAGATGATTTCGCGAACACGGCAGATGATGCCAACGAAGATGCCGAGTGCATTGGACAGCCCCATCGCCGCGATGGAAAGCACGAAGCCGCCTTCCTGAACACCAAGCTGCATGGGCAGGAAGCCGATGAGGTTGGCAAAGAGGGAGGTGAAGGCCGTGATAAGTATGGCATGTAGGAAGGTCAGGGTGATGCCGTCGATACCGCCTCCGCAGTCCACTCCGAAGAGCAACAGCATGAAGAGCACCTCGGCGCTTTGTACGATGCGCGAGATGTACTCCAGTCCCAATGCCGCATAGAAGTGGCGTCGGCTTTGCTGATGCAAGGCAGCTATCTGTGCATCGACGTTGTGCAGCGCCTGACCATGCGCGGCGAGGAAGCGCTCGCTCCATTTCTTGAGGCCAGGCAGATGCCCAATCCAGCGGATGACCTTCACGACAAGTCCGTAGCGATACCCTCTGGAGAAGAGGTAGAAGGCTATCAGGCAGAAGACGATGACAAGGCCGAGGACGATGCCGACGGTCGTGTCGAAGGGAAGGTCGCCTGCAGCTGCGAGTGCGAGGTAAAGGAATACGGAGGTGAACCAGAACCAGAAGTGTGCAAAGACATGCATCATGGCGTAGAGGATGACCGAGGAGGTGGCATGTTGTTTGGACATGTTCTTGCTCAGTTCCATGATGCGGTAAGGCTCTCCACCCAAGCCTCCGACGGGCGTAGCATAGTTGAGTGCGTAGCCGGTAATGGTCAGTTTGTAGATGCGCCAGAAGCCGACGTGCTCGTCTTTGTCTGTGTTACCGCGAATGACACTCATCCACGAAAGGGCATTGACGCCATAGATGACTATCCAGATGCCTACGATGGGGATGAGCCAGTAGCCGGTTCGGCAGAGGTGTTCCCACAGTTCGACGAAGCTGACGTCGAAGGTAAAGAACATGACCACTACGGCTACTATGCCGAGGCAGAAGAAGATGTTGTTCCAGTTCATATTCTAAAATGGGGGTGAAGGGCTGCTCCGCCGTTATTTACTTGTCGCTGTTCTTTGCTAAAGAGCCTGCTATCCTGCGGCAGCAGGCCTCGTGATGACGGTTGATGCCGTAGGCGAGAAGCCCCATGACGATGGCCTCGAAGAGGAAGTTGCCTGCGGGAATGTCGAGGAGGCAGAAGAGGAAGAACATGCCGGAGCGGAAGTTGAAGGTAAGCATCGCGTTCCAAGGCATGATGCGCTTCGACTCCTGATGGAGCTCTTCGCGGATGTTTTCGGGCATGTTGCCTGCGCTGCCGTACTTCTCGCGCAGCAGTTTCATGAGTTTTTGGAACTCAGGCGTGGCCTGCTCCTGCTTGCGCGTGTAGTCGATGTATGTCTTGAGGAAGTATTTCCAGAGGCGGTTGCCCTCGCTGGGTGTCTCGTCATAGGCCTTCTGCTGCTGCTCGGAGTTGTCCAGTTCGCTGCCCTTCGAGCCTTTGAGCATGAAGAGATGTATCTGGATGTAGTAGTCGGCCAGTCGCTGCTGACCGCCCATTCCGGCGAAGCCAGAGTAGAGAGCCAGGACGACGACCACGGCTGTGGCGATGGCGACGTTCTGCTCTGTGTCGGGGATGCCCAGCCAACTGAACTCGAGACTGTGGTACTTGTAGAAGCGGAACATCAGGCCGACGTAGATGGGGACGAACCATGTGAAGCCAGCCATGCCGTCGAGGATGCGCCCCAAGCGGCTCTTCTTGCCCGTCAGTCGCGCCAGTTGTCCGTCCGTACAGTCGAGTATGTCTGCCCAGCAGAGCAGAAGGATGCCGACAAGATTGAGCCAAAGTCCCTGCCAGCCCTCGTAGTAGAAGCTGCCATGCATGAAGAAGTAGGTCGAGGCAGCACCGATGAACATGGAGAGAATCGTGACGGTGTTGGGATGAATGTCAAACTTGGCGAAGAACAACGCACAAAAATAACTGAATGGACGCACGACTCGATAGTCGAGCCAATCCTCTGTCTCAGAGGACTTAAGCGTAGATAGATATTTCTTCTTAATGTCTTGTAGCATATCTCTTAATGTCTTGTCGTCAAACAACTGCTGTACTTCTGCCAAACAACTGCTGTACTTCGGGCTGACAACTGCTGTACTTCCGGCCATAAGTACAGTAGTTGTTGACAGACAACTGCTGTGATGTTTTCTGTTTAGGCTGCAAAAGTACAACATCTTTTCCAATAATTCCACATCTTTTTCCTTTTTTTTCCTTTTACTTTGCTGTTAAGAAGAAAAGTCGTACCTTTGTGCGCTAAACATAAACTAAACGAACATAATGAACTATCTTGATAGAAACGAATTCAATTTCGAACCTTCTGAGAAGGTCATCGAAGCAATAAAGAACTTCGACCCCCGTACACTTTGCTTCTACACCCGCATCTACGACCAGGGCAAGAAGAGCGTCATCAGCGTCCGACTGAGTGAAATCTACGGCGTACCCGAAGAGCAAGTCCTGCTCGGCTACGGCGGTGAGGAGATGCTGAAGAACGCTATCCACTACTTTCTCATGGAGGGTGACAACAAGACCATCCTGATTCCTGAGTTCTCTTGGTGGTATTATAACCGTGTAGCTGGCGAGTGCGGCGGCTCATTCGAGATGTATCCCCTCTACGAGACGGGCGACACCTTTGCCTACAACGTTGACGAAGTCATCTCCTACACCAACCGCATCCATCCCCGAATGCTGCTTCTTGCCTCGCCCAACAATCCGACGGGCAACAGCCTCAGCAGTGAGGAGATAGGCCGCATCATGGAGAACATTCCCTCCGACACGATGGTGCTCGTCGATGAAGCCTACGCTTCCTTCATCACGACCGATGTAGATTACATCGCCCCCCTTGTGAACAAGTACAACAACCTCATCATCTCCCGCACCCTTTCTAAGTTCTACGGACTGCCAGGCCTGCGCGTCGGCTTCGCCTTCATCGGTGCTGGCCACGACCAGTTCCTCAGCTACTGCAACAAGTATCTCGGCTACAACCGCTTCTCGGAGGCAGTTGCTTTGGCCGCCCTCGAGAGCGACGAGCACTATCGTCGCGTGGCTGACGAGATGGAATGGGACCGTCAGCTCTTCAAGAAGGAATTGGGCGACAAGCCCGGATTCAAGGTCTATAAGAGCGTGGCTAACTTCATCCTCATCAAGTACCCGATTGCCATCAAGGAGAAGTTGCAGAAGGCTCTTGCCGAACAGGACTATAAGATTAAGTTCATGACGGACAAAGGCTTGGAGGACTGCCTGCGTATCACCCTCGGTCGCCGTGAACAGATACAGACAGTTGTTGACACAATCAAATCTTTAATTTAAAATTAAGAACGAAGAATGAAGGATTTGCTACCGCCCATAGCCTTGAGGTTATGATAAGTTAAGACGCAATGCGGTAGCAAATTCTTCGTTCTTCATTCTTCACACTTCATTCTATGAAAGCCATTATCCTTGCTGCGGGCACAGCCTCACGCCTTCGTCCGCTCACACTCCACACGCCTAAGAGCCTGCTCAAGGTAGGCGAGCGCACGCTCCTGCAACGCTCCATGGATGCCTTAATACAGAATGGTATCCGCGAGTTCGTCATCGTAACGGGCTATTTGCACGAGCAGATAGAGGGCTTCGTCCGTCAGACCTATGGCACAAGCATCAGCGTCTGCTTCATCCACAACAAGGACTTCGAGACGACCAACAACATCTATTCCCTCTGGCTGGCACGTCCCGAGGCCGAAGGACAGGAAGTCCTGCTGCTCGATAGCGACTTGCTTTATGATGCCGAGATAGTGAAGCGCGTCCTCGCAGACAAGCATGAGAACGTGCTAACCCTCATCCGTCATGAGCTTGGCGAAGAGGAAATGAAGGTCGTAATGGACGAGAATGGAGCCATCACCGAGATAAGTAAGACCTGCAACCCCGCCCTTGCAGCAGGCGAGAGCCTCGGCATCGAGCGCATGGGCAAAGCTTACACCACCGCTCTCTACAAGGAGTTGGAAGTGATGATGAACGCAGAGCACCTCGAAAACACCTTCTATGAGCTCGCTTTCCTGCGCCTCATCGCCAAGGGCAGCACTTTCTCCGTCCTCGACGTCACAGACCTCTTCTCCTGCGAACTCGATACCGTCGAGGACTTTGAGAACGCTAAGCAGCGCATCCCCGCACATCTTTTCTGAATCCTATTCATAGGTATATACACGGGAAAGCCCCTTGCCAGGTCAGCAAGGGGCTTTCTCTGTCTCTTGACAGGAAGGCTGTTTTTACTTAATTGCTATCTTCTTGCCATTCACGATGTTGATGCCCTTTGGTAATTTACCATTTACCAATTTGCCATTAACCATTTGGCCGGCGAGGTTGTAAATTGCATCCCCACCATTCTTAATTCTTAATTCTTCATTCTTAATTTCATTGATGCCAGTGGCAACGTCAACGTTCTTCTCTGGCAGAACCTCTGTACCTTCGGCACCGAAGTCGTCGAAACAGAAGTAGGCAGGCGTGTTCATACCGTATGCACCAGTGTCGCTGCTGGTCAGGGCAAAGCCAATCTTGGCAACTGCACCAAGGCCGGAGAGGTCAACATAGCGCCAGTCGTTGATGACATAGGCAGTAGCCGCATCGCGCAGGTCGGCAAGGTAGTATTCCTTAGTGCCTGTGATGTCGTTATTGGCATCATAGCCTGTAATGGTCAGAAGGAGCCAGTCGCCCTTGCCGAACTTCTTGGCAAAGCCGTCACCGTTCATCATAGATGTGTAGGCATAGCTGCTGTTCGTGATGTAGAAGCCAGGAACAACTGCGGGTTCGTCGCTGAGCAGAGTCACGTAGCAGGGACCGTTGAACTCGGCAGCAAAAGCCACGCCGTAGCTTGCAGAGCTGTTGTAGCCGCCGCCGACGATGTTGTTCCACTGGTCATCGATAGACTCATACGTTGTCTCTGTGCGGTTTGCATAGCCAAACCAGTACCAGTAGTCCCAATCACTCATGCAGCCGCTGGCAAAGGCATAGCCGCCACTGACGAAGAACTCACGCTCGTCATCGTCCTCTGTACCCACGCTCATGTGGCCGTCAACTGGTTCGGTGATGTCCTGAACGTCTTCGAAAGTAGCAACAGCAGGAGCGTTGTCGGCATAAACAAACTGCATTGAACAAGCAAGCAGAGCAACCAAAATAGAGTAGAATCTCTTTTTCATAATAGTTTTAATTTAAGGTTAATTAATAAGGATTATTTAATAAAATACTTCTTTCCGTTAGTGATATAGAGTGACCTTGGCATTTGTCTGTTTACCATTTGGCCGCTGAGATTGTAAATGTCCTTGCCCTTTAAGGGAGAGTTAGAGAGGGTCTGAATGCCGTCTTCTGCATCGCTTGTTGCATCAGGATGGAGGTCACAGGCACCGGAAATCTCGGTGCTTGTCTCGCCAAGCCTGCCTGCCTGCTGATTGATGCCAGTATAGACTTTGACAAAGTCGATGCGTGAAAGGAAGACGCTGTTGCCATCGGCATCCACAGCCCAGTCGATATTGAACTGCGAAAGTGTGGTGCCGTTGGGGTGATTGTCAACATAACCCCAAGGGAAGCAGTAGAGAACGTAGTAAGTTTCCTTGCCGCTTTCGTCAACGGCATTCTCCGGCAGGCAGGTGCCTGTGAAGGTTATCTCGTCCTCGCTAAGCCAGTTGGGATAGTAGTTCTGTAGGTTGAACACATTCTGCATGATGAAGCCGTCCTCGCCCTCGCTGGATGTCCAGTGGACGAAGGTCGTATCGGCAAACGTCTTGCCCTTGGGTGTAGGGACGTGGCCTGCCGACGGTCTTTCGTATGTCATGGAATAATTGTGGCGAGTGGTAGGCTTATAGTATTCACTTCCTGCAAGTTCGTACCAAGGGTCGTCGGGCAGTCCGTTGCCGTTCACGTCGCGGCTCACCATCACGATGCCTGGCTCTGAGCTGCCACCAAGCTTTGTCGAGCTGTTAGGGTTGGAGGTGCTGTAGAAGGCATTGCCGTCTATTTGCAGGTCATACGCTCCCGGCACGTTGACGATAGAGTGGTCGAACCCGAAGACGACATAGCCGCCAAAGGCCCCAAGGCAGATAGTTTCCTGATTATCATTCGCGATGGCGGCACTCGCTTTCTCTGTCATGGTCTCTTCCGTATCGCCCTCTTCATAGAGAGGCATCTTGTTGATGAACTGCCCGGGAGCAGGTCGGTATTCATATACCTTGTTTATATACGGACTTTGCGCATAGATGTTTGCTGACACGGCAAATGCCAACAGGACAAACCACTTACTATTTACCATATACTATTTGCAGTTTTATCATTTTCTCATCTTTAGGGCGGTAGCAAATTATTCCCCCTTTTCCTATTCCGTATTCCCCTTTATCGCCAGCATGTGGGCGGGATTTATGTAAAGCTTCTGCGGCTCGAAGAGTGCTTGACCGTCCTTTGTGTAGCCGTAGAGGTAGCCTGCTGTGGCGTATGTCTTTGCATCGGTGAAATAGACGTTGCCCGTGATGGGCGATACATATATGTCGTAGGGTGCAACGAGCGACGTGAGCTTCTGTGTGATAGCATCGCAGAAGACGCCTTCCGAGGCCTGCATCGTGGCGGGATTGATAGTATGCAGGCTGTTGATGGTCTGGTAGGTGACGTAAGAGAAGGATGAGCCTACGACGTAGAACAACTCGCCGTCGGAGGTGCTGCAAGTGGCTGGGAAGTCAAAGACTGTCACCTGTTCCGTCTCGCAATCCAAAATGATGGTCTTAGCTTCCGTATCGTAATAGTCGCCGCAGGAATTGATGCAGAGGTATTTACCTGCCTGTGACAGCTCGCCAAAAAGGTTGATACAGCCTGTATCGATGGTGCGAAGGAGCTGCATCGAAGTGGCATCGACCACGCTGACCGTCGTCTCGTATTCATGTTGCACTTCGCTAAAGGCATATCCACCGCTGTTGGCAATATAAAGACGACCTTCGTAAAGAGCGATTCCTTCTGGTTCCCACCCAACCTCACAAGTCGCTACCACCTGTTTTGTCTGCACGTCAATCTTTGCCACAAAGCCTTTCTCGAAGGTCTTCGTACCGCAGACATGAGCGTAGGAAGTAACATAGAGGTAGCTGCCATCCGTACAAAGGCGGCGGTTGTTAGGCACATTCTCCGTGGCTCCGCAAGCTGTTCCGTCTGCATGAATGTATTGGATGATGTTGCTCCAGTTGATGGATATGGCAATGAGGTTGTCGTTTATCTGAATGATATCGTTGGGTGTATCGCCCAGCTTCATGCCGTTCACTTGCCGGAACCACTTGTTTGTTACCGAGTTAGTCCTGCTGTCGTAGAGCGAAAGCTGTCCGTTGTCGCTCTGCCAATTGCCTTCGTTGCAGATGATGAGCCGTTCTGCATCAGAGCTTGACAGCCCGGAGGAGACAGGTTCAGCAGCCGGTTCGGGGGTGACGACCTTGTCGTCGCCACAAGCCATCAGCAGCAGAACAGCTAACAGAAAGAGTGTATTTTTCATATTCCAAAGGATAATGTCAGTTTATAATTGCGGCCAGGCATCGGGTAGCGCGGCAAGTGTTCGTATCGGATGTCGAGCACGTCGCAAACCTCAAGGCAGAGGCCAAGCGTTGTCTTCCAAATGTTGTGGGTATAGGAGAGCTTCATGTCTATGTTGTGATAAGGCTCAAGGACGTCCTCTGGATCAGCATAGCTCCACATGCGCTCGCCTACATAAAGGTAAGAAGTGGTGAATTGTAGCGTGCGCCAGCCAGCAATGGCGGTGATGCCTGTCGAGAACGTGGGCGAATAACAGATGGGCTTGTCGTACGTGTCCTCGTCCTCTGGATTGGTACGGTCAACGTCCCTTTGCCAAGTGATGGAGTTGAGAAGCGAGAAGTTCCAAGGCCCTTTCTGATAGTGGCCCTTAATCGTTGCGTTCAATCCTCGGCAGAAGGTATAGCCATAGTTCATCATTGACCAGGTGTAGGTTCCTTTCAGTGGTAGGCAGACGATGCGGTTCTCTATCTTGTTTATATAGGCATCTGCCTGAACGTCTATCGCCCATTTTGAGTCATGATGATTAATTGTTGAATTAGAGAAGTGATACTCTGCGCCCACGTTCCATTGCTTGGTTTCCTCTGGCTTCAGGTCGCGATTGCCGACTTGGGTGTAATAGAGGTCGTTGAGGGTTGGAGCACGGAAGATTTCCTTGTACCAGCCGCGTAGCGTTATGTCGTGGAATGTATAAGCCAACGAGAAGGCTGGTGTCCAGCGGTCCAGAGGGTTGGCTGCTCCTGCATTGGCAAAGGTCCAGTCGCTGTAGCGCTGATGCAGTATCGATGCCGCTGCCTGAATGCCTCGCCAGTTTGCCTGTGCCGCCAACACTTGCTTCTGGTCGAGGCGCTTCACGTCCTCAAAGTGCTTCAAGTCGGCACGAAGGATGCTGTAACGGGCATCATAACTCGTCGAAAGCGTCAGCCAGGCTAAAGGTGTGTAGGCATAACACAAGGCAGCATAAACGTCCTGTTGCCGGTAATGATTATCCACGCGAGCCGTGTTTTGGTTCTCAGGATAATCGGTGCAGTAGCGCAGATACTCATTGGTGTATTTGGTGTTCGCCTTGATGAGGTGGTGCTTCAAGAAACGCTTCTGATAGCTTGCCTGTACGAAGAAGTCGCGGTCCCATTCTCGCCCAACATTTACGTATTTGTCGCTTAAACGCCGCACGATACCACCTGGGCAACCTCGCTCGGAGTCATAATAATAAATATGTGAGGAGAAGCCGTCTCGGAACAATGCCGCTTCAATGCGTCCGTAGCGGATATCGCTATTGGCACGTCGGCCAACGGTATCTTCGTACTCCGAATGATAGCGGAAGGGATAGTCGCCACTGGAAGTGCAGTATTCGCCATCGATGAAGCCCTGCCAACCTCGCCAGTTGAACTGTCCATTGAGTTTTGCCATCCATGTATGGAAGGAGGCATTGCGCAACTGCACAGATAGCGAGTCGTGTGTCGGGCGGCGCGTCTGCAAATAGACGGTTGCTCCAGAGGCATATTCGCTGGCCGACTGGCAGTAGTCGAGCCTGTTGGCATTGTAGAGCGAAACGGATTCCATCGAAGAAAGCGAGAACTTGCCAAGGTCAACGGTTCCGTTCTGAGCATTTGTGATGCGGATACCATCAATATAGACACCGACATGCTGCGCTCCCATTGAGCGGACGTTAATGGTCTTCAAGCCTCCAAGCCCGCCATAATCCTTTATCTGCACGCCCGAAAAGTACTTCAAGGCATCGGCAACCGACGTTGTACTAAGCGCCTGCAGGTCTGCTCCGCTCAGCGTTTGTGATGTGGCAATGGTGCGAATGGGTTTCTTCGACGAAACCATTACCTCATGCAGCTGCCTAATGGTGTCAGTCGGATTCTGCGCACTGGCACTTGCTGTCGCAGCAAATGCCAACGCGGTAGCCAGAATCATTAGCAGATAGTATTTTGTTAATTCATAATTCATAGTTACAATTCATAATGACAACTGACCATAGACTACGGATGCTTTTGTCCATTGCCCATACCTATTGTACATAAATTGTCCATTGCACTTTGTCCATTGTCCTTCGTACACCGCACATGTTTTTTGAAGTCCCTCATCCTTAATCCCGAGGATGATTGTTGTTTTCGCTAAATGGCAGGTTTCCTGACTTTTGCCCGGCAGCGCGTCTTCCCGAAATCATACTTCAGTGACGTTTGGTGCGCTGCACGCAGAAGGCAATTACAGTAGCGGGCACTGTTCCGGTCTTTCACCGGATTCCCTCTCTACCGACCTCTCTGGCTCTCTCGTTAGGGGGAGGAAAGAGGCTGGTATCACCATTTGCGCTGCAAAGTTACAAAAAAAAATAAGAATGAAGAACAAAGGATGAAGATTTATTTAAGTTTCCAGCAAAAAAACTCAAGGAAGCTTGGATAGTGCGTGAGGCTATTGAGTGAGTTGGTCGGGCTGTTTGACTGGGCTTTGGTAGATGCCGTCCTTCATGCTCCTCTTGGCAGGTGCGGGAGTGCTGCCATTGGTATGTGCCCGTGCTCCGCTGCGGTATTGCTCCCAACGTTCCATGATAAGGCGGACGTAGGCTTCCGTCTCGCTGCCACGCATATAGCCGTAGCGGACATCGGGGTCGCGATAGTACTGTGGCTCAGAGAGGTGCAGGATGTAGGGGGCGACTTCCTGCCAGCGCAGATGGTCGTGGCCTGCCTTGCGTGCCAGGACTTGTGCGTCCTGAACGTGACCGACACCGCCGTTATAGGCAGCAAGGGTAAAACGTATGCGCTCGTCGGTGTCCCTGATGTCGGAAAAGGAATGAGTGACTTTCCTGATGTAACGTGCAGCTGCCGCGATGTTCTGCTCCGGGTCGAACCGATGCTCTTCAGAGAGGTCTAAGGCTTCGGCTGTGGCGGGCATCAACTGCATGAGCCCCTGCGCTCCCATCGAGGAAACGGCCTGCGGGTCGAAGCCCGACTCCTGATAGCACTGGGCAGCAAGCAATCGCCAATCCCATCCTGCTGTTGCACTATAACGGCGGAAGAGGTCGTCGTAAGCAGATATGATGCCATGTGCGGCATCCTGCATGACAGGTCGAATGCGGCGATGTACGACGTTGGATGTGGGTTGGGAAAGGGTTTCTTTCAGTTTGGCGATGCGTTCTGGCTGCCACCAATCGGTGATTGCCTCGCTCAGAAGTGTTTCGTCGGGGCGCGTCTGCCATTGAGGGATTTCGAGGGCAATGAAGTCTATCTCGCCTTCCTCCAGTTTCTTCAATAATGTGATTGTGTCAGGGGAAATCTCCATTTGGAGCTTGACGCCAATACTTTGTGCAAAGGCTTCGGCAAGGACGAATTGCTGTCCCATTTCCTTGCCGTGATATTCATAATAGGTATCAGGCCCGCTAAGGGTTCCGGCAATAATCGTGCCGCTGCTTTGTATCTCGTGCAGGTCGTAAAGTTCCTCTTCAACCTCCACAAAGCCACGTCCCAGCTCTCTTTCTTGGGAAGTGCTCTGTCTGGCAGTACAGGCAGCAAGGAAAAAGATTATAGAATAGAGAATAGGGATTAAGGAATAAGTTTGCCTTCTCATTTTCTTTTATGCCTTAAAACTTAATCCTTTCAATCCTTAATCCACCCTCTTGGTAGGTTTATGGCTTGATACGATGGATAATGTATGTGCGCATGATTTCAATGGCACGTAGGTTGGCTCCGCCTTGCGGGATGATGAGGTCGGCATAGCGTTTGGTTGGCTCGATGAACTCCTCATGCATAGGCTTGAGAACGTCGAGGTAACGGTCGAGTACCATTTGTGTGGTGCGGCCACGCTCTACGGTATCGCGCTGGATAACACGGATGAGTCGCTCATCGGGGTCGGCATCAACAAATATCTTCAGGTCCATGAGGTCGCGTAACTGCTTCTTCCACAATGCCATAATACCCTCAATAATGATGACTTCGCAAGGCTCTACATGTACGGTCTCAGGCAGGCGGTTGCTGATGATATAGCTGTAGGTGGGCTGCTCAATGCTCTTGCCCTGTCGTAGCATCTGTATCTGCTGGGTGAGGAGCTTCCAGTCGAAGGCATCGGGATGGTCGAAGTTGATGCGCTTGCGTTCCTCGGCTGTGAGGTGCGTGGTATCGTTGTAGTAGGAGTCCTGCGGGATGATTGCCACACGGTCTGTGGGCAGAGTCTCGATAATCTTCCTTACGACTGTTGTCTTGCCGGAACCTGTACCGCCGGCGATGCCTATGATATACATGATGAGTTAGTTAAGTGTTGCTGTTAGTATGCAATCAACTGTTTCTGGTAGTTCGGGCAGAAGGATGCGGTAGCCTTCCTTTTCGCGCTTGAGCTTCAGCTTTGTGCCGTCGCTAAACATTGTGACTTGCTTGATAGCTTGCCCTGTGAGGGGCAGGAAGATTTGTCCGTCCTCTACCTTGTTGAGGATATGGATGTAGAGCGTCTTGTCCTTTTGTGTCGTGACGCCCCAATCCTGAGGAGGAACGCATCCGCCACGAGTTCCGTAGATGGTGGAACCGTTGACTTTCATGAATTCTCCGATATGTTTCAGCCTCTCAATGGCTTGGTCGGGCAGTTTCCCGTCGGGGCGAGGGCCGATGTTAAGCAAGAAGTTGGCATTCATGCCTGCTGCCTTTACGAGGCGTCGGATAAGTTCATCGCCATCCTTATAATTTTTGTCTGTAATGCTGTAGCCCCAAGTCTTGTTCATCGTCATGCAGGTTTCCAGAGGCGTCTGTGCAATCTTCTGTTCGCCTGAGAAGCCTGCTGTATTCTGTCCTGGCAGGTCTTGCTCAAAGAGCTGGAAGTCTTCTACTCCGATGGGAAGACCATGATGGTTGTTGCCAATGAGACAAGTGGGTTGCAGGCGCTTGATGAGTGCGTATTGTTCTTCAAGACGCCAGTCGAATTCCTTCTCCTTGTGGTCCCACATGCCATCGAACCAAATGGCACCAATCGGGCCGTAGTTTGTCAGCAGTTCTGTGAGCTGACGGTTCATAAAAGCATAGTAGCTGTCCCAATTCGTCGTGGCTTCGTCGTGCGGACAATTCTTGCAACTTCCTGTCGGATAGTCCGTGCGCTGCCAGTCCATGTGGCTGTAGTAGAAGTGGAGTTTGAGCCCTTGCTTGCGGCAAGCCTCAGCAAGTTCACCGACAATATCGCGCTTGAAAGGCGTGGCATCAACGATATTATAAGGGCTTGCTTTTGTTCCCCACATCGAAAAACCATCGTGGTGCCTGCTGGTAAAGGTGACGTATTGAGCGCCTGCCTCCTTGAAAAGCTGCGTCCATTCGCGGGCATCGAACTTGCTGGGATAGAAGCCGGCAGCAAGCTTGGCATACTCGTCGCGGTCGAGGTGACGATTGTGCATCACCCATTCTCCGTCGGCCAACATGGAGTAGATGCCCCAATGTAGGAAGATACCGAACTTGCGGTCTTGAAACTCCTCGCGGATTCGCTGCGTCTCGTCGGAAATGCCCTGAGCCGCAGACATTAGTGCAACCAAGCAAAGAAGGAAGGAAAAGGCAAAGCGCTTCATGCCACACATGCTATAATAATGTATAAAACCACGAATTACACGAATTGCACGAATAAATGAAGTTGCCTGTTGTCATGCAATCTTTAATTCGTGTAATTTGTGTAATTCGTGGTTAAAGTAGTAGGTTTAGAACATCTTGTCGGGGTACTGACCTGCCTCGTGGAGGGCAGCCAGCTTCGCAACTACCTCGGGACGGTCCTCGGGATAGGTGACGCCGAACCACTTACTCGTCGTATCGAGCACTTCGCATGTGGCCTGACCAGTCTTGATGAGGTGGTCGACCATAAGAGGAATGAAGAACTCGCTCTTGAGGTTTGCCTGATTCTTGGGGTCAGAGAGGAATGTCTTGAAGTAGTCCTCGCTGTACTCGAAGTAGTCGGGAGTGAAGCCCCAGAAGTTCATGCTGACGGGCGTGGTGTCGGGGATGCTAACCCACTGGTCGTTCTCGTCGAGGTACTGCACAACGCCATCGCGACGCTCTATCTTTGTGCGTTCCACAACGCCTGTGAGGAGGTGTGTCTTCTCGTCGTTCTCGCAGAGTCCGCGGCTAACGGTTCCGCTCTCGCTCAGCGTGTTATCTACGCGGAAGCCCACCATTGCGTACTTGCCTTTGCTGCCTTCGGGCAGTTCGCTGAGGAACTTTGCCATTACCTTGAAGGCATCGCGGTCGTAGAAGTCGTCGCAATTGAGCACGGCAAAGGGTTCCTTGATGACATCCTTACCCATCATGACGGCGTGGTTGGTGCCCCAAGGCTTCTGACGGCCTTCGGGAACGGTGAAGCCTTCGGGCAGGGCATCGAGAGCCTGGAAGCAGAGTTCGCAGGGGATGTGACCCTCGTACTTTGCGAGGATTTGTGTGCGGAACTGGTCTTCGAAGTCGCGACGGATAACCCATACAATCTTACCGAAGCCTGCTTGGATGGCATCGTAGATGCTGTAGTCCATAATGCTCTGTCCCTGAGGACCGAGTGTATCGAGCTGCTTCAAGCCACCATAGCGGCTTCCCATACCTGCAGCAAGGAGAAATAGTGTCGGTTTCATCTTCTTATTTACCATTTAATCATTTACCATTTAGTCATTTACCATTTACCATTTTGCCCTCCTTTGGAGGGGGTAGATGGGGGAGAGGCTTTTTAGAGTGCGTTAGCTGTCAGGATGAGCACGAGCAGGCCGAGGATGGCGTAGAGCTCGGGGAACACGGCAAGCACCATTGTTGTACCGAAAGCGTTGTGGCCAGCACCGATGGCACTGATACCGTTGGCACAAACCTTAGCCTGACGGATGGCACTGAAGAGAGCCACGAGACCGAGAGCCAGACCTACACCGAAGATGGCGCAAGCAGCAGGCATGGTGATGTCGGTAGTCACCTTGTTGTTCAGCATGAAGAAGCCGACGAAGCCGTACAGACCCTGGGAAGAGGGTAGGGCAGACAGACCCATGTAGGAACCGCTGGCTGTGGGGTTCTTCTTGAAGGCACCGATTGCTGCATTACCACAAATGGTTACGCCATAGGCACTACCGATTCCAGACAGGGCTACGCAAAGTGCTACGCCCAGATAAGCTAATAAAGTTTCCATAAAGTTGTTTGTTGTTTTAATTCATAATTCATAATTCGCAATTCATAATTCGCTTTGCCAGGCTAGGCTTTGCAACCTTATTATAAATATGTGTTTGCTATTTAGGTTAGGCGTACTTCGTTATGAATGAAAAACTATGCCTTATGAGGGATTAATTAATTATTTTGGTTAGTAACTTTATCTTTTTAATTTTTCACTTTTTCACTTTTTCACCTTTTCAACGTTTCACCTTTTCACCTTTTCACCATCCTAAAGGGCGTGTATTCCTTGCCGCCGCCGCTGAAGTCTGCGTTTTTGAAGAACTCGACGAAGGTGAGTCGCATCGGATGTACAAAGGCACTTATCATGCTGAGAGCGAAGGTGATACCGTGTCCTGCAAGCAGGATGAGCACCATCGGCAGCCAGCGGATAGTCCAGGGAAGGCTGCTGGTCATGTCATAGGCAAGGGCGTTGAACACACCACCGAGCACGCCGCCAGTCAAACCCAGCGCGAAGAGACGGATGTAGCTGAGCAGGTCGCCAAGCAAGCCTGTTGCCATTCCGTAGGTTGCCCAGACGCCACCACCGATATTGAGCAGCGGGCCGAGGATTGGGTTCTTGTAAGCCGACGGATTGTTATATAGGAATATACCGACAACGCTCACGCCTATGATGCCGTAGAGCGCATAGACGAGGCCGACAGGCAGGGCAACTCCGCAGGCTGGCAAGCCGAAGAGTGTAATTGCCGAGAGCAGGGCAACAACCCACGAGAAGGTGCCGATGGCATAGCCGAAGCCGAAGTTCCGCCAAGCCTTGCAGCCTTTGAGCACCATGCCCAGAAGCACTTGTACCAGACCGATAATGACGGAGAAGACCATCATGGGCGAATAGCCGAAGATGGGGCCGATGCCGTTGTCGTTGATGAAGTAAGGCTTGACGGGAGCCAAAATAGCCCAGTCCTGTTTTGTCAGGTCGATGCCGAAGACGGTTCCTGTCAGGAAGCCGCAGACGGTTGTTGCGAGTCCCAGCCAGATGCCGAGCCGTCCGTAGCTCTTCATGTCGTCGCTGCCGCCCTTCAATGCCAAGAATATACCGCCCAGCAGGACAAGCAGGCCGTAGCCGCCATCGCCCAGACAAAGGCCGAAGAAGAGCATGAAGAAGGGTGCGAAGAAGAGGCTCGGGTCGATGTCGTGATAGTTGGGGAGCGAGTACATGCGCAGGATGGGCTCGAAGAGACGTGTGTAGCTGTCGTTGGTTATCTTGACAGGCACGTCGTCCTCATAGGCCGGTTCCTCCAGTTCGTAGCATATTTTTTGCTCGTCGAGCCATTTCGAGAGCTCGTCGGCCTTGTCTGCCAGCGTCCAGCCCACCATCAGACGTACTACACCCTCGGCGATGCTCTCGTCCGAAAGTTCTACCTGACGGAGCTGTATCTCGCCCTGAGCCTGTTGCAGGCCTGCTTCGAGTTCTTGCATCTTTTCGCGGGCAAGCAGACAGGTCGTGTCGTGATTTGTCTGTAAGGCTTTCTTTGCGTCGGCCACTTCCTGCTGATACTGAGCGAGGGAGCCAGCGGGCAGTTCGAGACGTTCTGCCTTGATGTCGGGCTCTTCGGCAGCAAAAGCGAGGAAATAGGTGCGCTTGCGGTATTCGTCGATGGGCGTAGCAAAGTACTTCTCTGCCCATTCTGTCTGGAAAGACTTCGCGTTGCAGGCATAGAACCAAACCTGCATACCCGATTCCTGCTGGAGGCGCTCGATGGTCTTCCAGTCGAAGTTGCCCCAAGGCTCAAGCTTCTGGACGTTCTTCTCTGCCTCGTCAATTTCGCGGCGGATGCTGACTTCCTCTGCCTTGAGTTTTTCAACTTGTTCAAGCAAGGAGCAAGTGGCAGGGGGCAAGGAACAAGAAGTTTGTTGGGAGCTGTAGGCTTTCTGCGAAATGTTCAGGTAATCAATAGCCTGCTGATAGCGAAGCTTTGTGTCGAGGGCTTTCTGCAGGGCAGGGCTTGTCTGTCCCTGCTTCAACTGCTGTACGTGAACCACTCCTTGCTCGCGCAGTCCGGCAATGAAGCCGTCGTATTCTTTCTGTGTCACCAAGAAGGTGAGTTTCTTCATTCTTTCAATCATGCCACAGCCTCCTTTCTCTTCTCTTGAAGTGACTTCAGAATCTTCTGCGACGACTTGGAGAGGTTCTCCTCGTCCTCCATGAAACGCTTTATCTTACGCACAGCCTCCTGATAGCCAGGTATCTGCACTTTCTCGAAGAGGTTCACCTTCTGTGTCGTCTTCTTGCGGGCATGGTCCAGGAGATTCAGTTTGGCAAAGACGAACTCACGCTCTACAGCGGTCTTTGCGAGCCCTTGCAGCAGCTTGATGCCGTCGAAGTACCACTTCGGTGCGCTGAACAGGCCGAAGGGCTTCACGTTGAGGCTAATGCTCTCAAGCACGGGGACTTGCACGCCTGCAATCTTCTTTTTCCCAATCTTGACGTCGCCCAGACTCACGAGCGAAGTATCAAACTCGCCCCAGAGGGCGTACATCTTTTCGTAGCCTTCAATCTGCCTTTGCAGCTTACGCTCCAGCTCGTCGGCTTCTTCCTTGCATTTCTTCACCTCCAGTCGCAGTGCCGTCTCCTTGCTCTTGATGATAGGCAATGTGCGCTGACGCATCTTCAGGGCCTTCTCGATTTGCTGCAGCGAGGTTTTGTTATATTGAAACTTTATAGCCATATTTTCTTAAATCGCGCTGCAAAGATACAAAAAAAAAATGAAATAGGAAAATGAAGACAACAAGAAATTAAGAA
>Ga0310690_10002879_pt1 | contig 27078 bp, 13 predicted proteins | sample AusTroGonzalo_MG_2_FD_207661 | JGI IMG/M metagenome (GOLD analysis project Ga0310690, IMG submission 207661) | Bovine rumen microbial communities from tropical cattle in Woodstock, Queensland, Australia - Gonzalo_04 (v2) (version 2) | ecosystem: Host-associated > Mammals > Digestive system >...
ACGCCTGCGGCGCAGACCGTCGAGGTCGGGAAGTGGATGGGCGATGAGGACGTGACGGAGGTCGAGGGGGTGTACATGGACACGTTCGACACTCGCGACGACGTGGCGGCCGGGGCGGCTGCGCTCAGCGTGTCCGCGACGGCTAACCGCGCTGCTCGTACGCTGTTCGCGGAGGATCCGGAGGACAACTTCCGGTTCACGGCGAACGCGAGTTCGATCTACTCGTTCCGGCTGGAGCAGGCCGGCGGGGCGGACGCGGTGTTCATGGTCACGAACGCGCAGCAGGGCGTGGCGGTTCCGGCGACGGACGCGGTGGGGGACCTCCCGCTGGCGGCGGGGACGTACTATCTCGTGGCGCGGCACGCGGACGCGGGCGCGCCGCTCGACACGTCGTACGAGCTGGTGTCGGTGGCGTACACGCCGGCGCTGGTGACGCCGACGGTCGCGAACGGGCAGGCGGCCGGGCGTCTCGCGGACGGGCTGTGCTACTTCAAGGCGAACCTGAAGGGCGGGTCGAAGTACATGTTCGGGCTTAGCGACGCTTCGGCGAAGGTCGAGATCCTGGCGCCGGAGGCGGACGGCTACGTCCGCATCGGCGACGCTACGTTCGAGAACGGCTTCGCGATCTATCCGGAGACGGACGCGGCGTACCTGTTCAAGGTGGCGAGCGAGGGGGCGAGCGTGACGTTCCGGCACAAGATGGCGGGGACGCGCGCGGTGGCGCAGCACCCGGTCGCGGGGACCTTGTCGGTGGGCGTCTCCTCGAACGCGGCGCCGCGTTACGTGAACGCGCCCGGGAGCGGCTTCCAGGACGGGATCATCGACGAATGCCTGTACAAGGTTCAGCTGGCGGCGGGGAAGAGCTATCTGGTCTCGACGGCGGGCGCGGAGACGAACCTGCTCTTGAGGGTGTACAACGCGCAGGGCGCGGTGGTGGCGGAGAGCCGGACGGACGGGGTTCCGGGCTCGTGCGACGTGCGCGCGCTCCTCGAGAAGCCGGCGGCGGGCTTCTACTACGTGGGTCTCGCGCGGGCGGGGCTCGACGAGATCGAGTACTCTGGCGAGCCTCTCCCTGCGAACGTGACGCTGCTCGTCTCGGAGGCGGTGCAGGAGGACGGTCCTGAGGCGCTGGAGGTGAGGCCGAGCGTTTGTACGAACCTCGTGGAGGCGGGCTTCACGTCGAACCGGTGGACTCGGACGTACACGGTGGCGGCGCGCAAGGGCGTGACGTACCGTCTGAGGGCTGATCCGGCTGATCCGGCGGAGACGAACGGGCTCGCGCTGGCGATGCGGGCGTACAAGAGGGCGACCCCGGCCTCGACGGTGGAGACGAAGCCCGTCGCGGCGGTGTGGAGCGGGACGCCTGCGGATGACGGCGCGTACGAGCTGAGGGCGAACGAGAACGCGACGTACTACGTCGAGCTTTCGGTGACGAACGCCGCGGCGGGCGTCGGGGCGAAGGGGTGCGACTACCCGGCGTTCAGGCTGCGGCACGAGGCCGTGGGGACGGACGGGGAGCTCGGGGTCCTCAAGGTTACGACGAAGGGCGCGGATGGGCAGTGGTACCTGAACGCGGAGACGGGGACTAAGTACGGGAACGGGGCCTCCGTGCTCGTTGCGGGGACGGTGAAGGTGACGTTCGCGCCGGTGACGGGCTTCTCGACGCCTGCGGCGCAGACCGTCGAGGTCGGGAAGTGGATGGGCGATGAGGACGTGACGGAGGTCGAGGGGGTGTACATGGACACGTTCGACACTCGCGACGACGTGGCGGCCGGGGCGGCTGCGCTCACGCCTACGGCGGCGGGCGCCTCGGCGTCTCGGACGCTGTTCGGCGACGACCCGGAGGACAACTTCCGGTTCTACGCGAACGCGGGGGCGATCTACACGTTCAGGCTGGAGCAGAGGGACGGCCGCGACGCGTTACTGATGATCACAAACGCGCAGCAGGGCGTGGTGGTGAGCGGCTATTCGTCCGGCCTGTGCAGCCCGGATCCCGTGCCGGTCGTGTCGGTGGAGGATCTCGAGCTTTCCGCCGGGAATTACTACCTCGTGGTGCGGCACACGAACGACGCCGACAGGGCCGACACGACATACACGCTGGTTTCTGTGGCGTACATGCCGACCGTGGTGGTGCCGGGGACGTACGCCGGGCAGGCCGTCGGGCGTCCTGCGGACGAGCTGTGCTACTTCAAGGCGAACCTGAAGGGCGGGTCGAAGTACATGTTCGGGCTGGACGGCGAAGCGGAGCTGGAGGCTTTCTGGACGCTGAATGAAACTGGTTGCACCACGGCCGATGACGGCACGTTCGCGAACGGTCTCGCGGTCTATCCGGATGCCGACGACACGTACATCTTCAAGGTGCGCAGCACCTCGGCGAGCGTGACGTTCCGCCACACGATGGCGAAGACAAGGCCCGTGGCGCAACACCCGTTGGCGGGCGCTTTGACGGTGGGCGAGTCTTCGAACGCCGTGCCGGGATATGTCGTGGAGGATCCTGATTATTACGACGACATCATAGACGGATGCCTGTACAAGGTGCAGCTCGACGCCAACAAGAAGTACCTTGTCGAGACGACCGCCTCCTCCGTTCCGCTTCTGATGAGGGTCTACAACGCGCAGGGCGCGGTGGTCGCCGAGAACCGTTACACGAACGGCGAGCCTGGCGAGTTGAACGTGCATAACGTGATCGAGCCGTCCAGCGAACTTCGCGCGCTCGTGGAGACGACTGCGGCGGGGATCTACTACGTTGGCCTCGCGGCGGATTCGGACGTAGAAATCCCGCAGGGCCTCTCCGTCGATCTCATCGTCGAGGAGGTGCAGGAACCCCAGGACGACGTCACGCCGCTTGACTTCAGGCCGTCGGACGGTTGGAGCGAACTGAAGCAGGACGGCCTTGGCAGGGATCGCTGGACGCGCACCTACGCGATTTCCGCGCGCAAAGGCGTTACATACCGGTTCTACGACAAGTACAACACCGAAGAAACCGGATTCTACTGCTACTCTGTAAAGCCTCGTGCGTACAAGCTCTCGTACGGGCGCGAGACGGCGCTTGCCGCCGCAGTCTGGAGCGATGAGGCCGTATGTGTCGACAATGAATGGTTCTACGAGCTGCGCGCCGATGAGAATGTCACGTACTACGTCGAGCTTGCTTCGGCGGGCGGCAAGTCGCTCTACTGCGCCCCCTATACGCTGTGCTACCGCGCGGAGGCGACCGACGGGGTGACGCAGCTCGGAGTGCTGACGGTCAACACGAAGGGCGCTGACGGGCAGTGGTATCTGGGGAACGAGACCACGGCCAAGTACGACGGCGGGGCTTCGGTCCTGGTGCCGATCGGGGACGGCTACAAGGTGACGTTCACGCCCGTGACGGGCTTCTCGACGCCGGCGAGCCAGATCGTGACGGTCGATGCGTGGACGCAGGAGGGCGACGAGACGGTCGTCGAGGGCGTGTACTCCGACACGTACGACCCGCGGGACAACGATCCGTCTGCGGCGACGATGTTGTCAATCACCGCGACTGGAGGTTCGGCGTCGAGAACGCTGTTCGCGGAGGATCCAGCGGATAACTTCACATTCACGGCAATGGCGGGATGTTACTATGACTTCGTGCTTGAAAGGAAGGACGGTTCTGACGCCATCGTTTCGATAACGAACGCTACGATGGGCACCGTGGCCCTCTCCACGAACGCAATCATGCGTCTGCCCCTGGATGCCGGCAAGTATTACGTAGTTGTGTCGCATGAGAATGACGTTCCCGGCGACGGCAGTTACGTGCTTTCGTACAAGTCGGCGAACGTCGGCACGATCAAGTTCTCAATGACATCCGTATCGGCCCGTGAGGATGTGGAGTATGTGGATTTGACGGTGAACCGCTCGGCGCGCGAGGGCGCGGTGCGCGCGCGCTTCACGACGGTGGCGGGCACGGCGAAGCCGGGCAGCGAGTACTATCCCACGAATGGGATATTGGAATGGGCGGCGAACGACATGGTTGCCAAGAAGGTTCGCGTGAGACTGATTCCCGAACTTGTTCCCACATGGGAAGGAAGCGCCAAGATGTTCAACGTGACGCTTGAGGCGATGGCGGCCGAGGAACTTTCTGATGGGGAGTATCCGGCGAGCATAGCCACTCCTACGGCGACGGTTTCGCTCACGGAGACCTCCGTCAAGGCTCCTGGTTCCATTGTCGTCACGGGCTATTCCAATGGCGACGACGAGGGATTGTCCGTTGGCAGCGCTGCGGCTGCCAAGGCATCCGTCGTGGCCGGACAGACCCTGACGCTGACGCTGGCTCGCGCCGGCGGCGCGAATGGGACTGTGGCCATAAAGCCTGGCGTGACGGCGGGTACCGCGAAGGCGGGCAAGGACTTTGTGCTTCTTACGACGAACGACCTCATTTGGGCAGATGGCGAAGTGGGCGAGAAGAAGATTCAGGTTGCCACTGTCGAAACAGCCGATTCCGGTTCCTGGATGGCGGAGAAGAAATTCCGCCTGACGCTGGCGGCGGTCGCCGGGACGGGCTACGAAAGGCCCACGTTGCCGACCATGGCGGTGGAGACGACGATCGAAAGCGACCAGATCCTAGAGACGCTGGAGACGTATGCCAGAGGCCTTTCGGCTGCGGATGGACTTTCCGTGGCGGGAACTGCGGCGAACGTGTGGTTCTTCGACGACATAGGGGCGCTGCGTACCGTGCCGTTGTCCGCCGGGCAGACGTCGACGCTGACGTTCACGTTGACAGGCCCCGGTTTCTTCAAGGCGACGCCCCTGCTTTCGGATTCGAGTGCGGGCGCCTACATAACCTGCACCGTTAATGGCGACGATCTTGGAAATGTCGTCGGTGACGAAGTGGCCTTTGTTGCGCCGGCCGGACGGCATACCGTGAAGTTCACGGTGAACGCAGGGTCGAAGGCGGGTAGCGAGGGCTATGAGGACTTGTACGCATCCTTTGATCCTGTGATGGTCGGCGACGGCCTGTACGCCTATTCGTGGGCGCCGCTCACGGGCATCGCGCCAGACTCGCCATCCGACGCTGCGACAGTGCATCCTACCGCCTCTACGCTCTCTTGGAGCATTCCCGAAGCGATGGAAGGTGAAGATGGCATCTACTATCGCGTGTCGCTGGCGGAGACGGCATCGCTCCTTGGCACGACGAATGCGCTCTTCATGGAAGTGACGCAGGACGCCGCAGTCAACCTTGGCGCAGGTCTGCTTGCGCCGGGCATGAAGTACTTCTGGCGTGTGGATTGCGGCTACACGACAGGCTACGACATGACGGCCATTGATTGGGTATTGACAGGGAAGGTCTGGACATTCGCGGTTTCCGGCGATTCGTCCAGTGTGCCGGAAACGAGCGTATTGGGCGGATTGGACGCCGACGGCGCGGAGCTGTTGCCCGGTCAGGTGGCGACGCTTGTGTTGGGGGTGCAGTCCGAATTCCAGCTAGGGGTGACGAACGTGGAGACCGAGGTGACCTACGCCGTGACGGGCGGGGAACTGCCAGCGGGAATGTCGCTTGACGTTGCCACAGGGGTGATTTCGGGGCGGCCAACGAAAGTTGGCAGATACGTTGCGACAGTCCAGGCGTTAAGCGCCGTGGCGGCCGGTGTGACGATACGGCTCGACTTCGAGGTGGTTCCGCTGCGTACGGCCGTAGGGGATTACAGCGGAGTGGTGTACGAGAATGGTTCGGCGCTGACGAATGGGCATGAGGCCCTTGGCTTCGCCACGGTCACGGTGGGCGCGGGCGGCAAGATCTCGGCGAAGGTTGCCGTCGGCGGCAAGACGCACACGTTCGCAGGCGATGGCTTCAGCGAGGTGGTGGAGCGCATAGCCGACGGCGATCCTGAATTCGACTACGCCTCGCTTTCCGCCACGCTCATCGAGAAGGATGGCGCCAATACGAATTTGCTGACGTTGACGGTTTACGACGCCGAGACGAACAATCTCTCGCAGTACGGCATGGCGGCGTGCCGTTTGGCGATGTCGCTTTCCGCAACGGACGGAGACGGCCTTGAAACCACGGTAGAATACGCCGGTGGCCTGTTGCGCAAGAACGTCGCCGCTCCAGCGGTGGTCTCCGCATTGGCGCCGTTTGCCGGCTACTATACGGTGGCGCTCGTTCCGTCTGGCACGACAGAGGGCGAGGCTCCCGGCGGGTCGGGATATCTGACGGCGACTGTTGACGCGACTGGAGGTGCGAAACTGGCCGGTGTTCTGGCGGATGGAACATCCTTCACCGCCTCGGCTCAGGCGGGAATCGGAGGAACGTTCGACTCGTCCGAGACGTATTCGGATCGTACGGCTATCATTCCTTTTGCGGTGGTCAACAAGCTGTACTGCTTCGGAGGAGAGTTGACGCTTCGATTCGTGGACGACGGTGCCGGTGGTTTCATGGCCGTGGCCGATTCGGAGATTGCCCTTGTCTGGAACAGCGACGATGCGGCAGCCACCCCCTCTGGCGATGCTGGTTGGTGCGAGGCCCCGGTTCCCGTCGGCGGATGGTACAATACGACCTACAATCTGCAGAGGTGGTATCTTGGATGCGACTTCTCGGTGGAGACCTCGGACGATTTGCCGTATGATCTGCTTGGGGACGGGTATGCGTTCTCCGCACAATGTACGCCGGGCGGAATGGGGCTCTCCCTCACGGGCAACAAGGTGGTGACGCCGACAAAGGCGATGGTTCGGGTTGGAGGAGCGACTTCGGCATACGACCTTGCTGCGAGCGTCAATCCGTGGGGCCTCACGGTGAATTACACACGGGCGACCGGCTTGGTTTCGGGCTCGTTCAGCATTTGGACGGAGACGTTTGATGCTGCAGGTGCAATCTTGCGCAAGGAGATCACTGGTGTGCAGCACAAGGGAGTGATGCTTCTCAGCCGCGATGACAGGGCATCTCTACCCGAAGATGTTTTGACCGCAGGTTTCTACCTTGTGCCTACAACTACGGGTGGACGTCGCTGGAACTGTTCGCTGCCGTTCAACATCCTCGCGAGGCCAATCGGCGACATTGACTGGTACGCGGAGGATGGTGCCGAGCCGCCGACCGAATGACGAGGGGAATGGCTGAATGATGAAAAACAGTAAATTGACGTTTGTCGTCGTATGCATGGCGGGGTTGCTTTGCACCCTGTCCGTGTACTTTCTCAGCTCCAGCGGCAAGTCCGATCCCAAGGGCGCGGGGCCATCGAAGGTGGAGGAGGGGAAGAAATCCATCAGGAAGCGTCCTGAAGCACGCCGCCGCTTGCGTCCTGGCGAAAAATCACGTATTGACGGGAAGGGCTCGAGCGCCGAGGAAGCGGGTCGGGAGAAGCCTACGTTTGATATTGATGCCGAAGACGAGGCAAGACTGAACGAGGAACAGCGCAGGACGATTGCCGCCATCCGCGCGGCACTGGATGAAAACAGCAAAATGACAGTTTTGAAGCTGGTGCAGAAGCTGCAAGCGTCTGACGAGTGGCCCGACGGCATACCCAAATCGATCAAGATGGCTGCGATCGAGGCGTTGGGCTGGTTCGGTTCTTCAAGTCTTCCTGAACTTTCTGGTTTTCTTGGCGATCCTGATGCCGAGGTCGTCCAGGCCGCGGTCGACAAGTATTCTGAGATGCTAAACGATGTGGAATTGAGCGACTACGAGCGCGCCGAGATTCTTATAGCGGCGTCCCAAGTCATTAATGATGCCGAAGCCATGGACATGATGCTGTTTGCGTTGAACGACATGCGCCATTCCGTTGCAGCGGACACCATGAAAACCCTCATGCAGGTTGGCACGGCGGCCACGAAGGAGGTGCTGCCCGTGAATATCGAGTTCGTGACATGCGAGGAGGGCATTACTACTCCTGAACAGATCGACAAGTGGCTAGAGGAGAATCCCGACGACGAAGGCGACGACGAGTTCTACGGAAAGGCGAAGCCTTAAGGTTCGTGGATGTCGGAGCGGCGAGGGCGCCATCTTGGTGACATGCGCTGATTTTTGGTATAATCCTTGCCATGGGAAAAAGTCATTCAGATTCTGACGCGTCTCAGGAGGGGATCACTCCGCCTGCATTGGCGTCTGGAATGGTCATAGGGAAATGGCGGATCGTCGGGCTGCTCGGCAGAGGTGGCATGGCCGAGGTCTATGAGGTTGAAGACGTTTCGCTCGCCTCTCGTTACGCCTTGAAGCTCTTCACGTATGAACGTGGAGAAATGGAGTCGGCCAGGACCAGGTTCTTTGCCGAGGGACGGTTGTTGGCCAAGTTGGATCACCCTAGACTTGTACGGGTGTATGATATCGGCGAAGATCCTGGATCCGGGAGACCGTTCTTCATCATGGATCTAGTGCTGGATCCGGATGGACATCCGCGAACACTTGCGGATGCCGACGGGGACGGTGTTGACGAAGAGCAGGTCGCCATATGGTACGATGACCTGAGAACGGGACTAGCGTATATCCATTCCAAGGGCATACTTCACCGAGACTTGAAGCTGCAGAACGTTCTTATCGGACCAGACGGCCATGCTGTCCTTTCGGACTTTGGTGTCGCGAAGATATTCAATCCTGGGCTACGTACCGATGTGGGCCTCTCGCTGGAGCAGACATTGATGGCCGTCAAGGGTGGACAGAAGGCCGTGATGGGCAGCGTCGGCTATATGGCCCCTGAGGTCGAGATGGGGGTGGCGGCTTCGAAAGAGAGCGACTGGTATGCGTTGGGCGTGATAATCTTCCGTCTCCTTACGGGGATATGGTGCGATTCGCGTACAGATGTCGTAGGCGACCTTGAGACATTCAATCCGGTCTGGCGTGACATCCTGCCCAAGCTGCTGCATGCGAACCCTGCTGGGCGCGAGTGCCCTGACTGGAGGTCGCTGGATAAGGCGCATCGGGAGGATGTGTCATATCGGATGGAAACGGAACTTGAGAACTTGCGGGCTAAGCGTTATGTTGCCGTGCGCGGCCGTAAGAACGCCTGGCTAGCAGCCATTATGCTGTCGGCTGCAGCCGCCATTGCTACGTTCTTTGCGGTAGACGGGGGCCGGCAATCTCGGAGGTGCGAGCCGCAAGACTTTGATTCCGCGGTAAGGATACCGGACAATGCCCCGATCGAAGAGCCGGAGGACGAGGAAGGTTCTTTGCCTACGCGTGAACAATTTGCCATGGCGCGTATTGATGCCTGGGTGCTTACGCACGACATCTTTGCCGACCTCAAGGCTGGCAAGATCACTAGGGAAAGGGCGGCAGAAGATCTGCGCCGTCTGGCCAAGATGGCGGCAGAGGAAGATCTGGCGCTCTTCAACTCTTTTGACACATATTCCCAGGCCGGCGATAACGCGCCGCTCGCATATCTTCTGTATTCGGCCGCTTCAAACATTGTGACAGGCGCCAGCAGATGAGCACCTTCCCGCCAACATCCTTTTCGCTGATCGCGAAGATCAAGGAACTCCCCCCAGGGGAGGATGGTGCGGCTTGGACTAAGTTTTGGGAACTTTATGCGCCGGCCATGCGTGCGTTTGCAGTTTTTAAAGGTGGCATGGGCAATGCAGACGACATAGTCATGACGGTGTTCGGCAAGCTTGTCGATGTCTTGCGGAGCGGACAGTTCGATCCGTCCAAAGGTAGTTTCCATTCCTATCTGGCCACGATGATATACAATGAGGTGCACATGCAGCACCGCAAGGACGAGGTGCGGAAGTCGGATGCGCATGTGCCGCTTGACGAGACGATGGCCGAGAGCCTGGCAGCTCCACCCTCAGGCGAGATTGAAGAAGATTGGCGCCGGGCGGTTCTACAGGCTGCCGTTGAGCATGTGCTGAACAAGACTGCATTGTCGCAACGCGATCGTGACGTTTATCGCTTTTATGTGCAAGAACGGCATACAATTGAAGAAACCGCCGAGAAATTTCGGCTAACTCGCAATAATGTCAGTCAGATCAAGGCCCGCATAGAGAAGCGGATTACCGCCATTGGTCGCGAGATGGCGGCCAGCGCAGAACATTTATGAAAAAATAAAAAAAGTTTGTCATCCGTGTCACGCGGGCGCATACCTACAAATGGTTAAACTTGTTGCTCGAACCGAGGCGTCATCTTCAACGTCTCGGTTTCGTGCATCTAGAAGGAATGGTTTCCCGGGGCACTAGGTCTTCGTCGAGCAGAACCAGATCTGCGATTTGTCCTGGAGCGATTTCGCCGCGATCCATGATGCCGAGTGATCGGCACTGGTTATAGCCCGCCGCCTTCACGGCTTCCTCCAGCGGCCAGCCCGTTACGCGCACGAACCGGCGGAAGCAGTCGCAGAAAAGCGCCACCGATCCTGCGACGTTCGAGACTACCGCCTTCGGGTCGTACGGCACGTCGGCGAGCGTCGCCCTGCCGTTCGCGACGTTCACGCGCAGTCCGCCGAGCGAATAGGTTCCGTCTGGGCATCCTGCCGCGCACATCGCGTCGGTGATGACCATCACCCTGTCCGGCCCCTTCGCTCTGGCGATGAGCTGGATCATCGGGTCGGAAAGGTGCACGCCGTCGGTTATGATCTCCACGGACACGTCGTCCGCCAGCAGTCCGCCGGTCACCATCGAGGGACGCAGGTGGTGGATGGGGATCATCGCGTTGCAGAAGTGGGTGAGGTGGGTCATGCCGGCGAGGCGGGCGCGCTCGAACGTGGCGTAGTCGGCGGCGGAATGTCCGCCGGAGGCGACGATTCCCGCCGCCGCGAGTTCGCGTATGCACGCCTCCGCGCCTTCAAGCTCTGGCGCCAGCGACACCTTGCGCACCGGCGAGATCGCATGGAGGCGCTTCACGAGCGCGGCATCCGGCTTCATGAGGTATGCGGGGTTCTGCGCGCCGGCCATCTCCGCGTTGAAGAACGGGCCCTCCAGATGCACGCCGAGGCAGGTTGCGCCCTCGCCGCGCGCCTTGTACCGTTCCGCGCAGCGGCACAGTTCGGCAAGTTCCTCCTCCGGACGCGTGAGGCCGGTCGCGAGGAACCCTGTTACGCCGTCCTTGAGCTTGTCTCGGCCGATCGTCTCGAACGCCGCGTCGGTGGCGTCGCAGAAGTCGCAGCCGCTGCGCCCGTGGGAATGGATGTCCACGAAGCCGGGCAGAAGCGTGAGGCCATCGGCATCCAAGATCCGGTCGCCGGCCGCTGGCCGGGCATCTGCGCCAACGGCAGCGATCAGGCCGTCTTCCACGCGCACGCCGACTACGCCGAGGTTCTTCCCCGGCGTAATCGCGTGCGCCCTGTCGATATAAAGTCCCATGAAACCTCCATTTTGCCTCAGAGGAATCGGCCGGTGAGGCTGGCCGGGTTCTTGGCGATTTCCGAAGGCGGGCCTTCCGCAACGAGGTTGCCGCCGGCGTCGCCGCCGCCGGGGCCGAGGTCCACTATCCAGTCGGCGCAGCGCATCACGTCCACGTTGTGCTCGATGACGATGACGGTGTTGCCGCTCTCGCGGAGCTTGAGGAGGAGCTTCATCAGCTTGGCGATGTCATCGAAGTGGAGGCCGGTGGTGGGTTCGTCGAGGAGGTAGAGGGTCTTGCCGGTGGAGCGGCGCGAAAGCTCGGTGGCGAGCTTGATGCGTTGGGCTTCGCCGCCGGAGAGGGTTGTGGCGGGCTGGCCGAGGCCGATGTAGCCGAGGCCGACGTCGACGAGCGTCTTCAGCTTCGCGGCGAGACGCGGCACCTTGGCGAAGAACTCGTACGCCTCGGCCACCGTCATGTCGAGGACGTCGGAGATCGTCTTGCCGCCGTACGTCACCTCTAGCGTCTCCTTGTTGAAGCGCTTGCCGCCGCACTGCTCGCAGGTGACGTAGACGTCCGGCAGGAAGCTCATCTCCAGCTTGCGCACGCCGTCGCCGCCGCAAGTCTCGCAGCGTCCGCCCTTGACGTTGAAGCTGAAGCGTCCGGCCGTGTATCCTCGCGCCTTTGCGCCTTCGGTCTTGGCGAAGAGCTCGCGGATGTCGGAGAAGAAGCCAACGTAGGTGGCCGGGTTCGAGCGCGGGGTGCGTCCGATGGGCGACTGGTCGATCTCGATCACCTTGTCGATGTGCTCCGCGCCCGTGAGCTTGCGGAACTTGCCTGGCACGGCCTTGGAGTGGTAGAAGCGGCGCATCAGCTCGCGCTTCAGCGTCTCGTCGACGAGCGTGGACTTGCCGCTGCCGGAGACGCCGGTGACGACCGTGAACGTACCGAGCGGGAAGCGGACGGTGATGTTCTTGAGGTTGTGCTCCGCGCACCCGCTGATGGTTAGCCAGTGCTTGGTGCTTGGTGCTTGGTGCTTGGTGCTTGGTGCGCTGTATTTAGTGCTTAGTGCTTGGTGCTTGGTGCTTTGTGCGTTGCTTTCGCGCAAATCCGGGTGCTTCAGTTCCGCACTAGGCACTAAGCACGAAGCACGAAGCACCATCTTCCCCGCACTAGGCACTAAGCACGAAGCACCAGGCACCATCTCCCCCGCACCAGGCACCAAACACGAAGCACCAAGCACCTTTCCCGTACCAGGCACTATTACTTTTCGGCCCGTCAAATAATCCGCCGTCAACGTATTTGACTTCAGAAGCCCATTGTAATCGCCCTGGTACATCACGCGGCCGCCTTCGCGTCCGGCGCCTGGGCCGAGGTCCACGATCCAGTCCGCAGTGCGCATCATCTCGCCGTCGTGCTCGACGATGACGACCGTGTTGCCTCGGTCGCGCAGTGCCTTGAGCATGGCGATGAGGCGCTCGTTGTCGCGCGGGTGGAGGCCGATGGTCGGCTCGTCGAGGACGTAGAGGACGCCCACGAGGCCGCTGCCGATCTGGGAGGCGAGGCGAATGCGCTGCATCTCGCCGCCGGAGAGCGAGCTCGAGGAGCGGTCGAGGGTGAGGTAGTCTAGGCCGACGTCGTTGAGGAACCCCAGCCGTTTGACGATCTCCTTCAGCACGTCCTTCATCGGGGCTAGGTTAAGGTCTTTAAGGTCTTTAAGGTTTTTATGGTCCTTAAGGTTCTTAGGGTCCTTAGGGTCCTTAAGGTCCTTAGGGTCTTTAAGGTCATTAGGGTCATTAGGGTTGTTAAGGTCGTTAAAGACCTTAGAGACCTTAGACTCCTTAGAGAGGCTAATGTCGAGAAGGACCTTGAAGAAGGCCAGGGCGTCCTTCACCGGCATGGCCATGACCTCTACTATGGTCTTGCCTGCGACGGTGGCGGCGCGGGACTCTGGCCTGAGGCGCGAGCCGTGGCAGGCGGGGCAGGGGCGGTCACTCTGGTACGCCTCGAACTTCTCCCGCCGCTCGTCGCTCTCGGCGTTCTCCATCATGCGCTTAACCGAGTCGAGCACGCCCGCGAAAGGCTTGTCCTCGCGGCGCCAGGGCAGGATGAGGTCGTCGTCGAAGCCGTGCATGAGCTTGTGGCGGAAACTCTTGGGAAGCTTCTCGTATGGTGTGTCGAGTTTCACCTTGTACTGCTTGGCGATCCTGGAGAGAATCTCGTTGTAGTACATGATCGCCATGTGGCCTGCGCGCCGCCAGGGGTGGATGCACTCGCGGAGCGGGAGCGTCTTGTCGGGCACGACGAGGTCCTCGTCGAAGAAGTAGATGGAGCCGAGTCCGCCGCAGGTGGGGCATGCGCCGAATGGCGAGTTGAAGGAGAAGGAGCGCGGCTTCAGCTCGTCGAAGGAGAGTTCGCAGTCGGGGCAGGCGTTCTTTTCGCTGTAGGTGGTCTCGCCGGTGCCGAGCCGATCCACGGAGATGAGCCCGTGGCCGGTCTTTAGCCCGAGCTCCACAGAGTCGGTGAGGCGCGTGACGAACTGCGAGTTGGTAGTTGAGAGTTGAGAGTTAAGAGTTTTGCCATCCTCACTCTTCACTCTTAACTCTTCACTCTTCACTCTTAACTCTTCACTTTCCCCCGGTATGACCAATCTGTCGATGACGACGTCGATGGAGTGGTTCTTCTTCTTGTCGAGGTCGGGCACTTCCTCGATGGGGTATGTGGCGCCGTCCACGCGCACGCGCACGAAGCCGGCGCGGCGGATGTCGGCGAGAGTGTCCTCGTGGCGGCCCTTGCGGCCCTTCACGACAGGCGCGTAGATGATGAACTTCGCTCCGGCCGGGAACTTCATGATCGTCTCTACGATCTGTTCGGCGCTTTGGCGGCGGACCGGCTTGCCGCACTTGGGGCAGTGGGCCACGCCGACGGATCCGTAGAGGAGGCGCAGGTAGTCGTGTATCTCCGTGACGGTGGCGACGATCGAGCGTGGGTTGCCGCCGGATGTACGCTGCTCGATGGCGATGGCTGGGGACAGACCCTCGATGCGCTCCACGTCGGGCTTCTGCATCTGGTCGAGGAACTGGCGCGCGTATGCGGAGAGCGACTCCACGTAGCGGCGCTGGCCCTCGGCGTAGAGCGTGTCGAACGCGAGAGAGGATTTGCCGCTGCCGGAGAGTCCGGTGACGACTGCGAGCGAGTTGCGCGGAATGCGCACGTCAATGTTGCGCAGGTTGTGAACCTTCGCGCCCTCGATGATGATGTCTGCCATGGCTAGGCGGACAGTATATCACAATTGAACCTACTTGCGCCGCAAGGTTGATTCTGATATCATACCATCGCTTACGGATTGGAAGAATGGCCTTTGCCCCAGGACATAAAATCGGTGCTTACCGTATAATCCGCCTTCTCGGTGAGGGCGGCATGGGGGCTGTGTACGAGGTCGAGCACGAGCAGCTTGGTGTACGCTACGCACTCAAGGCGTTTTCGACGGAAAGCAAGTATGCCGACGTCCTCAAGAAGAAGTTCTTGGCAGAGGGCAAGGTGTTGGCGAGGCTGCGCAATCCGCATCTCATCCGCGTGTTTGACCTTGCCATCGATGAGGAGACCGGTGTGCCGTTCTTCGTGATGGACCTCATCACGTACAAAGACGGTACGCCGCATACGCTTGATGACGTAGAGTTGGAAGACCTTGAAGAGGATTACATCTTCGACTGGTTCAACGATCTGTGCCAGGCGCTGGACTATATCCATACGCAGGGCATCGTCCATCGCGACATCAAGCTCGGCAATGTCCTTCTGAGCGATGACAAGCATGTGATGCTTTCCGACTTTGGCGTGTCGCGTATCTTTGACGTGGGCCTCTCGCGTGAGGTCAATGTGACGAAAACCTTCGTTTCGGATGGAAAGTCCAACGCAAAGCTCATCATGGGCACAGCGGGCTACATGGCTCCCGAAGTGCGGCTCGGGCTAGACGCGACACCTGCGGCGGACTCGTACTCGCTAGGCGTCATGTTTGTCTATCTATTGACTGGAATCTGGTACGAGCCTGGTTCCAAGGTGTTCAAGCTGCTGGAGACGCTTGAATATCGTTGGATTGACGTTTTGCCGCGCCTCCTGTCCGAGGATCCTGCGGAGCGCCCGACGAATCTCTCGGAACTCGTCGAACAATTGCGGAGCGCTTCTGGACCCAAACAGGAGAAGGCGGATGAGCCGAAGGCACCGCCGCGCTGGAAGCGCCGCGTTCTTCTCGCGCTCGCAGGGGCTGCGGCTGTCGTTGCCGTTGGCTATTTTATGCTCTCCAATCGTTCTGCTCCTACTGCAGTCGACGATTTTGACGAGGCGTTCAGTGTTCGCGGCATTTTCGAGGGGGTTCGGCAATGAGTCTGTTCCCCCCGACTTCCATGACCTTGCTTCAGAAGCTAGCTGTTGAGGTGACGGGCGAGAATGAGGCCTCGTGGGTGCGCTTCTTCAATCTCTACACGCCCGCCATCCGCCGTTTTGTGGAGTGGAACGACCATGTACACGATCCTGACGACGTGGTGCAGGAGGTATATCTTAAGCTGGTCGAGATCATCCGCTCGGGGAAGTACGATTCCGACAAGGCACGGTTTCGGACGTTCCTCGCGCTCCTTATACGCCGTCAGCTGATTACGCTTTACCGGCAGGATCAGGCGAGGCATGTCGCTGACCGCTGCTCAATCGACGATTTGACGGAAGAACTAGCCGTCCCGCCCGAACAGCAGGCGCAAATTGACCTGAACTGGGCAAAGTCCAAGCATGAGGCGGCGGTCGAACATGTCCTTACAAAAGTGGCTATGAAGCAGCAGTCCAGGGAGATTTATCGCGCCTATGTGGTTGAAAATCGCCCAATAGAAGATGTTTCTGCTGATTTTGGCGTGTCGGCTGAGATCGTCTACAAGGTCAAAAACCGTGTAAACAAGATGATCGAGGCGGTCGAAATGGAATACGCCGAAGAAAAAACATGATTTTCGCGAGAGATTTGTTTATGCCGTGCGTATAGTGTCAGTGAACGCAACAAGCGTTCGCAAGGAGTAAACAATGAAAATGACACTATTATCCGTAACGAGTTCTTGGCTTTGCGCCACGGGCGTGGCCGTAATCTCAAGCTATTGCATCCTCACCCATAACAATGGCACGGCAGGCGGCCAGAAGAAGGCGGAACAGGTCGCCTATCGCGTGTCCAAACGCGGCACGATCTCTGAGTATAAGTCGACGAACCGGCATTCGTCTGCCGTCAAGAAGACGACGACGGCAAAGGTTGCGAAGGAGATCAAGATTCCGAAATTTGTTCCGAATCCGATTTATGCTCCGTTCACAATTGCGCTGGACAACCTGACGGAAGAGCTGGCGGACAACGCTAAAGACGGGAGTGTCGAGCTCGCGAACGGCTTTGCCCTGATGAAGAAGGACGGCAAGCCGACTCTCAGGTTTCCCGAGGAATACATGAATGTCGGCATTGGCGGTGTGGCAATAGGCGATGAGTTGAAAGATGCCAGATTTCTTGTCCAGCGGAAGAAGATCGACGGCACGAATCAGTACAAGATTGATGGTGTCTCACTCTATGGGTATAAACGCCTTGACGAGCCGGAGTTCTATTGTACGAAGGTTGTGTACTCCGTGCTTCCCTCGACCAGGCAGGTCGATTCCATTCGTATGTACGGAGACCTTTGCGTTGGAGATGCGGCCAAGGCGAACATGATGGTCAGGGAGATTACACAGTGGATGAAGGAGGACTACGGAGCGGTCGATATGCGCGCTGATGTTTCGGACGGGGCGCTCGCCCTGAAGAAGTTCAGGATCGGGAAGGGGATGGACGTCGAGGTCACGCTTAACTGGAAGAATCAGCGTGCGGACGATGGAAGCGATGCGCACATCGAAATTTGCTTTACGGTAAGCGAACTGGTTGAGGACAACCGATTTGAGCGGCAGAAGCTGGGAGAGGCGGCGGACGAGGCGCGAGTCAATGAGCTCAGCAGGTCCGGCGTAAACTACTTCACTGTCCGTCCTAAGGTCAAAGAAGACGACGTCAAGCGGAAAGTGGTGGACTGATCATGCTGCCACATGAGATAGACATTGCAATTATGAACGGAGACAAAATGAAAGCGAAATTGATCTGTGTAATGGCCTTGGCTTGTGCGGTTTTTCAGCTGGCGGCGATGCCGACAGAGGAAGAAACGAAGCGGGCGGAGCCAGTTGTCAAAAAGCTGCTGGCACCCGAGCGGGCGGCACTTAAGTCCGGCAAGAAGACGCGCTCCGAAGTCGCTGCCGCGGCTATGAAGCTTGCCGACGAGGCCGACACGGACGCGGCGAGACTGCTGCTGATGAAGGGCGCCTTCGTCCTCTATGTGAAGGATGGCAACCTTGGGAAAGCCGTCGAGACGATGAGTGCGCTGGAGGCGGCGATTTCGGACATGCCGCCGCAAAGCGTCACGAACATGATCGAGATTGCGCTCCTCGGAGTTTCCAAGAAAGATGCGGGTGCACGGCTTTACAAGCTGCTCGACGAAACCAAGGCAGACATTGCTTCGCACAACGCGTCGAACGTACGGAGACCGCAGCGCGTGGCTGACCAGCAGCGTGTTGAGGCCGAACGGCAGCCGCAGAATGAGGAAGAGAAACTGAAGCGAGAGGCGGAGCGTGAGCAGCAGCGCGAGGCACTGCTTCAGATCAAGGAGGAATTGCGTCGTCAGCGCGAAGCGCGAGAGGAGGCGAGGCGGCTGGAGCAATCGCGCAGGAACGACCGCTCGGGCTTCCGGGATGGCCACCCCATGAAGCTGTCCACCGAAGAAAAACTCCGTGAGCTTAAGACCGCAAATGGCAGCGCGGGAGTCCGCACAAGTGCGACAGAGAAGACTGAAGGGGCATTTGCGCTGAACGCTGTTCCGGGAAGCGTTACGAAACTCGATCTTGGGAATGTCCCTCCGCTGCAGTTCGTTTACTGCCCGGCCGGAAAGTTCAGCATGGGATATAAAGAGCAGCCCACTCTTTCGAAAGTGAAAGACGTGGAAATCACCTCTCCTTTCTGGGTTTCGAAGACTCCGATACGCGCCGATCAGCTGGAGTCGCTGGGTCTCGATTCCATCACGAATACCTCATACGGAGCAGCGGTGATTAATGACGCTTCGATTGTGGTTCAGAAACTCCCATCTGTCTTGAAGGAGCGCTTCGGCAAGATGCTTCCGCCTGGTTATGTATTTCGTCTGCCGACGGAGGCCGAGTTTGAATATCTGCAGAAGGCAGGGACGAAGGACGGGGATGACAGGAGGAAGTGGGGGCATCGCGAAAGTGAGAATGCGCCAAACATTTGGGGCGTTGAAGGGTTGTACGGTCATAAGACCAGCGTTTTGGACCGGGCGCCGGCATACGGCAGGGGTGTCGACGTCGTCAATCGAAGGAGCCGTGGTACTACCTGGACTGACCTGGAGAAGGTGAGTTACGAGAATCAGCCGGATAAGGATCCTGTTGGATGGACGGATGATCGCAACTGGAGCGTTCTCAGAAGGCAGCCAGGAACAAAATTGCTTACCAGCCAAGATGGCAAGTTCCAATACAGTTTCTACATTGCTGTCGCTCCAGACGTTGACAAGCTGAACAAGTTCTACTGGAAGTAAGCGCAATCATGCGCGGCATTTCAGTCGCGACATTTAGGGTTGTAGAGCTTGTGGGCCTGGAGGATGGCTAGGATCGCGAAGATGGCGATCAGCATCTCGCCGCCCTCCTCCAATGCGGTAAAGAGCGAGGAGATGGCGTCGATCTCGTCGCCCTTCGGTTTGGGGAATCCGCGGATGTGGCGAACCCAAGCTGGCATGCGGTCGCAGAGCTGCACCATCACGCCGGCGGTGCCGAAGCAGCACATCGTCCAGGCAGGGGGAAGAGTCTTGAAGAACCCAACGACCAGGTCCTTGGCGAAATACATCAGAGTGACGCCGAACACTCCGAAGAAGAGCGTGAAATAGGCGACTGCGATCGCCTTCGCACCGAACGGTGCGCCGCTGTTCGTGAGGAAGCGCATCTTGAACGGCGTGCCGGTGAGCGGTTGTCCGTTAGGCTTCACGAGACCGTACACGCTGCCGTCCGCCTTGACCACCTCGGGGTACAGGTAGTGCATCGCCATCACGTGAAGGTCCATTTCCTTAACCACCGCCATGAACGCGACGCACGAGACTGCAAGGCATAGGATCGTCCGCCGCGTGCGCGAGCCGGTGAACGGGCACTTCCACCAGACGAGCGGGATGATTGCTGCGTAGAAGGGGATGGTGGCTAGCTCGAACGGCGAGTAGCCGTCCTGGTCGAACGCGTGGTGCAGCGCCGCCGGCTCCATGACGAGCCACGTCACGAGCAGGGCGATCAGACCGGCCGCAAACACGATCGGCCCAGTCAGGTATGCATGTCTATTCATCCAACGTTCCCTTGTAGTTGACGCGCTTGACCTTCTGGATGGAGGTGCGGACTAGCGGCTCGCGGGAGACCACGATCTTTCGGATGCGCTTGTAGTCCGCGAGCTCCTGGCAGCGCTTGTGGATGTGATCCTTGGCCAGCTTCTCTGCCTTGTCCCACTCGACGGGCTGTCCGCCGTTCTGCTCGGCGAGCAGGTCCATGTTCGGATGGACCACGCAGCCGACCTTCTCGCCCGGAACGCCGCCGGTCGTGTAGCCGATCACCACGCAGTCCGCCACGAGCGGATCCACCGCCAGATGGTTCTCGACCTCTTCGGGATAGATGTTCTTGCCCTCGCGGTTTACGATGAGCGCCTTCTGCCTCCCGCGAATCGTCAAGAGGCCGAACTCGTCGATGGACGCGAGGTCGCCGGTCTTGAGCCATTCCCCGTCGAAGGCATCTGCCGTGGCGGCGTCGTTGTGCCAGTAACCCTTCATCGTGATCGGCCCGCGTATCTGCAGTTCGCCGACGCCCTGGTCGTTCTTCCCGGCGAGGCGCACCTCGATGTTGGGCAGCTTGACGCCGATCGTGCCGATGCGCGCGCACTTCGGTCCCGCGATGGAGACGACCGGCGCGCACTCGGTGAGCCCGTATCCCTCCAGCACGAGCACCCCCATCGCCTTGTAGCCTTCCAGCACGTGCTTGGGGCATGGTGCGCCGCCGACGATCAGGAAGCGGATGCGTCCGCCGAGCCCCTTCTTCACGTTGGCGTAGACGATGCGCTTCAGGCCGATCTTCATCAGGAACTGCGCCCGCTTCGACGCCTTGAGCTTCGCGTCGATGCGGTCGTAGATCTTCTCCGCGAGGAGCGGCACGCTCATCACGATCGAGGGACGGAGAATCTTCACGTCTTCGCCGATCGTGTATAGTGACCTGACGAAGTACATGCCCGAGCCGGTCACGAGCGGCACGACGAAGTTCGTGCAGAAAGAGAATGCGTGGAAGAGCGGCAGCACCACGAGAAACACGTCCTTGTGCGTGATGTGCTCTCCTTCGTCGGCAAAGGTGGAAAGCGCGCCAGTCGCGTCCGCGACGAAGTTGGCGTGCGTGAGCATCGCGCCCTTCGGCTTGCCTGTGGTGCCGCTAGTGTAGATGACGGAAGCGACATCCTCCGGCGCCGCCACGTTCCGGTCGTACCACGCATCCTTCGCCGGCACCGTCACAGACGCCTTGAGCTCTGCGTAACCGCGCACCGGAACGGAACCGATCTTTTCCGGAAGCGAATCCGCGCCGTCTACTATGACGACGGCGCGGACACTGGGCAGATTGGGCAGGATCTCCTGCATCATCCCGATATGGGAGGAGTCGGTCGTGACGACCACGGCACCCGCATCCTTGAGAATGTACTCGACTTCGCAGGAGTGGAGCTTGGGATCTAGCGGCACGACGCTTACGCCTGCTCCGCTGCACGCAAGGTACGACTCCATCCAGTCGGGCCCGTTCTGAAGCATCAGCGCTACGTTCTCCTCGCGAGGCTTCAGCGAGAAGGCCGTTCCATAGGCCTCGGCAGTCTGCCGAACTCCGGAAAGGAATTCTGCATACGTGCGCGTGTGCCAGGTTTTGTCCTGAAAATACTTCAACGCCACGGTTTGCGGCGTTTTTTCGGCAAATTTTTGAAGATATGAACGAATTGTCATCGCGCAAGCATCTCTCTTCGCCGCACATTTTACCAAATCCGTTGCGTCATATCAAGTGCGCCATTCCAGTCACGGGAAAATAAGATTATGGTAAAATAGCGCCATGAAATTCCGGTACCTAATATGGCTGGTCGCGCTGGCTGCGCAGGCCGATGCAATTCCCGACATGCCGTCGGCCTATCGCGCCGATCCGTCCGAAGTGATCGCCGCCGCCCGAGCTGTCACGCCGGAGCGGTTCCCCGACGCCGACTCCGTGATGCTGGACGACCGTCTCCACAAGACTTACGAGCCCGATGGCTCGGACTGCGCCTGGGACGACGAGTGGGTAAAGGTGCTCACCGAAAAGGGGTGTCGCTCCCACGCGTCCCTCTCCGTCTCCTTCAGCGCGCGCTACGGCGACGCCGCCATCTTCTGCGTGGAGATCGTGGGGACGAACGGACAGGTGCGCACCGTCGATTTCGCGCGGACGCTCAAGACGGCGACGGACAACGACGGCATGAGCTCGAACAACATCGATCCCCTCCGTCGCCAGATGAACTGCGCCATCCCCGGCCTCGCCGTGGGCGAGATCCGCCACGTGCGCTTCGCGCGCCGCACCCGCAAGCCGTACGTCAAGAACATGTGGGCCGACTACAACCTGCTCGAGTACACCGCGCCTATTCTGTCGACGGTCGTCACCGTCGACCAGCCCGCCGAGAACCCGATCCGTCACGCCGTCCTGCGCCAAGCATTCAGCAATACCGTGACGCGCGCGGCGGACGTTCCGCTCGGCAACGGGCGCACGCTGCTGCGCTGGACGGCGCGCGACGTGCCGCAGGCGTTTCCCGAGCCCAACATGCCGCCCCTATCGTGCTGTATGCAGACTCTGTGGCTCTCCACCGCGAAGGACTGGCAAACCGTCTCGCGCGATTACTGGAGGCTGTGCGAGCCGCACCTCGCGGCAACGACGCCCGCAATGACCAACCTGGTGCGCGACATCGTGAAGGACTGTGCGACGCGCGACGCGAAGATACGCGCGCTCTTCAAGTTCGTTTCGCAGGAGATTCGTTACCTGGGCCTCAAGCTGGAGGACAACGCGCCTGGTCGTGAGCCTCACGACGTGAACATCACCTTCGACAACCGCTACGGCGTCTGCCGCGACAAGGCCGCGCTTCTCGTCGCGCTCTTCCGCATCGCCGGCATCGAGGCCTACCCCGTCCTCATAAACACCAACGAGAAGATGGATCCCGACGTCCCATTCCCCTACTTCAACCACGCCGTCGTTGGAGTTGCAGCTTCACCCTTCACCCTCATGGATCCTACGAACGAGTCGAGCCGGGACCTGCTCCCGTCGTACCTTTCCGACAAGTCGTATCTCGTTGCGACGCCGGAAGGTGAGACGATTCGCACATCCCCGGTGAAACCCGTGGAGGAGAACATGCTCCGCATCGATTCCACCGGCACGCTCTCGGCCGACGGCGGCATTCTGCTGACAAGCCGCTTCGCCTTCGACGGCATCAACGATATCGCCGTCCGACATACGCTCCTGAAGCGTACGCCAGACGAGAGACGCCGCGCGTTCGAGTCGTTCGTGCGCAGCGTCGCGCCGGGCGCGGAGCTGCTGTCTCTCGAGCTGCTTCCAGTCGACCTTCGCGACACGGACTCGCGCCTCACCGCAACGACAGTCGCGCGACTCCCGGAGGCAGTTATGCGCGGCGAGACGTGCGACACTCTCTCGTTGCCGTTCGTCACGGAGGGGCTTAGCATCGCGAATGCGCTGCTGGACGAGAACACCGCACTCGAGACACGCCGCTTCCCGCTCGTGCTTGATTCCACGGCAGGCACGGTGGAGACGATCTCGCTCGCGCTAGGCGACGAGGCGCTAGGCGACGTGCGGTCGCTGCCGCCATCGTGCTGCGTCACCAACGCCGCCGGCTACATGTTCGCGCGCACGGTGGCGGTGACGAACGGAGTGCTGACCGCCTCCCGCACGATGAAGGTCACTGACATCAACTTCGAGGTGAAGGACTACGACGCGCTGCGGAACGCGCGCAAGGAGGTGGAGACAGCCGAGCGGGCGCAGCCTGTATTCGCCGCCCGCGTCGACGACAACGCGCACGTGAAGATCATATCTTCGCGCACGGTAGTGCACTTCACTTCGCCGACGAGCTGGGTGTCCACGAACATGGTCGAGAAGGAGATACTCACGTACCGCGGCAAGAAGTCGAACGCCGAGATGAAGTTCAGCTATGCGCCCAGCACGCGGTCGGTCGAGATTGTCTCCGCCACCGTGTCGAACAGGAACGGCAAGGTGCTCTCCGTTACGCCAAAGGAGATCAACACGATGGACTGCGGCTGGGCGGCAAATGCGCCGCGCTATCCCGCATCGAAGATTCTCGTGGTGAACCTGCCGGGCGTGGAGGTGGGCAGCGTGATCCGCACCACGATCGCACGGACCGTGACAAACTCGCCGACCGCCTACGCAAACCTCATCACCTTCGGCGGCGAGGAGCCTTATGGCTTGGAGAGCTTCGAGTACCACGTGCCGCCCACCATGCGAAATGTCTTCAAGGTTTTCGAGAACTTCAATGACCTTAACGACCCTACGCTTCTTAACGACTCTAAACCCCTTAACGACCCTAAGCTCCTTAAAGACTTTAAGGACCTTAAAGTCGTTAAGGACCTTAAGGCCGGCGTCTACCGCTGGACTGCGACGCGCCCGCCGCGCGTGCCCGACGAACCCTCGCGCCCGCCGCTCTCCCGTTGGCGGCCAGCCGTCACCTTGTCTGCCGCCGACTGGAAAGGGCAAGGCTCCTCTCTCCTGAATTCGCTCGCGCTCGCGCGAGCGAAGGGCTCGAATGCCGCCCGCCGCAAGGGTCGCGAGCTGGCGGACGCGCAGGAGCGCGTCCCTCCCGCATGGAGAGCCGCCGTCTCGGCGGCGAGAATCACTGCCATCCGACAGTACCTCGCGCACAATTTGCGCGTGACGGGCCCCGGCCTCTTCGAGCTGCCGTTCGACCAGGCATTCTCCACGCCCGACCGCGCGCTGGCGGACGGCTATGCCTCCGGCGCCGACCGCATGAACCTCCTCTTCGCGATGCTGGAGGGGGCTGGCTTCGACTGCTCGTTCGTCTTTGCCGCCGACACGGTGCACGGCTTCACGCTCACCGAGGAGGAACGCCGCCGCGTGCCGCGCCCGTCGTCGTTCGACGCGCTCGTGATACGCGCGCGCGACGCGAACGGACGACTTTTCTGGGTGGCTGGCGAGAACGAGTATACGCCGCCCGAGACGACGTCGCGCGAGGGCGACGACTTCTACGACCCGGCCGCCGACGCGTTTGGCATCGTCGACGTGCCGCTGGACTCCACATGGCGAAGCCGCGACGACTCCTGGTGCAGGATTACGGTCCGTATGAACGGCTCGGCGGACTTCGACATCACCAACTTCACGTACGGCGCGGGCGTGGGCGGCATCCGCAAGAAGTTCGAGGAGATGCGCCCGGAGATGCGCAGCCGATTCTTCCAGCAGCTCGTCGGCAAGCTCTCTGAAAACGCCACCGCTACGTCCGACCTCGTCACCGAGACGAAGGGCTATCCCGCGTATATCGCGTTCTCGGCCTACGTGGCCGACTTCGCCGTAATGCAGGACGGGATGCTGACGCTGACCATTCCCGACTTCTCCGGCAACATGTTCTCCGTGGGCGGTCCCCTGCGAAAGTCGCCTCTGGCGGTGATGGGCAAGTCGGAGGCGATTGACACGTACGAGATCGTGCTGCCGGAGGGCTACACGGAAATCGAGCACCTGCCGGAAAGCCTGCGCCTCGTGAACCCTGCGGATGGATCGGACGTCTGGATGACGCACGATGTGTCGCAGAAGGTGGTGGACGGACAGCTACACGTGACGGTGCGCCGGCGCGCGCATCGCGCCCAGGCCACTCAGCTCACCGCGGACTACTTCCAGTTCCTGCGCGACTGGAACCGCCGTGCCTCCTCGCGCGCCTGCCGCACGCTCACCATCCGCAAGCGTTAGCACGCGGATTTTGATATACTAGCTCCCATGAAAGCACAGCTAGCCCTTGCCGCCGTCCTGGTCGGCGCATGCGCCTTTTCGGCAAACGCGGAGCTACGGAAAGACATCCGCATCCGCGACCCGTTCGTCCTCGCGGACAACGGCACCTACTATCTTTACGAGTCCAAGCCGTGGTTCGGCGGCAAGGGCGTCTCAGTCCGCACGAGCAAAGACCTTGAGCACTGGAGCGAGAAAAAGCCCGTGATGGTCGTGCCCGAGGGTGTGCCTGTAACGGCAGTCTGGGCACCGGAGGTTCACAAGTACGAGGGCGCCTATTACCTCTTCACCACCCTTACGGAGAAGAAGGGTTCCGCGCCGGTCAAGGCGATGGATCCGAAGGCCAAGGAAGGGCACCTCACGCCGCGCGGCACATGGGTGTTCAAGGCGGAGAGTCCGCTTGGGCCGTTCAAGCCGGTGAAGATGGGGCCGGTTCCGTCCAAGGAGTGGATGACGCTCGACGGCACTCTCTACGTCGAGGACGGCCAGCCCTACATGGTGTTCTGCCACGAGTGGTGCCAGGTCGAAAACGGCCGGATGTGCTACGCGCCACTCGCGAAGGACTTCGCCTCGTTCACGGCGCCGCCGAAGACGATGTTCGCCGCGCGCGACGCGATGCCCGGCGCGAGCAACGTGACGGATGGCCCGTTCTTCTACCGCTCGCCAAAGAACGGCGATCTGTATATGATTTGGTCCAACTTCATCAAGGGACACGGGTATTGCGTGCTGCTGCGGAAGTCGACCACCGGAAAGATCGCGGGCCCCTGGGCGAAGGACGAGATCCTCTACGGGAAGAACGGCGGCCACGGCATGCTCTTCCGCGCGTTCGACGGCAAGCTGCTCCTCACCCTCCACCAGCCGAACTCCGGCGAAGCCGAGCGCATGAAGCTCTTCGAGATCGAGGACACCGGCAACACGCTGCGCCTCGTGTGCGGCACGTTCGACGCGCCGCCCATGCCGTCGCGCGGCGTCTGCGCCCATCGCGGGAACGGTGGCGGCAAGCCCGAGAACACCGTCGTGGCGTGGACCAACGCGGTCGCCCTCGGCGCCGCGATGGTGGAGATGGACGTGAAGCGCTGCAAGACCGGCGAGTTGGTGATCATGCACGACGGCACGGTCGACCGCACGACGAACGGCAAGGGCGCAGTGAAGGACTTGACGTTCGACGAGATCCGCAAGCTCACCATCAAGTGGCCCGGACATCCCGACGCGAACGTGAAGGTGCCCACCTTCGACGAGGCGATCGACTGCCTGCCCACCGAGGGCGTGTGGATCAACTGCCACAGCGCTGGGAACGTGGCCGTGGAGGTGGCGCAGAAGATCAAGGCGAAGGGGCGCCTGCACCAGGCGTTCGTGGCCACGTCGCTTCCTGCCATCGCCGAGGCCCGCAAGGCGGTCCCCGACATCCTCACCTGCAACATGAGCCGGACCGTCAAGGGCATCGACGCCTACCGCAAGCCCTGGCCGCCGGAGAAGAGCACACTCTACGCGAAGCAGACGATAGAGAACAAGTGCCAGTTCCTCCAGCTGCTCTACCCCTGCTCTCGCGAAGACGTGGAGATGATGCATGCCGCCGGGGTGAAGGTTTCCTACTTTCATTGCGAGAAACCGGAAAAGGCGAAAGAGCTCCGCGATCTCGGCATCGACTTCGTCCTATCCGACCGTATCGAGGTGATCCGCCCCATTTGGTGCGGTGCAAAATAGTTGAGGTGTCTAATGGCCAA
>Ga0310690_10002880_pt1 | contig 27074 bp, 42 predicted proteins | sample AusTroGonzalo_MG_2_FD_207661 | JGI IMG/M metagenome (GOLD analysis project Ga0310690, IMG submission 207661) | Bovine rumen microbial communities from tropical cattle in Woodstock, Queensland, Australia - Gonzalo_04 (v2) (version 2) | ecosystem: Host-associated > Mammals > Digestive system >...
CGGTAGCTTTGCAATCGTGCGATAATCTTCGCACTTCGTTAAACAGACGTTATCACCGTTCCAATGGTATCTCTCACAGCCCTCACACAACCAATCAAACACCGCCTCACGGCTTACACAATCCTCGCAAGGCTCTTGCTCTTCAAAGTGAATCGTAATTTTTCTATATGCTTCGTTGCTGATTTCATCACACATATTCATAGCACCAATAAAATCTAACTCTTCTCTTGTCATTCCTTCACCTTTTTATCTCATTCTCAATATATCTCCTCAGCCTTGATTCACTTAAGATCTGCTGCCTCCTGACTTCCATGATCTCATCCTTTTCCTTTATGATCGCTATCGCTGCGATTATGTCCACAATCGCCAGGATAATTAATGCGTTCTTCATTGCTTTTTCCTCCGGTCTCCGTAAATCTTATAATTCTCTGCTCTTCCATCTCTTATCCCGTCCGCGTAGCCTTGTTTATATACGGTCACGACAACAGCTGAAAGAAATATAATAAGTCCTATGCCGGCCACAATCATTCTTCTTCCTCCACGTTTACTTTTATAAATCCTCTCTGTTTTCTTGAGTAATAAGACAAAACCGTCTCCCTTGTTAATCCAAGGATCTGCGCGAGCTCCCTTTTTGATTCCGCAACAGCGATCGGGAGCTCATATTCATCAAGAGTCACCTTTAAGAAAAGCGTCATCTTCTGCCTCCGCTTCCAACGCTTTGATCTTATCGTCAATAACTTTCAATGTTGCCGTTCTCATTTTATATGATGATGTTATGGGCATATGCTCCCCAGTAATGGGATCCCTTATAACTGAAAGATTCTCTATATCTTTTTTTATCTCTTTGAGCATTTCATACTGGCCCATCTTTTTAATTTCTTGTACAATTGCAAACTCATCTTTTCTCATTTTCTTCTCCTCTCTTATCTTCCTTTGATCTCTTCCATTCCTCACGCTCCTTCAATCGCTGCGCGTACATTATCGCTGATAATCTGCTCATTCTTCCTCCTCATTTATGATCCCCCCGGTCCTTATGATGTCGTTTTCCAAAAGATACCTCTGCGACTTCCATCCGATATCCGAATAACGCTCCATGATCTTCCTGCTCAGGAGCGAAGCCTGAATGTTCTTTCCGATCCTTGTGGATCTCGTCTCAAATCTATCTTCGAGAGGCTTATTGTAGCAATCAATTATTATGTCGATGATCGCATTCAGGGCATCGATCTTCTCTGCATCGCTGACTTTTCTTTTTGTTCTTTGCATCCTCCACCTCCCTTTGCAATCTGGTTCCATAATATATTGGCCTTGTGTATGCAGCGGAGAGATGTGGATTCAATCTGTTATGCTCTGCATCTCTCATGAGCCTGTCAAATTCCGGATTATAATCATGACTCATCTTGGAGATGGGCTTCCTCCTACTCATAACAATCCCTCCTTTGCCTCAGCCTTAAAGGCTGAGGACTTTCAATCTTTATTTTCTGAGCTCTGTGATAAATCCCTTTGCCCGAAAGGACCCTTTAAGATAAAATTGGCGTGAGCTGCGTATTCGCCTTTTAGCTTTATAAGAATGCTCTCATATTCGTCAATCTCTTTGTTGAGCTCTTCCATCCGCTTCACGATAGTATCAAATACGCAATCAGGCGCTTTCATTTCCCGATTGTATGGAGCTGTCTCTTTACCTTTAGATCTTTTTATCTTTGCTACGCTCATCAATACTCCCTCATAATAAATAAAATCCATCTGGTGGCTCTCCTTTGTCTTTATGCGATTTTCTCCCTGCCTTGCCATCAGAATCCCCGTGGTTTCTGTTGTTTAGATTTTTGATACCTTCTCCGCCTTTGTCTTTATGCCATTTATCAAAAATATATTTCTCTTTTTTCCATTCAGGATAAAAGCCTTTGAGATAAGCTGCTGCCTCTTTGAGCATCTCTTTCCGCTTTATGGAATTATCAAGCTCATCATGGCATTTCCTGCATACAGTGACGATGTTCTCTTCACAGCCAAGCCCTCCGTGAGATCTTGGCACGATATGAGCTTCCGGAAGCCCCGGAGCTTTACAGAAGATACATCTTCCGCCATCCCTCTCATAAACGATCCGCTTTGTCTTTATGCTTATTTCACAGGCTTTTGTCCTTTTATGCTTTGAGCTCATCATCCTCCGTCTTTTTTATACGGATATGAAGATAATAATCTGAATCGAGCCAGATCTTGCATACTTTGTCTTTATCGAGTTTTATGGAAAACTCTTCGATGTTTCCATCCTCAAGAAGCTTGATAGAAGTGAGGATATAATCGATCATCTTGTCGGTCACAAACTTCTTTTTGACATATTCCATGACCTTCTTTTCTCTGGCCTTTCTTCTCTTTTCAGACTGAGCTTCTGCGCAAAGGCATTGCTCTGTCGCCATCGCATCAAGCTCCGCCTGACTGACTTCTCCGATCGTCTGGATCCATTTTGTCTGTCCGCAAAAGGCACACTTTCCGATCTGCTTCTCTTCTTTGTCGTAATCAACAGCCGACATTGTTTAACCTCCATTCCATCTCTTTTAAGTTTTTATTGTTCAGCTCCTCGCCCCTTGCAAATGAAACTGCATGCTTATTGAGCTGCAATGCTATCTGCTGCCAAAGGTCGAGATGCCTTACTTCTTCGTTAAGCCTTATCTTTCGCCAGTCGTTCGCCTTCCACCGAAAGAGCCATCCGTTTATCAGTACGGCCCTTACAAAATCATCTGATATGTATATCTTGATGACTGCTGCCTTATTGAACTTTTGCAAGGCTGTCAGGAAGGCTGTGAGGACAGCTCTCTTTGTGGTCGCATTGTTTAACATAACAGCACCATCTCTTCTCTCGACTGTTCCATTGTTTAATGCACAGACGATCAACCATCTTGCCTGAGCTCTTTCCAGTCTGGCGGGATTCTTTGTCTTGCCCTGGACGTAGATGTCTACTTTCATTCATAATCTTCCCCTTTCTTGAATATTTTTTTTATGGATTCCCAAAACCTGCACCTTTTACGCCCTTTTTTTGCACTTATCTCCTTTGAGCTCTCGGATGCGGCTCTCCTGATCATGTAGCGCTGAAATCTTATCCCTGCAAATTCATTGAAGCCGTTTACAACGGAATCCCTTATAAGCTCATACCCTTGCGGAACGATCGGCTCATCCTTTAATGGGCCCGCAACGATCCTCGACTTGACTTCCGGCTCTTTCAGGTTCCTTGATCTGTGATATTTGCTCCGTCCTTTGGTCTGCTCTTCCTTCGTCTCGATCTTACAGAAGTATTCGGCAAGGTCCTTATAAGCTCCCTCTTCGTACATCTGGGAGATCTTGATATGATTCCCCCAGATGGAAGTAAGCTCATCAAGGAGAAAAGGATCCTTCTCAATTACCATGTGATGGTGCAAAGCCTCTCTGATCTTGCCTCTCTCCGTTATTGCTATGTATTTGAATTTTTTATTTTGCCTCTTGAGCCTTCTTGAGATCTTATAAAGGCATCTCATGAGATTCTTTTCCGCTTCCTCATATGTCTCGGGCCTTTGGTCTTTTGGATAATCAAGCGTTATATGATAGCCCTTATCGAAGTTTAAGATCATGAGGAGCTGAAGCTTCTCGGCTCTCTTATGGTTGTTATACTTAGCCATTGCCTTTGGAGTCTCTTTCAACTTTGCTCTCCTTTTCCTTGCGGGAGCTCCAAAGCCTCTCGGAGTATAGTTGCATATGAGCGCATATTCTCCGGCAATCTGGATCTTATTAAGATACATATATACCTGACTCCCTTGTCATATTTTTATTTACCTGTCAGATTGTGAATAAGTTTAATATTTTAATCGCTCCGAAAAAGGCCGCTCAGATCCTTTCTATTTGCGACTATTCAAGGGATTATGGTATAATATCACCGGAAGTTATCTTCCAATACCAATACATGGTGATTGCGTTTTATACCAATCCCCCGAAAATGAGCTGTTGCAGCAGCTCATTTTTTTGTGTTCATTTATCTACAACAAGCATTGTGACGATCTTGATCTGCTCTTCCTTGGGAACTTTTAACGCCTCCAATATCTCCGACATTATTCCCAAAGGGATCCTCTCAGGATCCTTGAAGTATTTAAGCATCGTGCAGCTGGATCCAACTGTTGTATGTGCTCTAAGTGCTTCCTTTGATGTGATCTTCTGAAGGATCATATATTTTGAGATCTCAGACTCAAATAAGATCCCTTTTTTGGTCTTAGTCTTTGTCTTTCTCATGCTCCACACCTCTTAGTTATTCAATTGAAAATGGAGAATATAAGCACTCACAGACTGCTCAGATTTATGCTGTGAGTGGAATGTCTTGAACAGACTGAAAAAGAACTTTTAATCTGCCCTCTTTTTTGATACAATGAGGACGGAAATTCTTGCACTTGCCAAAGTAAAGATTTTTCCGTCGAAAAGGGATCATGTGTCAGCATGGTCTCTTTTTTTGCCATGTATCTGCTCATATTCCTCACTCCTGGTCAATATTTCCTCAACATATTCAGTTATTACTCCATATCGTTTATATCTTCGTACTGCTCTCCATCCTGCAGAATAGTGCAAAAGGACCATGTAATCATCCCCCTCGAACATTTCAAAGAGCTCAGAGAGATAATCTGCAGCTACAACGATATTCTTATATGGATCCAGCATGTCATCTGCTGTCCATCCATATTTTTTGATGCGATCCTTGTGGATCTTGACATTGACCTGCATCATGCCGTAATGATTGCCGTTTTTGACATCCGGAACGAAACGCGACTCATGCCAGGCGATTGCCTCAAGAAGCTCCGGACAAATACAAAACTCTTGGCCAACATCATCAAAATATTTTTTTAAATCCTTTGGGATTTCATCCTCAGCGACTTGACTCTGCTCAATGGCATATGCGCTGATTGATTGGCTTAGAAACGCCGATGATAATCCCCCCACACATAAGAAAACAATAATCATTTGCCGAATCAGCTCATCTTTAAAAGCTCTCTCCCATAAGCTTTTAAATGTTCCCCATGAGCGACATCGGACTTTAACCCGTCTCACTTTTCTCTTTCCTCCTATTCTGCTTTACATTGCATAAATAATTCAGGACTTACTCCCAAGGCCATACAGATCGCCTCAAATTCATCCGCCCTCATTGCTGTGCGATTGTGGATGATCAGGCTGAATCTGTAGTCTTTGATCCCTGCCTTTTTTGCCACATGGCACTTTTTAATGCCATTATTGGCTAAATATTCTGCAATTTTGGTTTGAACTTGCAATTTTTTGAACCCCCTTTCGAAATTAAATTTCAAACGCGATGTAGTTATATTGTTTCATCAAATAATTGCGCTGTCAACAAGTTTTTATCAGAATAACGTGTGTTTTCCTTGTAGCCCCAGTATTATTCTGATAAAATTTCTTTGTCAAAATTATTTTTGTATTGCATTTTTAATTTTTGACTGAAAAGGTAAAAATATGAGTACATTATCAGAAAACCTCAAAAATATGCGGCTTCTAAGAGGTTATAGTATAAAAGAGGTTGCATCAAGAATCGGATGTGTTCCGAACACAATCGCCAATTGGGAAAAAGGAACCATCAGTCCTCATGTCGATATGCTCCAAGAACTATGCAATTTATATGATATCTCGCCCAATCAGATCTTTGGATGGGAGCCCTGTGAGGAACTCGAAAATTTTATTGATGAGAAAAAAGCTATCATGGACGAGCTTGCTAGGCTCCACCAACAAAGAGCTGAAATTGATAAACGCATTCGGCATTATGCGAAATTATTAAACCAGAGAAAATAATCTCTGGTTTTCTTTTGCTTTTCTGATTGACAAAATGATAATTTGATGGTATTTTGAAAGAACCAAAAAAATATTGGAGAAAGGACAAGAAAAATGAGGAAAAGTTCAATCGACAAAAGACTCAGAATCTTGCTTGCAGATCTCGGCTATAATCAAAAAGAATTTTCAAAGCTGACGGGAATCTCAGAATCATCAATATGCCGATACCTTGATGGAACTCGGATTCCTAACGTTGATACAGTTGTAAGGATCACCGATCTGACCGATGTGGATCCTGCTTGGCTCCTTGGTTATGGAGACGATGATAAAATGGAAAGGATGTGATCATATGGCAAGTGCTAAAAAAATACCCTCTGGAGCATGGAATTTCCGAGGATGTCTGAAAAAAGAAGAATTTAAAAGACTATTGGAATGTACCAGAGATCAGGAGGAGAAGCTTATAATCATGCTTGCAGGTCTTTATGCATTAAGACGCGGAGAGATCGCATGCCTTACCGGAGCTGATATCATCTGGGACATGCACTGCATCCAAGTCAAACATTCTAGGGTCCAGAATTTACAAAAAGAATGGATAATTAAATCAACCATAACAACAAGAACGATTGAGATAGATCCAAAGCTTATGGCTCTATTTCCAAAAGTCGGACCAAAAGAGCTTGTTATCTCAAAGAATCCTATCCAAATCACAAAAATGTTTGAAAGGATCAGAAATGAGGCAGGAGTCTCATGTAGATTCCATGATCTGAGAAAATATGCAGCCTCTATCAGATCAGATGTGATGTCATCTAATGGAGACGATGACAAAAAGGAAAGGATGTGATTACATGGCAAGTGCACAAATGTTGGACTCAGGATCTTGGCGGACAAGAGCAACAAAAGTTATTGATGGAAAAAAGGTTACAAAATCCTTTACTGTCAGCCCAAATGAATTCCCGGGGAATCCAAAAAAAACGCAGAATAATATGGCAAAGAATAAGTCTGAGTTATTAGCCAGAAATTGGATGAATAATGTTGAATATGAGCAAGAAGTTACAACGGTACGAAAGGCCATTCAAGATTATATTGCAGACAGGTCGAACATATTGTCTGCGTCCACAATAGCCGGTTACGATAGAATGTATACATATTTCGCTGATATTTTGGATATGGATATTCAAGATATCTCATCGAGAACATTGCAAACTATAATAAATAGCTGGGCTTTGGATGTTTCAGCTAAAACCATAAAAAACAGAATTTATTTTTTAATTCCAGCTTTAAACCTTGCCGGGATAGAAAAGAAGTACACGCTTCGTTTTCCTCAAAATAAACCAAAAGAACTGCTGCCCCCTGAACAAAATGAATTTCACAGGCTTTTATCTGCTGCGCGGTCTCCTGAAGAAAAGCTTATTCTTGTTCTTAGTGGTCTTTATACACTCAGACGCAGTGAGATTTGCGGAATTAAAGGCGCAGATATATTAAGGGATATGCAATGCATATACATTCATAGAGGAATGGTAAAGGATAAAAATGGGAAATGGATCCTCAAGGATTTTCCAAAGACAAAAGATTCAGTCAGACTTATTAAAATAGGCTCGGACATCATGAAACTGATCCCTGATATTGATCCGGATGAGCTGCTAATAAAAACTAACCCAAATATGATCACAAAGAAATTTGGACAGCTCAGAAAAATAGTCAATGTGAGCTGCCGATTCCATGACCTCAGAAAATTCGCAGCTTCATTGAGATCTGATGCAATGCCCCGCAAATATGTCGAAAAAATCGGTGGCTGGCGCTCAGGCTCTCCGATCCTCTCAAGTGTATACGATAAACCTTTCAAGGAAAAGCTTACAGCCTATCAGGATCAATTTAATGAGTCAATAATGAATGAATATGGGAAAGAGCTATTCGGAAGTTGACAAGATGGTTGACACGAAAGTTGACACGAATTTCCAAAACCCGCATGAATACTATATTTATTCAATAATGCAGACGGGTTCAAATCCCCTCAACTCCGTATTTTCCACACTTTCAGCAACCAAGTCTTTTTTGATTAAAAAACCGCTTGGTTGCTGATTTTTTTATTTATTTTTTGATGTATAAAATTCATTTTTTAAACTTCAAAAATCATATAAAAATTTTGAAAGTTGACACGAAGTTGACACGAAAGTTGACACGAAATTTTTATTATATTGCTTATTAGTTTTTTATATCTCGATAATATTCATTCACCAATTTCCTTATGGCCTTATAATCATATCCGGCCATCGTCAGGAGCTTCTCTCTAGATGGATTATCATTCTGAGTGCCCCACTTCCCCGCAAGGACCTCCTGCACAATCTCCTCATTGGTCTTTTTATACGGCGCTGCACCTATGAGATTGACAACACCATCAAAATCAACATCAAGGTCAACCTTGGGCTTTATTCCGGGAACATTTCCTTTGCTGGAGTATTGCCAGCCCACTGCGGTCTTATATGATGGCTTTAATGATGATCTTGCATTATATGCCCCCATGTCATTCCTTGGATATCTTGCGATCCAAAAGTCAAATTCATCCTTTAAAGGCTCCGGGATAACATTGTCATACCAGTCTTTATTGCAATATATTCCGACATGATATCCGGCTGATCTGAATGCGTTTGCATAAAGATCTGTCATTGCTTGGATTTTTTTCTTTCCCTCTTTTCTGAGGAATTCTGACTCATAATCAAGCCAAATTCCATATTCAAGAGGCCTGTCCGCAAGATGACCAAGGAGAGCCTTTGCATCTGCATTAGGATTGGAGATGGAGGATCTTCCTATATAGATATACACGCCTCTGGATATGCCATAAATACCACATTTACGATAGTTAAATTCAAAATACTCATCTATGCGGTGAGACTGGGCCTCATACATGCATTTAATGACAGAGAATTTTTTGCCGGCATTTGCGACTTGTTTCCAGTCGATATCAAGCTGATAATGGCTGACATCAACTCCTAATACCTCACTCATTGCTTTCATCCTCTTTCTCGGAAAGAATATCAATTGCATTTTTTATCACTTTAGGCAAAGGAACGCCCATTATAAGAGCATTCTCTGTTATTGAAAGCACTTCATTTACGCAGTATCCTATTACAACAGCGTCGCGGATGTAGTTAGTGCCTATTAGAATATCTAATCTGTAAGCGATCAAAACAAAAAGAAGAGTCATTGCTTTTTTGCTAAGACCCTTCCATCCTACTTTACTCGATAACGCTCCGCCTTCACTCTTGGGAGATTTTTTGAATACTGCTGCGACGATCATCCCAGTGAGATAATCTATCACCATGAATATGATCAACGTTTTCAATCCGGTGCTCCATCCTCCAAAAAGTGTCGTGATCGCTGCTCCTATTAAACTGATCATAGCTTCAATAAATCTTTTCATCTCTTGCCCTCTTATTCTTCTATGACTTCAGGCTCCTCTTCATAAGTCTGATAGTGTTCATTTTTCTCGATTCCGCCCTTACTGTTTACTACGATGCAAAGAGCTTCGATCACGTTTTCATTTGCTCTCGCAGCTGCCATGACTTGGTGAAAGAGCATGATTCCTTCATTTAATGTCTCTTTTTCTGTTACAAGTTTAGCTATTCCCTGCTCTGTTGTGGTTGCCTCTAAAACGAAATAGGTCATTTTGTTCTCCTCTCTTTTTTTAATTTTTTGCTACGTATGTCATTGAAAATAATAGTTGTTTGTTCAGATCTGCTGTATTTGCATATATTTTTAAGACTCCAGTTTCATCAACATTTATCCAGCTTGCGGCAAGAACACCTCCGGAAGTTATTCCAAGAGCATAAAATGGATTGACCGCTGTTTTAGGCATGTCTGTCGCCAAATTGATAAAACCTTGCGCTGTTGGTGTATAAACAACTGTAAGAGTCACAATTTGACCGATTCTTTTTATTCGTACAGTTGCCCCAGTTATCGGATTTATATTCGGAGTGGTTATGGTACCCCCCCCACTTTCAAAATATGGCATACTTTTATCCTCTCTTTCGTCAACTTGATTTTGTATATTCCAAAATAATAGTTGCATTGTATGCAGATCTGTTTGTACCCGTTATAACAGTAACAACGCTTGATGTTGTTTGCAGTGTTATAGAATACAGCGGATCTGGATTTGCAGCCGGAATCGGCAATGTTGTTCCGTTTATATTGACAAATCCAAATTGTTTTAAAACTTCCCCAAGATTTGAGATTCCATGCTGTACATTTTTATATGTCGCATTTGGTAAAGCTCCAAAATCAATTACTTTTCGATATATATCTTTGCCGTCTATCCATTTAAGCCCAGTCTTTTGCTCGGTTGTGGAGTAATCACCCCCCCGAACATACTTTCGTAATATGGCATTTTTATTCCTCTCTTTCATTTGATTGGCTTTTTTATCTATACAACCGGATAGGAAGCCATGCACTGAAAATAAGATGTATTTGTTGATGGATTGAGATAAACTTTTCCATCAGTTTCAATCTGTATATATCCGTTATTATTTGCTCCATCTCGAACATTCACACGAAAATCAGGCCTAAAACCTTCTGGTAATGTTCCAACAAGTTGATTCCCGGCGTTCAGTGTCGTTCCTGTGTACCTTGATTGTACGAATGTTATGCCTCCAACTTTTTTGTAAAAAACATTGTAGGCATTATCTAATTGAACCCATGGAGTACCCCCCCGAACATGCTTTCGTAATACGGCATTATTACGCTCCTTTCTTACGATTCTTTTACCCAAAGAACCCATACTCTTATATCGTTAGATGTTTGAGCAGCAGAACCCGCGACCGAAATTGTCGATGTTCCTAGTCCGCTCATAGCCTCAAGAACAGGCTGAACATTGTAACCGCCTCCCGAACCAACTTGCGCAAATACTGCTTTATATCCGGCTTTAGTTTTTTGACCAGTATTCCAACCATGACCCGCTGCTGAACTTGCTGAGCACGAATATTGTTCGGTCACTAATTCAGTATTTTTCACCGATTCACTAAACATTCACCTCACCCCCTTATAATCAACTTAACGCTCACAGGGCTGCTCTGTGCCGGGAATGTAATGATAAGAGTTCCGAGTGTGCTGTCATCTATCGCGGTCCAGTTGAGACCAGCCTGATTGGTCATTATCTGAACATTGCAGTTTGCCGTTATTGCTGCATTTGTGAAAGTCACCTGTGTGCTACCTGCTGCCAACGTCTGAACAAGCTCCACGGGCTTATCATCCTTTGCTTCAATCTGATCGGTAAGATCGTCTGAAGGATCGCAATTTGTTCCTGGAGTGATCGTTCCGTTCTGGGAGATCGCAGCTGTTGCAGTGTAAAGGATGTTGTTATAGTAAAACTGATCTCCGATGGAATACCCCTGAGAAGCTGTGGATGAATCTTCAACAGGAGCAACGTCGGTCTTATCTGCTTTTGCATTGTCTCCGCTTACGTTTTCCCACTTCGTTGAAGTGGAATTGTATTGCAAAAAGTCTCCATCTGCTAAGGATGTAAGCGTTACATCTGTAAGAGTGGAGATTGCCGGCACTCCGATCGATTGAGCGTAATACTTGGCGTTGTTTTGATATGTCGGATCTGTTGAAGGAACCGGGGTTCCGTTTCTCTCACCAACAGCCCAAGCCTCTGCATCTTCTTCACTCTGAGCGGCTGCGCTTGCGCTTCCGGAAGCATTGGATTCGCTTGTTCCGGCATTTGTTGCGCTTGTGCTTGCTTCTCCAGCGTAATATTTCGCGTTATTTTGATATGTTGTATCACCGCTTGAGACAGGAGTTCCGCCGCGTTCACCAACAGCCCAAGCCTCTGCATTTTCTTCGCTTGATGCTGCATTTAACTCGCTACTGCTTGCAGCTGTCGCGCTATCTCCTGCGGTGCCGGCGTAATATTCAGAGTTATTGTGATATGTTGGATCGCCGCTTGTAACAGGAACACCGCCACGCTCACCAACGGCCCAAGCTTCTGCATCTTCCGCAAGAGTTCCAACACTTGCAGCTGAAGCTGCTGCCTCGTCAGCGTAATACTTGGCGTTGTTGTTATATGTGGGATCTGTTGAAGGAACAGGCTGACCGTCTTTTGTTCCGACTGCGTAGCCTTCCGCTCTGTCCGCGTCCGCATCTATCTGGGCGATTATTCCCTGGATCTGCTCGGCAAGCTCTGCTGCCTCTTCTATCAAAGGAAGCTCTGTCTCAGATATGATCGTGTCATCAGCAAGCGCCGCGGGCTCAACAAAGATGATGAAGTTGACGGTCGCGATCCTGTCATCGCCCTGGGAAAGAACGAGCTCACAAGGAACTTCACCGCTCACCGCTGTCATCTGCTGCGTGATGTCCACCTCGGCGATATTTGATCCGGCTGTCACTGTTGCCGCATATTGAAAGCCCATTCTATCGGGTTTTGTTCCCTGAACAACTCCCGTCACTCCGCTCGGCACACTGAAAGCCTGATTGCCGTTATAGATAGCCATGTGAAGAGTCCTTGTTCCGGAATCGTACTGGCTGACATTTACCCGCGGAAGCACTTGTCCGGGGATTAGATTAAGATTGATCGATTGTGTTATCATTTGAGCCCTCCAAACTATCAAAGAGTTGACTTGTTTGCTTTAGTGCCTCGTTTTCTTTCTTTAGCTCCTCGATCGAAGCCATCTGTTGAACGATCGCATTCGTGTAATCATTGGCCCTCTCGCGTTCAAAATATGCGCTCACATCCCGAAGGATCATGCACATAAGATCGGCGGGAAGATCATGCTCTTTTTGCACTTCTATGAGCGTCTTTTTGATGTCCTCCGTGGCCTTTGAGCATATTATTGTCATGGGAACCGTTGACGATATCTTCTCCATCAAAGATCCTCCACATGAGCCTTAAATGTCTGTATATTCTCGTCGCATTCCTCTTTGTATGCTTCGTATAATGTAGGTGACTGGATGTTGATATTCATCTGGACCGTTCCTTCTTCTGACTTCTGCGCATACATGCTCACCGCTGTTGTGCTTTCAAGCTGAATCGTTCCTGTTAATATTTTCGATTTGGTTTCCTTGTACATGTGCTCCCTCCTTAAGAGATTGATTGAATTAAACCGTCAGCGGAGTTGATCGCTCCGTTACTTGCCGAGACTGCTTTTGAGTATGAAATATCTTGTTGCATAAGATTGAACGCATAATCTATTCTATCGGTGGATTTGCTTAATGAATATTGTGAATCGGGAATGTAAGCAGATCCATTAAGTGTTACATATCCGCCTCCAGATGGTACATTTCCGGAGACAGAAAATTGCACATTATTGTATCCTGTACTGCTAGATAATGAGGCATCTGTCACAATATTCTTTGATCCGCCAGTATATCCTGTTAATATATGACCAAGGGAAGCGCTGTCGTAGCTTATGCTTTTAACGAACGAAGTAGCTCCGCTCACGCCAACGACTCCATTGAGCGCGAGCTTTCCGACAATGTTAAAATACCCGTTGCCGATCTCAAGAGCTGCCGACTGTGTTCCATCGGTCTTATAGCCCGTGATGGTTCCTTTATCAAGAACGAGCTTTCTTCCGTCCGATGTGATCGATGTGATCTTTCCATCATTCGCAAGTGTAAAATATGTGGAAGTGATCGTCAGATTCTTCGACGAGAGAGCTCCCGTTGCCAGATTAAAAGTCGTGTTTGCATTTTCATCCTGAAGAACACCGGCTTTTATTATGTTGGCGTTAAGTGTTCCGGTATCAATGAAGTCGGCTACAAAATGCCCATCTATTGTCCACGCCGTTGTAAAAGGTCCGTTATATCCTGACGTTGAGAAGCCGATGCCGTTAAGATTCATACGGATGACATTGACCGCCGTGGAGATGTCGTCAGTGTCCATGATAAGGATCTCTTGCGGCTCACCGTCCGCGTTTGTATTAAAAACAACATGACCGCCGAGCCCGCCCTGGATGAGCTTTGTTGCTCTGGCGATCGCTTTCTCCATGTGAGTAGTCTGTTCTTGCTCCGCGTTGTTGATCTCTCCGTCAAAATAATTGTTAAGGCTGTAATAAGTATCTCCCAGTGTTATCGCGTTATATCTTTCCTGAAGAACGTTGTAGTCAGTTCTTACAACCTTTGTCGTGAAGTCTATTCCTAAAGGTTCATATAAGACATGGACCACATCGCACATCTTCACTCTTTCAAGCGCTGCTATGTGCTTGTATTCTTCCGTGTTCCATAAAGCCACAAAAGAAACGGTGATGTTATTGTTAAGCTTCCAGCCTTCATTGGATGAAATGTAAGCATTTGCCGCACTTCTAAGATCTGACTCCGTAGGAGCTTCCGCAAAGTCTCCCGATAGGTCAACAGGCTTAACGATATAAAACGGATAATCACTTGCATGCGCTGACATTATCGCCTTTTCAGGAAGCGTCATGACTGAATCGCCATCTGTCCAAAACGGAACTATTCCGGTGTAAACCTCTGTCATATCGATAACGTCTTTTATATCCGTGATATTCTTTCCATATCTGAGCGTTACGCCGTTATCGGATCCCCTATTCTGATGCAAGATGACGTTAAAGCGCGAGAATTCAAGGTCTCCCGTTCCATATACGTCAAGAACAGAATCGGAATATCCTCCCAGCATTTCCCTTATAGCTGTCGGAACCGCAACAGTATATCCAACTGTACTTGTGAGATCTGTTGTAAATGAAAAAGGATTCGTTGTCGCCGATTTGCTCGGAATCGTTGAAAAAAGCTCCTGAATCGTTCCGGCCGTGAAAGGCATGACTGTGATCCCGTTAAGCCTGTAAGATATATGTTCCGCTTTTATGGTACAGATGCCGTTTATAGGTTTTTCAATCCTATAAATATCAAATGGTTCCGTAAGCCCTCCGTCATGAGGCTGCGCAAGAATGATCCTTCCTTCCTGAATGTCAGAGAAATGGATCCCTGTGATCGGATAAGTCATCTCAAGCTCATAGATGCCATTCCTCTCTTCTGTGACCTTGCAGCTGACCGCATCAGACAGCCTTCCGAGGCCGTTTGATGTGAATGTTGATTCAGTTCCTTCGTAAAGTATAGGAATCATATGATAAACCACCTCGGCGTAATATCTATCTTGGTAAGATTCCCCGTCAATGCAACGTTAGTTGTTCCGGGATTCAATGTGATCTCACCTGTGAATGAAACGTCCTTATTGCAATTCGTAGCTCCCTTATATGCATCCATGATCTCGCAATCAATGTCCACATATGTGCTTATTGAGCTTATCGTGATAGTTTGTGAGCCGATCCCTACTGTTCCGGCTCCTGTGCCATATACTCGAAGCATTGGCTTTGAAGCAAACTCCGTCCGATTGAATACTGCTCCTGACGTTAAGATCTCGATCGTTTCCTCACCGCTTTTTAAAAAGCGCTGCGGTTTACAATCAAATTCGAGCGTAAATTTGCCTGACCTGTTCATATATCCGCGTGTTTCGATGTTCGGATTTGATTTAAACCTTCCCATTCTAAACTCATAGGGATGATATGAATCTTCAAGTCTCTGATAACCGATCTGGGATCCGGCAAAGTTTAAAAAATCTCTGATTTTGGAGGGAAGATTTTCTGTAATATAAGCCGGATATTTAACGGTTATATTTTTGAAGTTTCCCAGATCAAAAAGGAGATTGCCGTTTCTTCCGGCAACCTCCTGCGTTGTGACATTTCTCTCAGGAGCTGAGTAGGTGCTTTCGCCTGAGATGAATATTCCAAAATCAAAAGTGCTTCTACCGTTAAAAGTTAGATAGTGCCTCATCCGAATGCAACTCCTCTCCTTACTATGTTGTTTGTGATCCTCTGCTCGATCACATCGGCAAGCTCACCGATATCCTGACCTTGAGCGCCGTAGATATTTATATTGAATGTGTTCGTTGTAGGTCCTGACAACATCTGTCCGCCCGCCTGCGGAACCATCGTTTGAGCAAGTCCGTTCATTGCTTCCGCAACCTTCGGGATCCCCTGGCTGATTCCATTTGCGATCATATCCATCATATCAGGCATATATGTGTGGAAATCCGAAAGAGGACCCACATCCGGCTCTGAGAAATGGATGTAACTTGAGATCATTCCCGCAACTTCTGAGATCTTTGCTCTGAGCGCATCGATCTTCTTCTGGATTCCATCAATGAGATTCTGGATCATTTCCTTGCCCCAGTTATAGAACTTTCCGGGAAGCTCTCTGATATAATCAACTGCTGCCTCTATGCCGTTGACGATCGTGCTCTTAACAGCGTCAATTCGTTCTTTTACTCCCGTCTTAATCTTGTCGAAGATCTCTTCAAACTTGAGCTTTATATTTGTAAGCGTTGTTGTGATCCAGGTCTTGATCGCATTCCATATCGTGAAGATCGTCGTTTTTATCGCGTTGATCGCGTTAAGCACAATAAGCTGGATCCCGGTCCATATATTTCTGAATATCTCTTCAAGATTTATTCCAAAGGCGCTAAAGAAGCCCGTAACATATGCAATATGAGCCTGTATAAATGCAAGCATTCCATTAAGCCAGTTTTGAATGGCTGCAAGGAAATAATTTGCTGCTCCTTCAAGATCGCCCTGAAGCAATGCGATGAATGCATGGATTATGTTGCTAATAAACTCGATGATGTTGGTGATCACGTCAATGATCGGGCCTGCTGCGTTAGCTATTCCGGAAGCTACTCCGGCAATGAGCATGAAGATTGCTTCAAATACGGGCTCAAGCGTTGTCATCAGATCCCCAAAAGCCTGACCAAGTTTTGAAAGTGCTTCCTTAACTTTCTCGATCGCCGGGCTCATATTCGCAAAGGCATTCTGGACCGCATTTCTAAAATCTTCGTTTGTGTTATAAAGATATATAAATGCAGCCGTTAAGGCAGCGATCGCAGCTATAACAATGCCGACGGGGCTTGCTATCGCGCTAAGAACGCCGGAGATTCCGCCCGCACTTGATATAAATGAGCCTATTCCTTTGACTGCTTTACCAAATACGCTCACAGTGCTTCCGATCCCTGATGTGAGCTTTCCTATTACCAAAAGAACCGGTCCGATCGCAGCGGCTATCGCTGCAAATTTTATGATCGTTTTTTTCTGATCTTCATCGAGGCTGTTCCATTTCTCAATAAGCCCCTCGATCTTTGTCATAAGCTTCTCAACATATGGCATCAGGATCTCTCCGATGCTTATTCCTACATCTTTGAAGCGTTCTTTTAGCTGGCTCATTTTGGCCGCCATTGTGCCATATCTTTTCTCTGCTTCCGCAGCAAGTGCATTGTTTTCTTCGTATGCTCTCGAAGATGTATCAACCGCATCTCCTAAGAGTCCGGAAGCAAGTGCAAGAGATTGGAGCATATTGCTCTGACGGATTCCGCCAAGGCCGAGCTCGTCAAGGACAAGAAGCGCATTCTCTCCTTTTTCATCCAAAGAGCCTAAACCGACGATAAATGCTTCTAGAGCTTTCATCGGTTCATTCTGCCATGTTTTTGCAAATTCCTCGGCTGACATGTTCGCAATATTAGCGATCGATTCAAGGTTTTCCGTTGAACCATTTTCAAAATCAGCTATGGACTGAGAGATCGTTTTAAGTGTCTGGGCCATCGCTGTGCCGCCCGCTTCGGCTTGTATGCCTACCGAGCTCATGGCTGTTGCAAGTCCAAGGATATCCGTTGATGTCAATCCTGCAATGGTTCCCGCTGAAGCCATACGTGTGGCCATCTGAACAATCTCGGATTCTGATGTTGCGAAATTATTACCAAGCTCAACGATCGCGGAGCCTATCTTGTCAACGTTTTCAGTTTCCTCGCCCGTGATATTCATAAATCTGGCGAGGTTCGTCGCAGCTTCTTCAGCTGTCAGATTGGTCGTGTCACCGAGCATGATCATTGTCTCGGTGAAGTTTGTCAGATTTTCAACGCCTTCAACACCGAGCTGTCCTGATATCTCCATGACTCCGGCGATCTCTTCCTTGGAAGAAGCTGTCTCCGTTGCCATCTTTTGGATGTTCTTTGCAAGTTGAGCATATTCTTCATCTGTGGCGTTTACTGTCTTTTGAACGCCCGTGAGAGCGGTTTCCCAATCAACTGCTGCCTTAAAAGAAGCGCCAAAAGCTCCCACGATCGGCATTGTTACTTTTGCGGTAAGACTTGAACCGATTCCGGCAAGCTTATCACCTACGCCTTTGATCTTATTGCCGACTTTTTCGATCTCTTGGCCTGCAAGCTGCATCTGTGTTCCAAGAACCGAAGAAGATTGTCTTGCCTGCGCTTCAAGATCCCTGAGTGCTTGAGTGTCAAGGTCGATCTGGATCTGAAGATTTCGCGCAGCTTCAGAATTGGCATCGAAGCCTTCTGTGTTCTTCATCTGCGCAAGAGCTTCTTTTTCAGTATCAAGTTTCTTTTTGGTGTTTTCGATCGCATTTGCAAGCTCGACTTGCTTATCTTTTAAAAGATCAGTGTTCCCCGGATTAAATTTAAGAGCCTTGTCGATATCTCTCAAATTCTGCTGTGTTTTGTTGATCGCCTTGTCAACGTTGGAGAGCGCTTTGACGAGTTTGGTGCTATCGCCATCTATTTCGATCGTTATACCTTTGATTCTGCCAGCTGCCATATGCTACTCCTAAAATCTATCAAAATCGGCTTGTGAAGCTACTTCTTTATATTTAAAACTGTCGTTGTCCAATTCCGTTAAAATATCAATGATAACTCCATAATCAAGAACATCCAGGTCAGACAACCGAAGTCCGCCCTGGATGCATCTTAAGATATACAACGGTGTATTTAATTCTCTTTCAGTTTTTCTTTTCTTTTTTTTTAGGTTCCGATCGAGTCTCCATGTTTCCCGTATATAGGTTTACGATCTGATCGGAAGCGTTAAGGATGTCCATCGGTCCAAACTGCTCAAGCCATGTCACATATATATCCTGATTTAAGCAATTAAGATCAGCTTTGCCTTCTTTTGCTTCAGCTGCCTTCGCCATAATAAAGGCAAGCTCGGGAAGGCTGTCCATGGCTTTGACCGCATCTTTTTGAGCTTCGTTAAACTCTGAAATAAGATCTTTTCCAAAGATCATCTTGTATCTTATTGGTGTTGCTCCGTTGGCAAGCATAGGAATGGTGATATCACCGATTTTTATCTCTTTGTACATGTTACTCCCTCCATTTGTTAAGTTGTGATCACAGGCGTGCCTGAAGGCTGATAAACTGCCGAGAACCAGTTTGTATAAGGCGTATCTGTCTCATTGCAACGTGCCTTGATAACGTCTGCATCAAGAGAAGCGTTGTGAATTGCCACAGCTGTGATCTCAAGAGTCTCTGTCTGAGGCTCGATCTCTTCCTCGGTTGTTGCACCGGAAACAGAGGGCCTTGTTGCAGAGCAGTTATACAATACATGTCTTGTCGCATTTGCATCTCCCTCAAACTGGAAGAGAAGTGCGAAGTTGACGGTCTTTGCTCCGGCATCCTCGACAAGCACTCCGTTGTCGTCTAAGATATCGCCGAGCACGTCCTTCCTGAATGAGTCAGGGATAAGAGCGGACTCAAAATCTCCTGAATATCCATTATTTGACTGACCGATCCAGTAGTCGATATTGTCGGCTCTGAATTTGGTTGTCTCACCTTCAGCGTCAAGCGAAAGGTTGACAGCTCCGGGCCATGCAACGGGAGTTGCATAGGTTGCTGTGTTTGTTGTAGCGTCAATCGTGGCTACACTGTAATATACATTTTTTAAGCCGTATTTTACTTTATTAGCCATTAATCAATACCTCCATTTCATAAGCTATTTGCCACATTTTCTCTGATTCAATATAATTCTCTTCTTTGTAGTAAGTAAGGCCGTTTGATGAAAGTACACTTTCAACAGCGGCCTCCGCACTGAAATCTTTTTCGTCTGTGTAAAGCTCGACGTTGATTCTTTCTATTCTCTGGTAGTTGCTCTCATCTGCATAAAGATCATCTGTCTCAACAAAAAAGAACACGACATAAGGACAAGGCTGTGCCGTTCCTTCAGGGAATTGAAAATAAGCATATGGATATCCGATGGATGCAACCATCGTCGCTATTTCTTTATGAGTCATTTTTACCCCCTGTTAAGATTTTTCTTAAGTCTGTTCTCGAATTCCTTGATCGCCCATTCTTCAACGGTCTTGATGTGAACAATGGCTCTCGTTTCTCCTACTTGTCGCCCTCCGCTTCGCAGTACATGACCAAACTCCAAAAGATGCGCAAGGTTATAGGTTCCCTTTTTGCCGTAAACAGTGGCTCCGGTCTTATATCGCTTTTTATCAAGCGTATATGTCCATCCTTTTGAATATCTGTGTTGAGTCGCGCTCTGAGATCTCGGAGATTCTTTTCTTAGCTTCTGAGCAGCTTCCTTTGCAACTTCTTGAACAACCTTCTCAGTTACTTGGATAACCTCATCGCTATATTCTTCTAAGCATTGCCTTATTGCGCTTTCAAGCCCATCTTTGAGATTTATTCTTGAATTTGCTGTGCTCAAAGAAATCACCTCACTCCGTAGTTGTCGGAGCTGTTACTGTGCCGCCTTTACGCTCAACATAAAGCTCCACCTCGTCGGTCCTTCTGTGATAAGTTCTATAAACCGAATAGCGATTATTATTGAAAACCACAATCGGCTCATCGTTGTAGTCTCCAAAAAACACGGTGAATTTAAGTTCAGGGTTTAAACCGTTTCGACCGCCCTCAAAAAATTCAGACATAGAAACGGAGTCAACTTGGGCATACACAGTCTTTTTACTCTCAGATTGTCTCCAAACGCCAAAAGCGTCCTGCGTTTTCGTTATACTGATGAGATCTATTGTTGTGCTTCTATCCATGTTGTGTACCCCGTCGCCATTGAAAGCTGCGCTTTTTGCTCGTCGTAACTTGCCTTTAATCGGTCATACTCGTCCGGCTCTCCAAAATGGATCTTGCAATATGTTATTATCGCCCTTGTGATGATCGCATCAAAAGCGTTATCCGTCGTGACAGGAAGATCTACTCCGGCAATACCGAGATCGATCTTTGCCGCTTCGATAAGATCCGAAAGCTCCGAATCGAATGCTTCTGTTGTAATTCTGAGCGCAAGTTTAACTTTCGTTAGCATTTTTTCACCTCATTAAAGCCCATGATGCTATTTGCATATAAATCCTCATATTCAGGATATACAGTGATGTGACCAATGTGACCGAGCCAAACTCTGGGCTCCGCCCATAATTCAATCCCGGCATCTCTTGCTCTTTTACAAAAGGCAAGATCTTCTCCCAGCTCCTTCATCGGGAAGAAAGCAGTTCCGTTTATGGTGTATACCTTCTCGGCAACTTTCGTTTCCATGAGAACACAAGCGAATCCACATCCGCCGATCTTAAAGGTTCCGTTAGGATAATCATGACCTTCCCATCTATCGACAGCCGGCCATATCTCTTTAAAGATACAGCTTACATGTGGAGCTCTTCTTGCGTGTGCGATTCCTGTCACAAAAGGCTTTCCGGAAAGCATAAGATTTTCCAGAAGATCCTCGTTAAAGATCATGTCGGAATCGAGCCAGAGAATATGTGTAAAGCCTTGATCAATCGCCATCTTTGCAAGCTTATCCCTGCCTACATAGACAAGGGTTCCGCCCTGGTATATGACTTCAAAATCAATTCCATCCTCGTCAAGCCTTCTGATCAGTTTCGTGAGGCATTGAACAAATTGGAAATGCATATAGTCATATGTGGGAATAGCAATCATCAACTTCATTTCTTTTTACTCTTTTTCTCCGTTACTTTTTCGGGTTTTTTTGTGATATCAGCCTTCTCAATCTTTTCTGCGGTTTCCATCTTGTCAGGCATTTTGACAGCTACCTCAACAGCGGAACCAACTGACACAAGGAAATTAAATTCAGCCGGGGAGACATCTATGATCTCCCCAGCCTTATGAATTATCCTTGCATCTCTTAAAAGTCTTACTTTCATCAGGTTGTTGATGAAGGCTTTGCAATATTGCAGAATCTTCCGCATGCTGTCAATGCGTGAGCTGCATACTGGCGGCCTACGATCTTAACCATATCTTCCTCTGCTTCTGAAAGGTCATCATATTTGATAACGATTCCATCGCCTTCAGGATAATTGACCTGAACACCGCGAAGATCTCCGATTGATGCGTAAACCGCATTAGCTGCTGCGCTATCATATGCAGGATATTCGCTTGAGAATGCAACAGGGAATCCTCTGAAGGGATCAAAAGCAAAGTTGCCTGCTGCCTGTGCAGCAACAAAGTTTGCATATGTGAGCTTATTCATGATGATAACAGGATTTGCTGCCTCATCTGAAAGATTTGCAAAAGCGTTTGCAAATGTTGTTACTGAAGGAGCTTCTGTGATCTTTGCAACTGAAGCTGCTGAGGATGTTGCGCTTGTAGGTGCATTCTTTACATCATCAACAACAAGAGCTGCAAGCTTCTTCACGATCTGATATGTGAGCTCGTCGTAAATGTAGCGAACAAGTGTCTCTCCGCCCATTGCGATCGCTTCATCAGATACATGGATCCATTTCTTGATGTTCTTAGGGATCATTGTAACGATTCCAAGAGTAAGGTTCTCCTCTGTGGGCGCTGTTGTGCCTTCATCGTGAACATATGCTCCATCAGCTGAAAGCTCGAATGCAACATTGAGATTTCCGCGGATGAATGTTCTTCTTACTCTTGAAAGGATGTCATTGTTATCCCATGCGGTTCTGATGATCTCGTCTACGATTGTAGGAACGGGAACAACACCGGATGCATCTGTTGTCAGGAGCGCTCTGCACTCGCTGTCATCTTCACTTACAAGATATCTTGCAAATGCATCGATATATTTCTTTGAAGCTCTGATCTCTTCATTTGTTTTCATCTCTTTTCTTTCCTCCTTAAATTCTTTCACAACAGTGCCGGCGCCTTCAGCAATTGCTTTTCTGATCTCCGCCTTCTGTGCTTCGGCTGCTTTTCTTTCCTCAACCTCTGCCTTGATAGATTTCATCTCGGCTTCAAGAGCGTCAAGATCAGCGTTCTCATTATCAACTTCTGAAACAATGGCATTTTTACGAGCTTCAAGCTCTTCCATAGTCATCTCTTTGATCTCCATGATTTATACCTCCGATAAGATTTTGATTTTCTTTTTCTGCATTTCCACTCTGCGCTTCTCTTCCTTTACGCTATCCAGCGATGCTTTTGCACTATCCAGTGCATCAGCGAGGCCGCGAGCCTGAATGGATGTTGCTTCATATGCCGGGAAGGTAACGGCTGATACTTCCATGACCTGGCTGATCGCCAAGATATGTCTCCTTGGATGTTCGCTCTCAATATCTTCCCATTTATCGCTATCTACTCTAAACATGAAAGACATTCCGGAAATGTCTCCACGCTCAACAGCAGAATAAAGCGCTCTTGCATCAAAATTGTTCTCTGTATCAAGATTTACCCTGATATTCATTCCGATCTCAGGATCAACCATCAGCTGCATTGTGCTGTTGGCGTTGTTGTTTCTGGAACGAGCGAGCGGGATCATATCAGTGTTATGATTGACCAAGAATCTTACATCTCTAAGATCAGCGCCATTCAAGGCACCTCTGTCGATCATCTCGTCATACCATCCAAGATCGGTCCAGCTATCATATACGATCGGAGTGCCTTCGAGATAATTCCCGCGCTCCTCATCATTGACAGCTCTAACCTCAAAATTAAAGGCCCTTATTTCCATTTTGTCAGTGTTCATCTGTATTCCTCCGTTTATCTCCATTGCATTATTTGAGTTTCATTGTCGATATCACATGAGTAGTCGTTTATTACTGTATAATTTGAAAAATCTATCCAGTTTATGCGAGTCTCTTTGATGACTTGCCAGAGCTCCCAAGATATTGGATGCCTTGTGAATGCACCTTCATCGCAAAGCCTCCTGATCTCATGTATCGCTTCCCGGAAGTGCTTTTGATTCTTTACCTTGAAAGCAAAGGGCTCGGCGTAGTTCTTTGGATAATTCCTTGCAAAAGGCGGAGCCGATGCAAAAAATTCAATATCATCCGTATCTGTATCAACTATCTTTTGAATGGCCTCATCGCTGAAGAATACATCGCCGAATACATAACAAGTCGGCTCGTCTGTCGGTATAAAGCCATCGACCCAGTATCTTCTTTCAACGCTCTGATCATAAAAGGTATTTGCATGGAGCAATATCGGAACGCCAAACTTCGCGAATCGCTTATTTCGTGACGATATCGCAATATCTTCCACACCCGCCTGTCTTAAGAGCCTTATAGTTCTCTCAACAAGCGCCTCACCATCTTTTATAATCATCTGCTTCGGTCTTTCGTTTTTTGGATCACAACCGCACATGATGACATATCTCATTCTTGATCTACCTCTTGATTAATCTCCTGAAGCCTTTCGTCAGTCGAATAATACTCTCCGCGGATTATCCGAACATCTCCACCTTCAACCGGCGGGAGATTCCAGATCTCACGGATGTCGTTAATGCTCATTACTCCTCTGTCGAGAAGCTGACTCGATACCTGAAGCTTGTCATTGTTTGACATATACATCATTCTGTTGGCTGTGAAGATGATGCTGTTGCCGCTTCCCTGCTCCCTGAATGTGAAGAGCATCCTTGTAAGAACTTCCGAGAACTGAATGGCAAAAGGCTCGATCGCACCCTCATAGAATGCATTCCATGAATCTCCATAAGCCTTATTTGTCAGGATGTCCTCATTGACCATGAAATATTGATATACGTTCTTTTCGATAAGCTTCATCTCATCCGCATCAACAACAAAGGGCTGTGATTTAACCTGGTTGATATTGGAGTAAGTGTTTGGGAACAAGAGAAGTCCACCGCCCTCCGCTTCCTTGCTGAAGTTCTCTTCCGAGAATCGTTTTCTTTCATTCGCAAGATCCTCGGTCTTTGAGAAATTATTTACCTGAGCATAGAAGCGATAAGTGGCTGCGGACTTAACTCCTTCAGTGATTCCCTGATTCTGGATGTGAATAAGATCCATCGTCGGGAAGAGTGCATGATTGCTCTCTCCAAAGAAATCACTTTTATATTGGAATTTGGTGAGGATTCCGCAGTTCTCAAGCTCGATCGCAGCTTTCTCGCCCCAGTTAAACTCATATCTTAGATATGGCTTGTTGTTATACATGACGATCTCTGTTTTATGCGGAAGCGGACAAAAGATCCCGCTTACTGCACTGTATTGATCAAAGATCGGAACGATGAAAGCTGTGTTATGAATATCCAAGATCGTCGCTGTTCGATACATGAACTGTGACCAAGTCTGAAATTTATTAGGGCCTTTAAGAAGCTTGTTCTGAAGCGCGGGCTTTGCTGATCCTATGATATTAACTTTTAATTTGCTTATATGAGTCGCCCTTGCGTTTATAGCCGATCTTACAAGCTCACTCTCATAGAGTTCTCCGCCCCATGTTGTGAATTTTGGCTCATAACCGTTGAGCATCTTAAACGCCTTGATGTTTTCCGTCTTGATCTTTGGTCTGTTTTTCAAAAAGATATCAAATAAGCCCATTTTTTAAACCTCATTAAGTAATCTGTCGCCGATCTCGTTGTACCATTTTTGTCTAACGCAAAAAGCGTCAGCCATGGCTGCTGTGCCATCGATGTGATCCGTTGGATTTATCTTCACAAGTTTTCCGCGGCCTCGTTCAGTGTTCATCTTTATGGCACTATTAAGAAGATGGATCTTCAAAAGATCATTGTCGCCAATATGAACCTTCCCATCTTTGAAAAGCCCCTCCATCTCTTGAAGCACTCCCCAGAGATTGTCGCCCTGGAATACGTCATCAGTTCTGAAGCCGTATCTCTCAAGATCTTGGATTAGATATTGAGCGGAATATCTATCATAGCCGGTCATCAAGGGAAGAATCTCATATTTCTCGACGAGCTCCGTGAGCCAGTTATAACAATCCTTATAATCAACGTAGTTATCTCCGGATAATTCGAGGATCCCGCGCTGAAGATAAATATTGTAAGGAACTCCGTCTCTTGCGATCGCTTCATCGATCTTCTCAGCCGGGAGCCAGAACTTTGCAAAAACATAAAACTCCCCGCCTTTCTCGATAACCACAAGCGCGGCTGTTAAGTCGGTTGTTTGAGAAAGGTCAATCCCGGCTACACAATAAGAAGAGCGGAACTCCTCGATATTCAAAGGAGCCCCGCACATCTTTTCAACAGTCTGAGTCGATAACCACGCAAGAGAGCTGTTCTGCTTTAAGTTGCAATACTTGGTTATAAATTCCGCTTTCTTGGAAAGTGAACCCTCTGCAACAGCGATCTCTTCAAGAAGATAATCGACCGTGACTGAAACGTTAAGATTTGGATTTGACTTCTGTAGTTCGTTGATGTCGTTCCATTTCTCTACATCGTCAATCATATATAAAAAGGGCAACAGCTTCTTTTCTTTGCTGTCGCCCAGTAAAAACCTTGTAGCACGTTTCAACAGTTCGTCATATATGCCATCGTTTATATAACCAGCTGTCGAACAGGATAATAGAATGGCTTCCGGTCTTGCACCCATTCCGGACTTCATAACTTCGTATTGCTTAAGCCCTGAATCTCCATCCCATGCCGCAACCTCGTCACATATGCAAAAGCTCGGATTAAAACCATCAGACTTCTTTGCTGAGAAGGCGATCTTCTTCACCGTTGAATTCTGGGAAGGTATAAAGAGATCGGCCATTCTATGACGCGGTAAAACAGAAGTGTCTTTCACGCTCTTGTTATGCATATCTTTTTCGCTGACCTCTTCCTTTAGTGCCTGATATTCAGGATCAAGAAGAGTCATCTGCCAGATATTATTGTAAATGATGTCGGCTTGTTCGAGCTTCGGAGCAATATTGAAGATCTTCGATCCGTAGCCTCCGAGCCACCATTCATACTTGGCAATAGCTGCTGCCAGCAAGGATTTTCCGTTTTTCCTTGCAACAACAAGTAAAACCTCTCGGAATTGCCTGAATCCTTTATCATCTACGATCCCATAGATCGCAGCGATGAAAGCTTTCTCCCAGAGCTCTAATTTGAGCGGCTGAGGAGCGAGCGGGCCTTCAGTGTGGAAACAATGTTCCTCAATCCACTCGACCGCAGCGTTCGCCTTCTTTTGATCGTAAAAGAACTGTTTATCATGCAGTCCGTTGACAATATATTCAAGAATAAGCATGATCCAGCTCCCGACTTCGATGGAGCCATCTTTAACTTTTTGGTAATATGTCAGAATCCAGTTCTTCTTGCCGGTTCTTTTTGTTTTTTTGCCCTGCTTCTTCGTATCTCTCGCCATTTCTTTTTTCGTAG